>ERZ795059.5332-NODE-5332-length-11690-cov-9.921444_pt1 | contig 11690 bp, 10 predicted proteins | sample MGYA00375143_ERZ795059 | MGnify/ENA primary metagenome ERZ795059 (study PRJEB30188, sample SAMN05720168) | activated sludge metagenome | isolation source: Anaerobic digester | place: USA | collected 2015-01-07 ... | reverse complement strand
AAACGGGCGTGCTGGGGGCGGTTGTGCAGACCGACAAGCCCGACGTATACCCCGCGACTGCCGGGGTGGCCTGCCGCATGGCGCGGATGGGGTCACAGCTGGCCGGGTTCCCGTGGTGGACCCTGACTGTTTGAGACCCCCGACCTGAGACTGAGACTATGTTCGAGATCAGCGCAACGGCGAGCTTCGAGGCGAGCCATTACATCGAAGCCGAAAAGGGCGCCCCGCACTACAAGCGGGTGCATGGGCATTCGTTTGTCGTGACCGCGGCTGTCGCCTCGCAGCATCCGGATGAGGATGGCTGGGTGATGGACCTCGGCGCGCTGGAAGATCTGCTCAAGCGGACGCTCGCAGAACTCGATCATTCGGTGCTGAACGAGATACCGGGCCTTGAAAAGCCCACCTTTGAGCACATCCTTCTGTGGATCGAAGCAAAGATGAAGGCCGAGGGCGTTACCCCCTCGCGACTCGAGATCGAGCGGCCTACATTGAAACAAAGGGCGATCTACACGCCCCGATAGAGGAGCGTGCCCATGGCCAAGCCCAGCGAACCCAAGAAACCCGCCGCGAAAGCAGCTCCCGCAAAAGTAGCGCCTGAGAAGGTGGCTCCGGCGAAGGCGACTGCGAAGAGTCCCCCTGCCAAAGACAAGAGCGGCGAGACGCCGGTGAGCTCGAAAGAGACCCCTGCTGCGGCGAAGACCAAGGCCGGCGCCGCCGAAGCGGCAGGCCCCGATCATTCGAGCCAGGCCGAACGCGCCAAGGCGCTGTTCGAGAAGCTTCACGGCGCATCGGCCCAGCGCAATGCAGGCGGCCCGCCGGGCGCCAAGGGCAAGGGCGGCTTTGATCCGCGGCAGACCAGCGGCGGCAAAGGCGGCATGGGCGGCGCCCATAACCAGATGATGCGCCGGACGCAGAGCCGCGGCGGTGGCGGGGGCGGCGGTGGTGGCGGCGGTGGGCAGGTCTAGCCTTATCGCTGAAACGTAGGGTGCATTGAAAATGCACCGCAAACGCCCGTCGCAGTCACGGTGCATCTTCGATGCACCCTACGGTTTTCCATCGTCGTCATTCCTGCGGAAGTTGGGGGCGCAAGCGTCGGTGTGTGCGGCCCCTGGGTTCCCGCTCGCCGCTTCGCGTCGTCGGGAATGACGAGGTTTGATTTTGAAACGTCTCGACTTGTCATCCCGGCCGTACCCCGGAAGCGCGTAGTGCTATCCGGGGGAAGAGCCGGGAACCATTGAGCCATCGTCGCGCTCTCGCAATGGGTCCCGGATAGCGCTGCGCGCTTCCGGGATGACAAGCGGTGGGGCTTACATAGGGCGGGACAAGCCGCCCCTTGGTCCCGACTTACGTCGGGAGGAGCGGAACGAAGAACGTGCACGTGTGGTTGGAGCCCCTGGGTCCCGGCTTATGCCGGGAGGAGCGGGGCGCGAGGAATGCGCGGTGGGGCTTGGTGCATCGTTGATGCACCGTGCGGTTAGCTTTCCACCGCTTCCAGGGCTTCGAGCCATTCGGCTTCGGCGGCGTCGAGTTGGGATTGGAGTTTGGCGCGGCCTTTTAGTTTGGCTTCGGCGTCGGCCTTGTGGGTGAAGGTGTCGGGATCGCCGAGGTCGCGGTCGAGGAGTTCGAGGGCGGCGCGGGCTTTTTCGACTTCTTTTTCGGCCTGCTCGATACGGTGCTTCTGCTTGAAGGACATTTTCGCCTTCGGCTTGGCTTCGACTTTCGGCGCGGCTTTCTTCTCTTCGGCCTTCAGAGCGGCGGCGGCGATCTCGGCGCGGGCGATGGCGTGTTGCTTGTTTTCTTCGGGGCGGTCGGCGGCGAGGACGAGCGCCTTGTAGTCGGCGAGGTCGCCGTCATACGGGTTGGCCTTGCCGTTGTTGACCAGCCAGAGGCGGTCGGCGACGGCTTCGGCGAGATAGGTGTCGTGGGTGATGACCAGCACGGCGCCGTTGAATTCGTTGAGCGCGTAGATGAGCGCTTCGCGGCTATCGATATCCAAGTGGGACGTCGGTTCGTCGAGGATGAGGATGTGCGGTTTCTTGTAGGTGGTGAGGCCCATCAGGAGACGCACCTTCTCGCCGCCTGAGAGCTTGTCGACTTTCGTTTCGCACTTCTCGTGGCCGAAGCCGAACTGGGCGGCGAGCGCACGCACCTGCGCCTGGCCGGCGTTGGGGATCAGGTCTTTCACGTGATCGAGCACGGTTTCGCCGGCGCGCAGTTCGTCGAGCTGATCCTGGCTGAAATAGCCGATGCGCAGGTTCTTCGAGGCGCGGCGGACGCCCTGCAGCAGCGGGAGCTTCTGGGCGATGGATTTGACCAGCGTGGTCTTGCCCTGCCCGTTGGCGCCGACGATGGCGATACGGTCGTCGAAGTCGAGACGGAGCGAGACGCGGTCGAGAACCGGGTGGCCCTCGGCATAGCCCATATCGACCTTGTCGAGTTCGAGGATGGGAGAGGCCAGCTCTTCGACTTCGTAGAACTTGAACGGCGTCGTGCGTTCAGCCAGCGGCACGGTGATGACCGTCATCTTCTCCAGCATCTTCATGCGGGACTGGGCCTGAGCAGCCTTGGAGGCTTTGGCTTTGAAGCGGTCGATGAAGGATTGCATGTGCGCGCGTTGCACATCCTGCTTTTCCTTCTGGGCGGCGAGGTGCTGCGTGCGTTCGGCGCGGCGTTGCAGGTAGGTGTCGTAGCCGCCGACCTGCAGGACGAGCTTGGTGTTTTCCAACGCGAGGATGTGTGTGACGGAGCGGTTGAGCAGGTCGCGGTCGTGGCTGACGATGACGACGGTGTGCGGATATTTGCGCAGGTAGGTTTCGAGCCAGGCGGCGCCTTCGAGATCGAGATAGTTGGTCGGTTCGTCCAGCATCAGCAGGTCGGGCTGGGCGAAGAGGACGCCGCCGAGGGCGGCGCGCATGCGCCAGCCGCCCGAGAATTCCTTGCAGGCGCGCGAGAGGTCGTTCTGGGTGAAGCCGAGGCCGACGAGGATTTCGGCGGCGCGGGCTTCGCCCGACCATGCGTCGATGTCGGCGAGGCGTTCGTGGATCTCGCCGATGCGGTCCGGGTCTTCGCAGGTGTCGGACTCGCGCATCAGGCTGGCGCGTTCGGTGTCGGCTTCCAGAACCACATCAAGAAGCGTCATGTCGTTGGCGGGAACTTCCTGCAGGACGTAGCCCATCTTGGCGCCGCGGTTGATGCGGACCGTGCCATCGCCATTGCCCTCGCCCTTGGCGAGTTCCTCACGGATGATGCGCAGCAGGGTGGATTTGCCCGTGCCGTTGCGGCCGACGAGGCCGACTTTCCAGCCGTCCGAAATCTGGGCGGAGGCGCCTTCGAACAGGGCCCGGCCATCGATGCGGAATGTCAGGTCGTTGATGTGGAGCATAGGGGCGGTGTCGTGTTCTTTGGGGGGAGGTTTTGCGGGCTCTATGGCGGGTTCGCCGCGCCGCGTCAAACACGGGACGGTTATTGCGGGAATGGTTGGTAAACTGCGGTGTTTCGGGACCGGATCGAGCGGCTATTGCGGGGGTTCGACGTGGCCGCCGAAGCCGAAGCGCATTGCCGACAGGAGCTTGTCGCCGAAGGTGGCGTCCTGGCGGCTGCGGAAGCGGGCGAACAGGGCGGCCGAGAGGACGTTGGCCGGGACAGCTTCTTCAATCGCCGCCTCGATCGTCCACCGCCCTTCGCCTGAGTCCGCGACATTCCCCTGGAAGCCATCCAGCTTGTGATCGCTCGCCAGCGCGCTGGCGCAGAGATCGAGCAGCCAGGACGAGACCACGCTGCCACGCCGCCAGACCTCGGCGACGTCTGGCAGGTTGATGTCGAAGCGTTCGTTTTCGGGCAGGCCCGGCGAGGCCTTATTGCGGAGGATGTCAAAGCCTTCGGCATAGGCCTGCATCAGGCCGTACTCGATGCCGTTGTGAACCATCTTCACGAAGTGGCCTGCGCCTGCAGGGCCGGCATGGATATAGCCGCGTGTGGCACGCTCATCGAGGCCGTCACGTCCCGGGGTCAGTGCAATGCTGCCGGCGCCGGGCGCGAGCGTTGCGAAGATCGGGTCGAGGTAGTCGACAGTCGCCTTGTCGCCACCGATCATCATGCAGTAGCCACGCTGCAGCCCCCATACACCGCCGGACGTGCCGACATCGATATAGCGCCGTCCCTTGGCTGCGATTGTCGCGGCGCGACGGATGTCGTCCTTGTAGAAGGTGTTGCCGCCATCGATGATGATATCGCCTGGCTCTGCGATCTCGCTGAGTTCGTTGATGGCGCGCTCAGTCACATCACCCGCCGGCAGCATCACCCAGAAGATCCGCGGCGCCGTCATCTGCGCGGCCACGTCCTTCAGCGACGTCGCCGGTATCGCTCCCTCGCTGGCTAGCGCCGCGACCGGTTCCGGGCTGCGATTGAATACCACGACCTCATGCCCGCCGCGCATCAAGCGTCGGGCGATATTTGCGCCCATGCGGCCAAGTCCGATCATCGCCAGGCGCATCGTTGTGTTTCTCCGGTTCGGGGACGGGATGTTTGTAGCGGAAACGCGCTAACCGGTCGATCCGCGGGCAGCCCGCACCTGCCTCACCGCCAGGCACAGATCACCCGAGGATTCCAGCGGATTTTTGCTACAGGCGGGCTTGCAGGTTGCTATCGGCGGAGGGATGGTCCGCCCGCGCCGGACACCCTGCCCGCCGGCCACCCTTTCTCAGGCTGGCTGATGGCGCTTACCGAAAAAACCAAGGCGAAGCCCAAGCATAAAGATCCGATGAGTTCGGAGACCTGGCGGCATGCAGCGCTTGTGGCTGTGCTGGCCTGGGCGGGCGTGGGCGCGGACAGTCTTTCCTCGGCCAACTATGGCCCGGAGGAGGCGTACAAGTCTCTGCACCTGTCAGGGCATGAGCCGCTGGTGATGTGGCTGGCGCTGATCACGGCGCTGACCGTGGTGGTGATCTCGCTGGCCTATGTGCAGATCATCCGGCTGTTTCCGAACGGGGGCGGCGGGTACAAGGCGGCGACCAAGCTGGTGCATCCTTATGCGGGGCTGCTGTCTGGCTCTGCGCTGATTGTCGATTATTCGCTGACGATTGCGATTTCGATCGCGGCGGCGGCGGATGCGATGTTCAGCCTTGCGCCGAGCCTGATCCCGTTCAAGCCGTATGCACTGGCGGCGGCGCTGGGCTTTTTGCTTTTCATCAACCTGCGGGGTGTGCGGGAGTCGGTGCTGGTGCTGGCGCCGATCTTCTTCGGCTTCCTGGCTGTGCACGTGATCCTGATCGGGTTCGGCCTGTTTGCGCAGAGCGACAGGCTGGTGGAAGCCGTGGTGGATGCCGAGCGGCATATTGAAAGCGTCACAAACGAGAGCGGGATCTGGGCGCTGATTGCGATCATCGCGACGGCTTATGCGGCGGGGGCCGGGACCTATACGGGGATCGAGTCGCTGTCCGAGAATGCGCACACCTTGAAGCCTCCGCGGGCGCAGACGGGGGCGCGGGCGATGGCTCTGATTGCGCTGTCGCTGGGGCTGCTCGCGGGCGGGATCATGCTGCTCTACACGGTGTGGCTGCCAGAGCTGCAGGAAGGCAAGACGCTGAACGCCGTGGTGTTCGAGGCGACTGTGCTGAAGCTGTTCCCGGGGCAGGAGTTGCTACAGCAGGGCATCCTGATTGTGGCGATGGTGTTTGCGGCGACGCTGTTGCTGGTGGCGGCGTCATCGGGGTTTCTGGGCGGGCCGGCGGTGTTGGCGTGGATGGCGCTGGACAAGTGGGCGCCGCATTCGTTTGCGCACCTGTCGAACAAGCTGGTGGCGCAGAATGGCGTGCTGGCGATGGGGGTGTCGGCGGGCGTCCTGCTGCTGTTCACCGGGGGGCAGGTTCATAGCCTGGTCGTGCTGTATTCGATCAACGTGTTCCTGACCTTCAGTCTCTCTCTGGCGGGGTTGGCGCGGTATAACCTGACCCACCGGCGCGAGATGAAGACCGGCGTGTGGGTGAGCCGCACGGTGATCTCGCTGATTGCGGTGACGGTGGCGGCGGCCATTCTTGTGACGCTGTTCCTGGCGAAGTTCAGCCAGGGGGCGTGGGTGGCCGTGGTGGTGGCATTGCTGCTGGCGGCGTGCGGCTACTGGATACGCGACCACTATCAGCGGTTTGACGCCTCGATGCACAAGACGTTCGACGACCTGCTGATGCGTGACCCGGAAGCGGCGATCGAAATTCCCAAGCCGTTGAAGATGAAGCGGCCGGTGGGGATCATCACGGGCTCGCAGGGGGCGGCGGGGCTGCATGCGTTGATGCATGCGCAGCGGCTGTTCCGGGGGCAGTTCGATAGCGTGCTGATCATCTCTGCCGGGGAAGTGGATGCCGAGGCTTATGGCGGGCACGAGGCGCTGGAGCGGCTCAAAAGCCAGGTGGGCGAGCGGTGCGGGAAGATTGCGGCGTGGTGCCGGGATCATGGCATGCCGGCGAAGGTCTATACCGGCTTTTCGACAGATGCGGTGGAGACGCTGCAGGAGCTCTGCCTGAAGGCGCTGAAGGATTATCCGAACGCGATCTTTGTGGCGACGCGGCCGATAACCAAGCCGCATGGCTGGGCGTCCACCCTGTTGCATGGCGGCACGGCGCTGAGCCTGCAGCGCAGGCTGCACGGGCATGATGCGCCGCTGATCGTTCTGCCGATGCGGGTGGATATCGGGCCGGACAGGCTGTTCCTGCGCGCTGAGACGAGCGTGGAGAGCGATGGGCCGGTTGTGCCGGGGGTGAAGGCGGTGGAGCCGGAGGATGGGGCTGGGTGAAGCCGTGGGGCGTTAAGCGGGAGTGCGGCGCATCTGCGATGCACCCTACGGGTTGGCGGCCTTCCCTGCCCCCAGCGACAAACAAAAAGCCCGGCTGTTTCCAGCCGGGCTTTTCGATTTCGGAGATCGTGAGCCTTACGACTTGGCGATCGCGAGCCAGGACTTGGCGAGCCAGGCTGCGCCGTTGTCGGCTTTGATCGACTGCCAGGTCTTCGTGGCGTCGGATTTCTTGCCGCCTTTGTACTGGGCGATGCCGAGGCGGACCTTCACGAGGTCGGTCACGCCCGGGTCCATGTTGCCCTTGGCGAGCGCTTTTCCGTAGAGGTCGATCGACTTGGCGTACTCGCCGGCGCCGAGATACGATTCGGCGACGCTGGAGTACTGGTCGCCGGTCGTCTTCGTGGCGGCTTCAGCTTCCGACTTGGCCAGGTTGGCCGCCTTGTCAGCTTTCGCGTTGGTTTGCGCCAGAGCGTAAAGACGCTTGTTGCGCTCTGCATCCTTGTCCGATGCGCCGCCGAGCGTGCCGGCCTTGAAGAGCGGGGCCCAGATTTTTTCGGCCTCGATCGCGTTGCCGCGGTTGAGCGCCATGTCGGCCATCTCTTTTTGCTCGGTCACGTTGAGCTTCACGCCAGCCGTGTCGAGCGCGCGATAGACGTCGAGCAGAGCGTCGTTCGATTTGTACTTCGGCTCTTTCTTGGTGCGCTCGATGAGCATGCGCCAGTAGTTGTCGTTCTTCATCACCGGAGCGATGCGTTCGACCACCTTGTAGTACTCGTCCATCTTGCCCTGGGCCGAGTAGGCGTTGAGCATGATGTTGTAAGCGGTGGCGCCGCCTTTGGCGTCGACAGCCTTCTGGGCGTATTTCACGGCGTCGGCGTAGTTCTTCGCGTCCAGCTCCTTGCGGGCGATGAACTGCAGTTCGTTGGCCGTGCCGCCGTACTTGTCGATGTTGGCTTTGGTCTGGGCAGCGGCCTTCGCCGACTGGCCCGCGGCATCGTACTTGCCGGCGAGCATCTTGTCCCAGTTCTGCTGAACCGCAGCCGGGATGCCGCTGACGGTTTTGCCCTTCTCGATGGCCGTGATGCAGGCCTGGGCGTTCGTGCCACCACAGTTGGCCGCAACGCGGATCTGCTCGACAGCGGCTTTCTGCTGCGCGCCTTCCGCATGGCTGGCGGCGGCATCAGCCTTGGTGATCGCCTCAGCGTAGCGTTTGGCGCCCAGAGCGGTGTTCGCTGCTGTGATGTTCTCTACGAATTCCTTTTTCGCCGTGTTCTTCTGCGCGAGCGCAACCGGAGCCGTAACCAGAGTTACGCTGGCGAGACCGAATGCGGTCATGCCAAGCGCGAGGGCCGACATGCTGCTGCGCATGGTTTTGCCGAACGTCTGCATCTTAAAGACCTCCACCTGATAGTCGTTCGTTTCGATATAGACAGCCGTTGCACGGCCTCAACTCACAATCTGCAGCAATCGCTGCAGACGAACGGCGCCCACCGGATTTCCGACAGGCGCCGCCGCAATTTTAGTCAGCCGAAATGCGGCAGGATCAAGTTCCCCCGATCACGCCCATTTTAGTCAACCGGTTACGCTGCGCGGATGCCATCACGTGTGCGACAACTCCGTACTTGGCGAGCCGGTGCGGCTCGATGTGGATCTCCGGTTGGACAGCGCGAGCAGCCTCGATCTTGAGGTTTGCGTCGAGCTGGTTCCGGTTCACGACCTGACCGTTCCAGAGGATGGAGCCGTCGAAGTCGACCATGATCCGGACAGGGTCCGGCAGATCGTCTGGCGGCGGCGGCGCATCCGGCGGAGGCGGCAGCGGTGTGTCGAGTTTGACCGCGTGGCGCTGAGGCGGCAGCGTCACGATGATCATGATCAGCAGCACCAACATCACGTCGATCAGTGGGGTGGTGTTAATCTCGGAAAGCGGTTCGCCTTCCTGAGCCGCCCCTACCTGCATTGCCATAGCAACTAACTCCTGTTCCCGACCCGCTTACGGCGCGGTCTTCGGGGGCGCTTTCGTGATGAAGCCGATCTTCAGAATACCGGACTTCTGTGCGAGTTCGACGACGCGACCGACGTGGTAGTATTCGGTCAGAAGATCGCCGCGAATGTGCACTTCCGGCTGAGGCTGTTTGCGAGCCTCAATCGCGAGACGTGTCGTGAGTTGCTGATCGCTGATCTGACCAAGGTTCCAGTAGACTGAACCGTCAGCAGCCACCGCAAGGTTGATATTCTCCTTGCGGGTCTGCACCACCACGTTGCGCTCTTCCGGGAGCGTCACATCCACCGTCCCCACGGCCACAGGGACCGTGATGAGGAAGATGATCAGCAGCACGAGCATGATGTCGACGAGCGGGGTCGTATTGATCGAGGAGTTGACGGGAGATTCGTCCTCCTCGATCAACTGGATGGCGCCGCTGCCAACACTGCTTTCTTGACTGTCAGCCATGTCTGGCTCTCCTCAAGTAAGCGATTACGCCTTGGCCGACGAAGCCATCAGCTTGTCGACGTCGTAAGCGAAGTGACGTGCGGCATCCGAGAGGACTTTGTTACGGCGGCCCAGCAGGTTGTAGAAGATAACCGCAGGAACGGCGACGGCGAGACCGATGGCGGTCATGATCAGAGCTTCACCGACGGGGCCGGCCACGACTTCGATCGAGGCGTCGCCCGAGGCGGTGATGCGGATCAGCGCGTTAACGATACCCCACACCGTGCCGAACAGACCGACGAACGGGCAGATAGCGCCGACGGTGGCGAGGAAGGCCATACCGCCTTGCAGACGGCCGTTGATGCGCTCGAGTTCGATACCGACCTGGTGCGACATACGATCGGTGCGCGAGATGCGAGCGCCGAGACCGGCTTGAGCCGAGTTGGCCTGGGCGATGGCGCCTTCAGCAACCGAGCGGAACGCGTTCTTGCGGCCGAGCACGTCGAGACCTTCGTCCAGCGTGTTGGCATCCCAGAAGGCCGGGATTTTCTTCATCTGGGCGCCGAGGATGAACTGGTCGATCGCTTTCGTGGCGGCGATGTAGATCGAGCCAGCGAACATGATCACCATGATGATCAGCGTGCCTTTGGCGACGATATCGCCTTCTTCCCAAACGGCCGTGATCGAGAACGCGCTGGCGACGCCGCCACCGTGTCCACCTTCTTCAGCCGCGGCAGCAGCCGGGGCTTCAGCAGCCGGCGGAGCAGCAGGCTCTTCCATCGGCAGGGCCGGCGGCGCTTCGGCCGGCGGCTGAGCCATAGCAACCGCAGGCACGAACATCATCGCGATTGCGGCAAGCAGAGTTTTGATTGAAAGGGAGAGCCGTTTGCGACCGCCCCCGAGATACGCCGTTTTCATTGTCGTCTTCTCCTCATTCGGGTTTCCCCGAGACTGTAGTCCGGCGGGTCGAAGCTATCCCTTCGCCTGCCGGACCTTACTGCTCCAAGTTTTGACCGAGTCCCTACCCCTGCCCGACCGGTCGCCGGGCTGCAGCGCGCGAGGCGCGTGCAATTACCTCTTCGCTTCCTGCAGATCCCAAACCAGCGTGAACTGGTACGGAGGGTTGCACATTGCGATTGGTTTGCCGTCCGTACCGATGGCCGGGTCCAGGCGCGTTCTCGGCAGACCTTTGATCGTCGCATCGTCAAGACGTTGCGAACCAGAAGACTTGACGAGTTTCACGTCGGACATGCGGCCATCCTTGTCGACGCAAACCGACACGACGACTTCACCCTGTTCGCCAGCGCGCAGCGCGGCGGACGGATATTCCGGCTTCTCAAAGCGGCGACCGGGCTTCGGACGCGACTTGAGCGTGACTGGCGGCGGCGGAGCCGGCTTGGCTTGCACCGGTGGCGGCGGCGCCGGGTTCGGCGTGGCCTGAACCTGCGTCAGCGCAGCTTCCTGCGGAGGCGGTGTTTCAAAAACGAAATCCGGCAGGATGACCTGCGGAGGCGGCGGCGGCAGCTCGACGTCAATCGGCGGCGGCGGCTCAACTTCTTCTTCAACGACTTCGGGTTCTTCGATCATCACGACTTCCGTCTCCGCCGGAGGCGTGAAGAACGTCGTGCCGAACCCGTTCATAACTGCAATCGCAGCGCCCACGTTGACCAGGACCACGACGGCCAGGCCGATGACACGCGTTTGCGTATTATTCCGCTTTGTAGCGTAATACATGTCTCTCTCGCTCTCGACGCCCCAGATGTTCCAGCCCCTGCATCTTGGCTAAGGTGGCGGAACCTGAAATTTATGCCTTTGTTTTGCCGCAAGCGCCAGCCTGACAGCAGCGATTTTTGCAGACCAGACGTGTGCGCAATGTCGCATTCCGACTGGAATGGCACCACTTTTCGGGGTCTTAGGGAGCGCCTGCATTTCGCAGTGCAGCTCTGCCGTGGGGATGCCGGCGACCCTCTGGAATTTCGCGTATGCCCCGGGGGCAATGCGCGTGTCAACGTGAACGCAACGATCTGGCATCACGTTGATGCGGGAAACTGATGAGTGACTGATCACAACTTGGAATCGCTGCACTGCGTCATACTTTTTGTGCAGCTGAGCCGTCCGATTCCCCTGAACCGAGAACAGCTTCAATTACAGGCGTATCCTTGCGCGGGTCCGACAGCAGGCCTTCCCATTTCGCGACGACAGCAGCGGCGATCGAGTTGCCGATCACGTTCGTGGCAGTACGGCCCATGTCCATGAATGCATCGACCGCGAGGACGAGTGCGATCCACTCCGGCTTCATGCCCATGGCGGGCAGAGTTGCGGAGATAACGACGAGGGATGCGCGCGGAACACCGGCGATTCCCTTTGATGTCACCATCAGCAGCAGAAGCATGCCGACCTGCTGGCCAATATCGAGGTGAATACCCATCGCCTGCGCGATGAACATGACCGCGAAGGTGCAGTACATCATCGAACCGT
>ERZ795059.5326-NODE-5326-length-11699-cov-5.599622_pt1 | contig 11699 bp, 13 predicted proteins | sample MGYA00375143_ERZ795059 | MGnify/ENA primary metagenome ERZ795059 (study PRJEB30188, sample SAMN05720168) | activated sludge metagenome | isolation source: Anaerobic digester | place: USA | collected 2015-01-07 ... | reverse complement strand
GACCTCACTACTTTTTTGAATGGTGAGCCCATCGGCCAAAGGATCTGAATATGGCATACCCAATTCGATCAAATCCACACCAGCTTCCTGTAATCCTTCAGCTATATTTGGAATGCCATCAAGTGTTGGGTGGCCTGCAGTGAAATATACATTCAGAACACGCTGCTGTTTTTCGTTTATTTTAGCTCTTACTTTATTCATATCAATGTACTTGGTCTTTTATGTTTTCATAGTTCATATAGGTATTCAAATCTTTATCGCCTCTACCGGAAAGACAGACCACAACATGTTCATCTTTGGTAGCTCCGATTCTGGATAAAATCGCCAGTGCGTGAGCCGTTTCCAACGCTGGAATAATTCCTTCTACTTTTGATAATTCAAAAACTGCTTGCATGGCTTCATCGTCTGTTGCTGCATATACTTTAGCTCTTCCAGAGGTGATGAGATTTGCGTGAAGTGGACCTATGCCCGGATAATCAAGACCAGCTGACAAAGAATATGGTTCTATGATTTGGCCATCGGGATCTTGCATCAATAAAGTCATACAGCCGTGAATAATTCCTTTAGAACCCAAGATCGATGTTGCTGCTGAGTGACCTGAATCTATGCCTTTTCCTGCGGCTTCAGCCAAAATAAGTTTCACTCTTTTATCGTCTAAAAAGTGATAAAATGCGCCTGCTGCATTGCTACCTCCACCCACACAAGCAACTACATAATCTGGATGTTCTTTGCCGGTTTGTTCCGTTAATTGATACGAAATTTCTTCAGAGACAATGGCTTGTAATTGGGTGACCATATCTGGATAAGGGTGTGGGCCTATAGCAGAACCAATGATGTAATGCGTGGTTTCGGCATTATTTATCCAATCTCTGATGGCTTCATTGGTTGCATCTTTGAGCGTTTTACTTCCACTTTCGGCAGGAATGACAGTTGCACCCAACATATTCATACGAGCAACATTTGGTGCTTGTCTTTCTATATCAACGGCTCCCATGTAAACAAAACATTCCAATCCCATGAGCGCACAAACTGTTGCCGTTGCTACACCATGTTGACCAGCTCCAGTTTCCGCTATGATTCTTTTTTTACCCAATCTTTTGGCAATCAAAATCTGCCCTACCGTATTATTGATTTTATGTGCGCCTGTATGATTGAGGTCTTCACGTTTGAGCCATACATTGGTGCCATAAATTTCAGACAATCTTTTTGCCAAATACAAAGGCGAAGGTCGTCCAACAAAATCCCTCAACAAGGATTTATATTCCGCTTGAAAAGCAGGATCATCAATCACTTCTTGGTAAATCAATCGCAATTGCTCCACATTGGCAAACAACATTTCTGGGATATAAGCTCCACCAAATTCGCCGTAATAACCTCTTTCGTCAGGATGTTTCAAGCTGATCAAATCACTTTCAACCCTAGTTTTTACTTCACTCATATTTGCTCTTTGAATAGCTTTTTTAAAAATGGATCCAATAATTGTACATCTTTTATGCCTGGCTCAGACTCAAATTTGCTGTTTAAATCTAATCCTATAAATAACTCATGATCAATGTTTTGTATGGAGTCAATATCATCGGGTCCAATACCTCCAGCCAAAAGAAAAGGCTTTTGGCCATTGTATAGCTCCAACCAATTCCAGTCAAATTTGATACCCGTTCCTCCATAAAGTGGGGATTTTTTATCAAACAATAAATAAGAAACTCCTTCATTTATTTTCAAATCTTCTAAGTCTTCAGGACCGTTGACCCCAACTACTTGTATCACTTTGCCCACCGTGAGACATTCCTCAATAAATGCATCATTTTCATGTCCATGCAACTGAATGTAGTCTAAACCAAACAGTTGAGAAATTTCTTTAATGGTTTGGATACTTTCATTCACGAAAACGCCAACTTTCTGGACAGTCAATGTCTTAATAAATGCTGCAAAAGTGACATCAGGCTCCACATATCGTGGTGAAGGTTTATAAAAATTCAAGCCGATATAATCAACCCCCAAATCTATGACTTGCCTAATGTTGTCTTCTACCTTTAGCCCACAAACCTTTATTTCCATGGTGTATTAATTCAAACTTGAGATAAATTCGGCAGCAGCCAATCCAGGATCTGCAGTTTTCATGAAATTCTCGCCTATCAAATAACCGTCGTAGCCATATCCTTTCAAAATGGATGCTTCTTGAGCCGATTTTATGCCACTTTCTGTAATTTTAACAGCCTCTTTCGGCAACTTTTCAAATAAATTTTTCGAAAAATCCAAACTGACATTAAACGTATCCAGGTTTCTATTATTGACTCCAATCAGTTGACAATCAGGAGTGTATTTATCCAATTGTTCCTCAGAATGCAATTCCAATAACACTTCGAGGTTCAATTGTTTGGCGAATTTTGCAAGTTTAGCTACTTCTTCTTTAGTTAGAATTTCACAAATTAACAAAACAGCATCAGCTCCAATACTTTTGGCTTCAACGATTTGATACTCATCTATGATGAAGTCTTTGCGAAGAATCGGGCAAAAATTATATTTCCTAGCTGTTGTCAAGTGAGCATTACTTCCACCAAAAAATAGTTGATCTGTCAAAACAGATAATGCAGAAGCACCAGCCCTCATATATCCTGTAGTGACTGTTGCTACATCAGCGTACAAATTGATTTCTGGTTTTGAAGGTGACTTGCGTTTGAATTCAGCAATTACGCCACTTTTATCACTTCTTTTTACGTATTCACTCAAGGAAATGGTAGGTGAATTAAAATAAACAGATTTCTCCAATAATTCAATTGGCTGCAATACCCTATTTTCCTGTACTTCTTTATGTTTTTGTGCGACTATTTTATCTAATACATTCATATTTCTATTCTTGAATACTTATTAATTTGAAAGTAGATTTGCTAACGATGATTTGGCTTTTCCCGAGAAAAGAGATTCCTCAGCTTTTGCTACACATTCTAGTAATGAAGTCTGGGGTTCAAAACATTTGATGGCCAAGGCTGCGTTAGCGCAAACCACGTTATTTTGAGCTGTGGTACCCTGTCCATTGATGATTTTCTGAAAAATTGCAGCTGCCTCTTCAATGCTCGTCCCACCACTAATTTCTCCCAACTGTATTTTATCGTAGCCAAAATCATCAGGGCTCAAAACGGTTGTACCTTTGTTTGTAATGACTTTTACATGGTCAGTGAGCGATACTTCATCAAATCCATCCATACCATAAACAATGGCATAACTTTTCTCTAAAGACTCATGTAAAAATTTGTATAAGTTGCTCAATTTCAGATTAAAAACTCCTACAAGTTGTTGTTTTGGTTGAGCCGGATTTACCAAAGGGCCAAGCATATTGAAAAAGGTTTTCATACCCAATTCTCTTCTGATTGGGCCCACTCCTTTTAATGCAGGATGGAATAAAGGTGCGTGCATAAAACAAATGCCCGACTTTTCTAGCTGTCTTTTCAAAACATCAGAATCATTTGTAAAGGAATATCCAAGATGTTCTAAAACATTGGAAGATCCAGAAATTGATGAAACGCCATAATTCCCGTGTTTGGTTACTTTATATCCTGCACCAGCAACAATAAAAGAAGCCAATGTTGATATATTGAATGTGTGTTTTCCATCGCCGCCTGTTCCACATAAGTCAACGGTTTCTTCTCCCCCAAGATCCACTTTTATACAGAGATCAATCAAGGCATTTCTGAATCCGGCCAACTCCTCATTGGTAATATCCCGCATATTGTAAACGGTGAGAAAAGAAGCCATTTGACTGGCGTTGAATGCTCCTTGAGAGAATTGATTTAAAGTCTCGTACGCTTCGTTTTCTGACAAAGTCTGGTGGTCAAATAGTCTTGCAAGTATTGCTTTCATCGTACTAAAGTTTGAAAAAGTTCTCCAACATGGTGACACCGTGTTCTGTCATGATGGATTCTGGATGAAATTGCACAGCATAAATTGGAAATTCTTTGTGCTGCATGGCCATGATTTCGCCTTCATCATCTACTGCAGTGATGTCAAAGGCAGACACATCGCTTTTAGTATCTACCACCCAACTGTGATATCGACCCGCTAGAAATTTGTCTGGTATCTGGTCAAATATTGGGCTTTTGAAATCTGTAAGGTGCATTTGGGTTTTCATGCCATGAAATACTCGGCTTAGGTTTTTGAGCTTGGCACCATAGACTTCGCCAATGGCTTGTAGTCCTAAGCAAACACCAAATATTTTTGTCTTTCCACCATAATGTGCAATGGTTTTTTTGAGTAAACCTGCCTCATCCGGTATTCCAGGACCTGGAGATAAAATGATGTATTCATATTTTTCCAAATCTTCGAGTTCAAACTCATCATTGCGTATGACATCGACTTCGGTTTGGAGGATATCATTGATGATGTGTACCAAATTGTAGGTAAACGAATCGTAATTATCAATGATGACTGTTTTTTTATTTTCTTGTGACATCTCTTTTGTATAAACTCGATTTTTTAAAATGATGTTGCTTCGATCAATGCCTTATTTAAGGCCGCCAATTTATTGTTTACTTCTTGTAATTCTCCTTCTTCAGTACTATCGATAACCACTCCTGCTCCTGCTTGAAAATAGAGTGTATGTTCATGTGCCAAAAAAGATCTGATCATAATGGCGTGATTTAAATTACCGTTGAAATTGATCACCCCAAGACCTCCACCATAATATCCGCGTTTGGTTGGTTCCAATTCATCGATCAATTGGATGGCCATATATTTTGGTGCTCCTGATAAAGTGCCAGCGGGAAATGTGTCTGCGAAAATCTGGTAACTACTGACTCCAGGTTTGAGTTGCCCTTTTACGATAGATACCAAGTGGTAAACATGGCTAAATCGCTGTAATTCACGATACTTCGAAACGTACACGCCTTTGGTATTTTTACTCAAATCATTTCTAGCCAGATCGACCAACATGATGTGTTCGGCATTTTCCTTTGGATTTACCAACAATTCCTGCGCGCTCTTTGCGTCCATTTCCAGATCGCCCGTCCTTTTTACAGTTCCGGCAATTGGGTGAATTTCAGCTACTCCATTTTTTACAATCATCTGCGCTTCTGGAGATGAGCCAAATATTTTGAATGAACCGTAGTCAAAGAAAAACAAATAGGGCGATGGATTGATAGACCTCAATTTACGGTAAACATTGAATTCATCACCTTTATAACCTTGCTCATATCTGCGTGAAGGAACTATTTGGAAAACATCTCCTCGTTGGCAATGGCTTTTACATTTGGTCACAGCGTTTTTAAAAGTTTCGTCTGTTTGATTGGTTGTAACCTGTCCTTCGAGAGAGAAGTTATATTTAGAATTAACTGGTCTATCCAAAACTTTTTGCAATTCATTCATCAAAGAAGATTCGCCATTTGGTATGTTTTCTATGATGTATAGATCATCAGATACGTGATCAATGACTAAAATAAACCTGTAAAAACCGTACTTTATTTCTGGTAAATCATAACTTGGTTTGTCTTTGATGTATAAATCTTTGTCAAAATATTTACACCCTTCGAATCCAGTATAACCAAAAAGACCATTGTACTTTTTGGAGGTTTCATCTCCATCCACATGAAAAGAAGCCATATAATCTTGAAACTCGTTGACGAAGTTTTTGATCTCAAATTTTGATGATGCTGCTCCACGCTTGAATGTTTTGGCGAAGCCATTTTTCACTTCAATTCCAGCCAATGCGTCACAAACCAGAAATGAATAACTATCTTCTTTGCTACTGTAATCAGAACTTTCCAACAACAAAACTTCCGGATAGGATTCTCTAAGTTTATAGAATAAACTTACAGGCGTGTATAAATCTGCATGAGCTTTGGTAGTGATACTTTTATAATTGGTCATTTTATTTTTTCTTTTCAGTTTTTAGTACATAAAAAAACGGCTTGTCGGGAATTCGACAAGCCGTTTTGGTATATTATCTTATTGCTTATGCAATGGCTATTCGATCCCGTTATAGGTTATCTCTATTCGCCACCACCAGCTTTGATTGATCATCTTTAATTTTTAATTGTGCTGCAAATAAAAAACATATTTCAAAATAAACCTAAGTATCGAAGAAAATTTTTCAAAATTCTGGAAAATTATCAAATTCGATTAACATAAGTTTAAGCCATAATGCTAAAAAATATCCAATTCTACTTGATTCCTCATGATGTCTTCCATTGTCTCTCTTTCCCTGATGAGATAATCTTTGCCATCTATGACCAAAACTTCTGCCGGTCTGTATCGAGAATTATAATTGGAAGCCATGGTATAACAATAAGCACCGGCATTGTAAAACGCCAAGACATTGCCGTCCTGTACTTCATGCATTTTTCTATTCACGCCAAAGGTATCGGTTTCGCAAATGTAGCCTACCACCGTGTAAATTCTTTCCTTACCAGAAGTTTTGGAAATGTTCACAATTTTGTGGTAAGCATCGTAAAACATAGGTCTGATCAAATGATTGAGTCCTGAATCAACTCCAACAAAAACGGTGCTGGTTGTTTGTTTGACGACGTTGGTTTTTACCAAGAAAAAGCCCGATTCACTTACGAGGTATTTGCCTGGTTCAAACATGAGTGTAAGGTCCCTACCCTTTGCTTTGCAGTAATTTTTAAATCTTTTGGATATTTTTTTGCCTAAATCATTGATATCGGTTTGTATACCGTCGTCTTTGTAAGGGACTTTAAATCCGCTGCCAAAGTCCAAATATTTTAACTCAGGAAAATGATCGGCAATGTCAAAAAGTATTTCAGCTCCTTGCAAAAAGACTTCTGCATCCAAGATATCAGATCCTGTATGCATATGAACTCCTTCAATTTTCATATGATTAGCCTTTGCTATCCTCAAAATTAAAGGCACTTGATGGAAAGAAATTCCAAATTTTGAGTCAATGTGACCAACCGAAATTTTGGTATTTCCACCAGCAAGGATGTGAGGATTTATGCGTACGCAAACTGGATAATCTGGGAAAAGATGTCCAAATTCCTCCAAAATAGAAAGATTGTCGATATTGATTTTTACACCAAGTTTTTTTGCCTCAATGATTTCTTCCAAACTCACACAATTGGGCGTGTAAATGATGTCTTGTGGTTCGAAACCAGCTTTTAGTCCAACTAAAACCTCCTGAATTGAAACAGTATCCAAACCTGCACCCAGACTTTTGATATACTTGAGAATGGAAATATTATTCAAAGCTTTGCAAGCATAATTGATCTTGAGGTCAGGAACATCAAATGCTTCTTTCATTTTATTGTATTGTTTGGCTATGATAGCCGCATCATATACATAAAGTGGACACCCGTATTTTTCAGTAAGCGAGAGTACATCAACGCCTCCTGTCAACGTATATTTCCCATTCGTTATCTTCACTGCTTAATTAATTTTTGTTTTTGATAAAGAGGGCAAAGATAAGCAGTGCAATATGCATTCCTGTACTGACAATCCATTTAGGTGCTTCCATATTCGAACAAAAGTGTGATATTTTTAACAAATCATCAAAAAGAATAAGATGAAAATTTAATCGCGTAGGTTAACTAGACAAATTTATACAGGATTTACAGCCAATGAAAAGTAGGAATCCAGAATGCTTTGCAGTTAATCCGTGTTTTCAATACTATTACAATAATTCCATAGTTCAAAAGAAAAAGAAGAAAGAAATAGTCTATTAAGTCTGTTTGTGTTTTGAGTTAATTTGAAAAAAATAAAACTCTTTTTCAAATAAATCTAAGCAATGTTTTTTTATTAAACTTTCATCTCTCGTCTTTCATCTGTCGTCTTTCATCTCTGCATAACTAATTTTAAATAGCCCAATGAAGTAAAGCGCTTCCCCAGGTAAATCCACTTCCAAAAGCAGCCAGGCATACCAAATCACCTTTCTTTATTTTCCCATTTTCAAAAGCCTCACACAAAGCTATTGGAATAGAAGCAGCTGTTGTATTTCCATATTTTTGAATGTTATTGTACACTTTTTCGTCGGGTAAACCCATTTGTTTTTGCACAAAAGCAGAAATCCTCAAATTGGCTTGGTGAGGAATCAACATATCAATATCCGATGCTTCCATGTTTACTTTCTTTAAAGCCTCTTTGATTACTTCTGGAAATTTGGTTACTGCAGTTTTGAAAACCAATTGACCATTCATATTGGGATACAACATACCATCATCCATCATTTTCTGAGTCACAAATATTTCACCAGGAGCATCATTTTCAGGAAATCCAAATGTCTCAGTTCCTAAGTGTTTTCCACCGTGAGAACCTGGACTGATCATAGCCAATTCTTCAGCATGAGTCCCATCTGAGTGCAAATGTGTGGTGAGAATGGCTTCAGCTTCATTGGTAGTTGGTTGTAAAATTACAGCTCCTGCTCCATCTCCAAAAATAACTGTAACAGTCCTACCTTTAGTAGAATAATCCAAACCCATACTGTGCATTTCAGATCCAACAACCAAAACGTTTTTATACATGCCAGTTTTCACAAATTGATCAGCAACACTGATTGCATAAATGAATCCACTGCATTGATTTCTGATATCTAGTGCACCACATTCTGTATTGGTAATGCCCAGTTCACGTTGCAACAGTACACCACACCCTGGAAAGTAATAGTCTGGACTCAATGTCGCAAAAATGATGAAATCTACGTCTTCCTTAGAAATTCCTGCTCTTTCAATGGCGATCTTTGAGGCCTCTGCTCCCATTGTTGTAGTCGTTTCTTTATGCTTTACCGCATATCTTCTTTCTTTGATACCCGTTCTTTCCTGGATCCACTCATCGGTTGTTTCCATGAACTGGGTAAGGTCTTGATTGGTCATCACATGACTTGGTAAATACTTGCCAATGCCTGCTATTTTGGTATATGTCTTCATCTTTTCTTCATCTTTTTAACGATATGAATGCCACTCACTTCCAGCATTTTGGGGATAATTTTGTGGCTTTAATATTTTAATGCGGATTCGAAGATATAAAACCGCTTATTATCTTTTTACTTATTGATGATGAAATTCTACAGTTGGAAGAAATTCAGTCCATAAGTAACCTTATTACTTTACAAATCCAGTTGGATACATAATCGCCAAACAAACACAAATCAGAAGGAAATTATATTCCATTCCGTTTCTGCCACCGCCAACTACAAACCATCCTTCCTTAAAATGAATCATGATGATTCCAACTATAAATACAAAAATAGCCATCAAACAAGCAAGTTTAATGTACTTATTTATGACCAATAAAACCGCGCTTACCACATGTGAAAGTTTAACCGCCCAAGCTATTGGAATACCAATAGGAGCAAATCCAACTTGGTTTAAATACAATTCCCCAAAGTCATGTACACCACCATTGAAAAATCCAGGAATGCTATGTGTCAATAATATGACAACCATAGCATACCTCAATAATGACAAGCCAGTGAAAGCCGCTTTTAATTTCGTCATATGATTTCTAATTGCTGTCGAGTTAGTTCTCCAAGGACATTCCCTGTATTTAAAGTAGTATTTGGTTCAAATAACATAACTTCCACTTCATTTTCTGCTACAGGTCTGTGCTCAACACCTTTAGGTACAATTACAAACTCATTTTCAGATAAAGTGATCGTTTTATCTCTGAACTCCATCTGAAATTGCCCTTTAATCACCAGAAACATTTCGTCCTCATGCTCATGGCTATGCCAAACAAATTCGCCTTGGAATTTCACCAGTTTGATGTGCTGTCCGTTGAGTTCACCCACAACTCTTGGATTCCAGTGATCTTGAAATAAATTCAATTTTTCAGAAATATTTACTTTATTCATATCCATCTTATGTTCGACTACAAATCAAGTTAATTAGAAATGATCAATCTTCTTTTTTTTCTAATACAGGTAGTTTAGGATCTAGTTCTTCCAAAACCTCCAACACTTTTTTGGCTACGAAATAGTTTCTATACCAACGTTGGTCAGACGGTACGATGTGCCAAGGAATATGAGATTCGTTGATGGCATGCTCATATGCATCCATGTATTCGTTCCAAAGTTTTCTTTCTTCCCAATCTCCAGGATTGTGTTTCCACTGTTTTTCAGGTAGATCTAGTCGCTCTTGTAATTTTTCCAATTGCCTTTCTGGTGAGATATGCATGTAGAATTTCAGAACGGTGGTGTTGTTGTCAAATTGGAGGAGGTCTTCAAAAGAGTTTATGGCTGCCATTCTCTTAGAAACACGCTCATCATCAATCCACTTATGCACTTTTTGGATCAAAATATCTTCGTAATGAGACCTTATGAAAATCATGGTGTGCCCTTTTGCAGGTGCAATCTTGTGACATCTCCAAAGAAAATCATGAGAAAATTCTTCTTCTGTAGGTTTTTTGAATGAGTATGCATCGATACCTGAAGGATTACAATTAGCGAAAACATTTTTTGTAACTCCATCTTTTCCGCTGGCGTCCATGCCTTGCAAAACCACCAAAACACTGTGCTTTTTTTCAGCGTAAAGTTTGTTCTGAAGGTCGCCGATTTTCTTGGCCAACTTTTTCACTTTGGCTTTAATTTCATCTTTATCCAAATCTTCAGGCGCTGTTGTTTTGATGGCGCTCAATTTTACTTTAGTCATAAGCGTTTATTTATTTTGAGTAAAAATAGGTAATAGACACAAATTATTTCAATCACTTTAATATATGTCTTAGGTTTGTGTGGCTTATTGTAAAAATGATTGGCGACGATGGAAAAAATGCGAATAGATAAATGGGTTTGGGCAGTAAGATTATACAAATCAAGAACGATTGCCGCGGATGCTTGCAAAACTGGCAAGGTCAAACTCAATGGGGTGAATGCAAAACCTGCTACTTTAGTGGGCGAAGGCGATAAAATTGAGCTCAAAAAAAATGGATTTGGATTGACTTTTGACGTCAAAAAATTGCTAAAATCTAGGGTTGGTGCAGCTATTGCAGTAGAATGTTATACCAATACCACTCCTGAAGAAGAATTGAATAAGTATAAAAACTGGTTCGTTGGGAAAACAGGTGCTGAAATGAGGGAAAAAGGTGCCGGAAGACCTACCAAAAAAGAAAGAAGGGAAATTGATGAGTTCAAAGATGGAGACTTCAATTTTGATTGGTATGATGAAGAACCTATTTAAAGTTTATCATGATGTGCAAAACATTGAGAAAGAAGCGGCGTTTAAAATTTTGAAATTTTAAAAATTAAGTATGAAAAAAATTATTGTTGTATTACTATCTGTATTTTTTCTGGCATCTTGTGGGAAAGATAGTAATGCTTGTAAACAATCTGATTATGTTGGTTTCTATTCAATTGAAGGTGAAGGTTGCTTACTGACGGGAACAGATGTTGAATTGACTGCTTTTGCAAACGGTCCTGATGGCGTAAATTTTGATTGGGCAAACGCAACAAGTAGATTAACCTTAGCAGGTCCATTGATCATCAATGAATGTATGGCTTCTGTTAATGTAGTAAATGTACAAGCAGATACTGACATGCAGGTGAATGCAATGCTTGAAGGAAAAAAAATGACAATAACCTACAATGGAAAGTTTTCAGGTAAAGTAATCAATTGCACAGAAACTTACAAAAAGTAAATCTCTGCAAAGCAAGGGTTTAATTATTTCGTACATAACTAATTTATTATAAGACCTATTAACCAATAGTTCAGGACTCGATAATATTAATTTTTATTATAAAACTTTGGTGGTGGAGTACACGTTTG
>ERZ795059.5321-NODE-5321-length-11708-cov-5.178924_pt1 | contig 11708 bp, 9 predicted proteins | sample MGYA00375143_ERZ795059 | MGnify/ENA primary metagenome ERZ795059 (study PRJEB30188, sample SAMN05720168) | activated sludge metagenome | isolation source: Anaerobic digester | place: USA | collected 2015-01-07 ... | reverse complement strand
CGCTGCCGGGGGCGCTCATCAGGTTGATGGCCAGGATGCCGGCGGCGTCGAGCCGCTGCCGATTGGCCTGCGCCACGGCATCGTTGGCTTTCAGCACGCTTTCCACCACGTTGATTTTCATACGGCGACCCCGTCCTGGGTTTCACACGTCACGGTGCGCAGCACAATGTCCCGGCCGGCCAGCAACTCGACATCCGCCTGGCGACACCGCGGACAGGCGTAATCGTCGATCGCCGCCGCGTAGCACACGTCGCACGCGCGGCAGCGGGCGACGAGCCCCTCTTCCACGATCGTCAGTGTGGCACCGGCGGCGGGCGTGTCGGTGCTGGTGGCCTCGAACGCCAATCGCAGCGCCTCGGGCACGACCTGCTGCATGACGCCGCAATGCACCTCGACGGCGATGATGCGCGTGGCGCGCTGCTCCGCGGCGATGCGCTGCAGTTGATCGACGAGCGCGGACGCGATCGAGAACTCGTGCATCACGACACCATTCGGCACTGCTCAAGAGCAGTGGCACACCCGCGCGGTGCGCAGATCAGCAGATGCGCGGCAGCTCCTCGCCATACGGGCGCTGCACGACGCGGCGCCCGCCAGCGCGGGTCATCAATTCCACCAGGGCCGGCGTCGTGTCGACCACCCGGCCGATCAGCGCGGCGTCGCGGCCGAGCGGATGGGCGCGACAGGCGCGGAGCGTACGCTCGGCGTCTTGCTCGGCAACGACCACGACGCATTTTCCTTCGTTCGCGACGGTCAGCGGGTCCAGCCCGAGCATTTCCGCCGCGTGGCGCGCCGTTGCCGACAGCGGCACGCGCGCTTCGTCAATTTCCAGACTCAGGTTGCGCCCGTCGCAGATGTCGGCCAGCACGCCCGCGACGCCGCCGCGCGTCGCGTCGCGCAGGAACTTGATGTCGCCGCCGGCGTCGAGCAGCGCTGCAACGAGGCCGTTGAGCGGCGCGACGTCGCTCCGCAGACTGGATTCAAATTCAATCCCGTTGCGGACGGACATCACCGCCAGGCCGTGCTCGGCGATCGGACCGTTCACCAGGATGGCGTCGCCCGGCTCGATGCGTTCCAGACCGAGGCGCACGCCGGGACGCAGGCGCCCGACGCCGGCGGTGTTGATGAACAGCCCTTCGGTCGGCGTGCCGCCCGGGGCGGCCGACGCGCGCCGTTCGATGACCTTCGTGTCGCCGGTGACGATCTCGACGCCGGCCTCGCGGGCGGTGGCGGCAAGTGTGGCGATGACGCGGTCCAGCACCTCCAGCGGGAGACCTTCTTCGAGGATCAGGCCGAGGCTGAGCGCGAGCGGGGTGGCGCCCATGACGGCGAGATCATTGACCGTCCCCGCGACGGCCAGCCGGCCGATGTTGCCGCCGGGGAATTCGAGCGGCGTGACCACATAGGAGTCGGTGGTGAAGACGACCTCCCCGGCGGACCAGGGGAGCACGGCGCTGTCGGTGAGGGCGGCCAGCCGCTCGTTGCGCAGGGGCGGCAGCAGATGATCGCGGATCAGCCGTCCCATCAGCTCCCCGCCGCCGCCGTGGGCGATGACCACGCGGTTTTGCGTCCCGGTGCCGGCCGTCTGCATGCTCATCCGTGCCTCCCGGTTTGCACCGCCGCGCGGTTGTACTTGTACCACGCCGCGCAGGTGCCTTCGCTGCTGACCATGCAGGGGCCGATCGGGCTCAGTGGGGTGCAGGCGTCGGCGAAGGCGGGACAATCGGCCGGCTCGGCCTTGCCGGTGATCACTTCGCCGCAGCGGCACAGCGGGTGGTTCTCATCTGCGCCGAGCTGGACACCGAAGCGTTCCAGGGCGTCAAAGCGTCGGTAAGGCGGCGCGAGTTCGAGGCCGCTCTGGGGGATGGTGCCGAGCTCGCGCCAGGCGGTGTCGGCGGGCACGCAGACTTTGGCGAGCAGATCCAGCGCGACGCAGTTGCCGGCGTCGGTGACGACCGCGGAGTAGACGTTCTCGATAGCGGCCCGGGCCTCGCACACCTGTCGCACCAGGGCGACGAGCCCGCGCAGGATCTGGTCCGGCTCGAACCCGGCGATGACGACTGGCCGGTGGTGCTCGGCCACGATCGGCGCGTACGCCGCCGCACCGATGATCACGCTGACGTGCCCAGGCGCGAGGAAGCCGTCGAGCGGCACATCGCCCGCGTTGAGCAACGCGCGCATCGCCGGGACGACGAGCTTGTGGCACATGAGGACGCAGAAGTTCTTGATTCCTTCGCGATCCGCTTCGAGGACGGTCGCGGCGGTGGCCGGGGCCGTGGTCTCGAAGCCGACGCCGAGGAAAACCACCTGGCGGTCCGCGTGCTCGCGCGCGAGATCGAGCGCGGTGCGGGCGGAGTTGACGACGTGAATCGTGGCGCCCTCAGCTCGCAAGCGCTCCAGGCTACCACGACGACCGGGGACGCGGAGCATGTCGCCGTAGGTGGCGAGGATCACGCCGGGTCGGGCCGCCAGCTCGATCGCGGCGTCAATGTGGCGCTGGGCGGTCACACACACCGGGCAGCCGGGGCCGCTGACGAGTCGCAGCTCGGGCGGCAGGAGCCCGCGCAGCCCGGTGCGGAAAATGGCGACGGTGTGGGTGCCGCAGACTTCCATCAATTGGATGCGCGGCTCTCGGCCGCGACAGAGCTCGCGCAGGCGGGAGACGAGTTGCGGCGCAGCGGTATTCACGAGGCCTCCCCGCCCGGCTCGTCCCCGGTCGGATCGCCGAGTGCCTGCTGCAGGTAGTCCCAGGTCTCCCTGGCTTCGGCCTCGTCAAGTTGCGTGATGGCGAAGCCGGCGTGGACCAGCACCCAGTCGCCGACAACAGCTTCCGGGGTCAGCACCCTGCTGACCTTGAGCTGGTTGCCTTGCAGATCGACGGTGGCTTCGTCGCCGTGGCACGCGATGATCTGTCCGGGGACCGCGAGACACATGGGGCTATGCTCCGGATCGGAAGATGGTTCGGGAGCCCGCACGCCGGCGGGATGACCCGCGGCAGCGCGCAGCGACGGTTTGTGGAGGAGAGGTTTTCGGCAGCACGCGGGCGGTTGTCAGCGGCGGTGCGCACATGTTGCGTTCATCGGCTCGGCTGGCTGGTCGAACTGCAATCGACAGACCAGAACAAGAGCGGGCATTATAGCACGGGAGACGAGGTGGCGGGGGGGTGTGCGCGGGCGTTACGGCGCCGAAGTGCGGAATCTCACGCAGCGGGGCCAGCACGCCGGACAGCGCGGCCTGCTACGGATCGGTTCGGCGATTGCGCGTTCCAGCAGCCTCGGGGGGCGCGCCGCGCGCGTGCTGGGTCATTTGTCGCACCAACGCGATGAGACTGTGGCGGTCGATGGGCTTGGTCGCGAAGCCATCGCAACCGGCGGCCAGGCATTTCTCCCGGTCGCCAGTCATGGCGTGAGCGGTTAGGGCGACGATGGGGCCGCTGTAGCCGGCAGTTCGCAACCGCCGGGTGGCGGCGTAGCCGTCGAGCACCGGCATCTGCATGTCCATGAGAACAACGTCGAACGAGCGGCCCTCGGCGCGGGCGGCGAGGGCCAGGTTCGCGGCGACCTGTCCGTTTTCCGCGACCGTGACACGTGCGCCGGCTTTCGTGAGGAGGAAGGAGATCAGGCGCTGGTTGTCCGGCCCGTCTTCGGCCAGGAGCACCGTGCAGTCGAGCGGCTGATCCTGACTCGCGGTAACTGGGCCGGCGGGGCTGGGGCAGGGGTCGAGCGGCGCGGACGCGGTGCTGCGGGGCACGTTGTCGAGTGCGCCGGTCGCGATCGTGAGAGTGAAGGTGCTGCCCCGTCCCGGCTGGCTCGTGACGGTGAGCTCGCCGCCCAAGGCGGCGGCCAGGTGCTTGCTGATGGCCAGGCCGAGGCCGGTTCCGCCGAAGCGTCGGCTCGTGGACGAGTCGGCTTGTGCGAAGGGCTGGAAGATGCGGGTGAGTTGCTCGGGGGTGATGCCGATGCCGGTGTCCGCGATGTCAAAGCGGAGTTGCGGCGACCGGCCCGTGCTGGCGGGCGGCTCAATGAGTTGCACGGTCAACGTGACGCCGCCCAGCTCCGTGAATTTGATCGCGTTGGCGAGCAGGTTCAGGAGCACCTGGCGCAGGCGGGTGGGGTCGGACTGGATGCGCTCGGGGAGCGGCGTTGCCAGGCGCAGCTCGAAAGTCAATCCCTTGCTGCGGGCGCGGACCTGGGCGTTGCTGACGGCTTCGGCGATGATCGTGGCGGGGGAGCACGTCAGGTTCTCGAGCGTCAGCTTGCCGGATTCGATCTTGGACAGGTCGAGGATGTCGTTGACGACGCTCAGCAGGTGGCGCCCGTTGGAGAGCACCATTTCGGCGTGTTCGCGGCGCTGGCGGCGCGTCGCGCAGTCCAGCCGCGCGGTGCAGGCCGCGCATTGCGCGCTGCCCTCGACCAGCAACTCGGCGAAGCCGGTGATGGCGGTGAGGGGCGTCCGGATCTCGTGGCTCATGTTGGCCAGGAATGCGCTCTTGGCCCGGTTCGCGGAATCGGCCGCGTCGCGTGCCTCCTGCAGCTCGCGCTGGCGGGCCTGCAACAGCCGCTGGGAGCGTTGCGTGCGTGCCAGGAGCCCGTTGACCGCGATCGTCAGATCGCTGAGCTCGTCGTGGTGCTGCACGGGCACACGCGCGCCGAGGTCGCCGGAAGCACTGATACGGCGAACGTTCTGGCTGAAGTGACGCAGGCGGCCGACCACCAGCCGCTGCATGAGGACGGTCATCGCAGCGCCAAACAGCAGGCCGACGCCCAGCAATGCGAGCTGGAAATGGGCCCAGGTGGCGGCGGCCAGCGGTGAGATGATTGCCGGCTGGGCGACGCGCAGCAGCGCGGCCGGTCGCCCGTAGACGTCGGACTGGATGACAAAGCCAGCGGCCTGGCCACCGGCCAGCGTGGTGACAGTGCGGCCGGGGTGCTGCGCGAGGCGGGTGTGCGCCGCGGCGAAATCCGCCGGGAGCGGGCTGTCCAGCGCGCGCAGGTCGATGGAGAGGCGCAGCATGCGTGCCAAGCGTGCCAGGCGCTGGGGGTCGAGGCGGCGCCCGGCGAGCAGCGTCCCGCGCACGGGGCCATCGCGCGAGGTTGGCACGATCGGCCAGACCGAGACGAGGCATGGGCCGTCGGGCGTCATGAGCAGGCCGCCGTGGTGCTCCGCGTGGTCATCGCGCGCCAGCAGGGGGCTGTCCGGGGCGCACAAGTCCAGCACACTGGTGGGCGCGGGGGCCTCGGCCTGGAGCGTCGGGTCGTAGTACCGGCTGAGTACGACGCGGCCGGTGCGATCCACGTAGCAGGCCCAATCGAGGTCGGTGTCTCTGAACGTGTACTCGGCCCAGTTCGATTCGACGTAAGCCGGATTGTGGTCCGCGATGAAGGCGTACGTGTCATCCCAGGCCGACCAGTCGCGGACCGTGCGATCGAGCGCGGCCTGGTCCGCGTTCAGCATGTCCACGACGCGCTGGACGTTCTGCTCCGTGTCGCGGGCCTCGATGCGGGCAAAGCCGTGCGACACGATCCGCGACAGGCCGAGGTTCAGAGCGATCAGCAGGAACGTCAGCATGACCGCGTTCGTCACGAGCACTTTCGCGCGCAGCGTCATCCCCGTACCTCCCCTGAAAGACTATCCGGCGCGCCCGGCGACGGGGCGGCGGTTTGCCGCACAGGACGGACCTGGACCAGCGGTCCATGCAGGCAGCGGCCGAGCGCGGCCAATGTCGCGACGCAGCAGCGCAGGCCGAGCAGTGGAGACGGGTCCACGGGCGTTTGGCTCACACGACGCTCCCGGCGGCCCGCAGCACCATCGTTGGCGCGCGGGCACGGTTCGGCTCTATACCCACATGGGATTCATCGTTCGGCGTGGGCGCGTGCCCTAGTGAAACCGGGAGGGCGTGGGCTGCCCCGGTGGCGCGAATGCCGCCGCGAATGGTCCGGGGGGACGGTCTGCTAATGCGGTGCCAACGCGCGCGGGAAGGCGGCTCGTACCGGGCCATGTCGCGGGGCAGAGCGCGCAGTGGGCGCTGCCCACGCGGCGGCGGCGGGGGCGGGTCCGCTAAACGCCGCGCAGAATCTCACGGGCGATAACGTGGCGTTGAATCTCGCTCGTGCCTTCGTAGATGGTGGTGACGCGCGCGTCGCGGTAGAGCTGTTCGACGCGGCATTCGTTGACGAAGCCCGTGCCGCCGTGGACCTGCACGGCGCGGTAGGCGATGCGGTTGACCGCCTCCGTCGCAAACAGCTTGGCGATGGACGCCTCGCGCGTGTACGGCTGCTCCGCATCCTTGAGTTGCGCGGCGCGATCGATGAGCAACTGGGAGGCGTCCAGTTCCGTCTGGCTGTCGGCGATCATCCACTGGATCGCCTGGAAATCCGCGATCGGGCGGTTGAACTGCCGGCGCTCCTTGGAGTAGCTCACCATCAGGTCCAGGCAGGCCTGGCTGATGCCGACCGCCTGTGACGCGATGCCGATGCGGCCGCCGTCCAGGGCGGACAGCGCGATCTTCAGGCCGTCGCCGGGCTGCCCCAGCAGGTGTTCCGCTGGCACGAAGGCGCCGTCGAGGCTCATCTCGGCGGTTTCGGAGCCGCGGATGCCCATCTTGCCGTGGATGGGGCGGCGCTCGACGGCGTCCTGCTGGGCGTCGAGCAGGAACATGCTCAGGTCCTTGTTGCGGCCGGAATGGTCGGTGCGGGCCAGCACAATGAACCAGCGGCCGTGCAGGCCGTTCGTCACCCAGAACTTGCTGCCGGTCAGTTGCCACCCGCCGGCGGCGGGCACGGCCCGCGTCTTGGCGGCGGCGGGGTCGGAGCCGGCGTCCGGCTCGCTGATGGCGAAGGCGGCCAGGTTGCCGGGGGTGACGAGGCAGCGCTGCATCTCGTCGCGCAGCGCGTCGGCGGCGAACATCTTGATGGCCTCGCACACCATGTTGTGCACGCTGACCGTGACGGCCACGGAGGGCGACGCGTAGGACAATTCGCGGATGATGTGCGCGTACGGCAGCATCGGGCAGCCCAGCCCGCCATGGTCTTCCGGCACACGCAGGCCCATCAGCCCCATCTCATAGAGCTGCCCCAGTCGCTCGCAACACGAGGATTCCTCCTTGTCCCACTTGGCGTCGAGCGCGAGGAGTTCGCCGCGCGCGTAGTCACGGACGCCTTCGATCAGGAGACGGTGGTCGTCGGAGATCGTCGTGAGCATGGTTGTCACCGCTGCGGCGTCGCGAAGGCGCGCCTGTGCCACCTGGACCGTGTGCCCCGATCCTAGCAGAATGCGCGGGGCTTGTCGCGGTCCCCGTGCCGCGGATCGTTGCAGGTGAGGAGCAGGTCATGACGCACGCTGGGCGGTTTCAGGTTCGCACGCAAGGGCATACGGAGGTGCTGGACATCACGGGGGAAGTAGCGCGCGCGGTGGCGGCGTCCGGGATCCGGCAGGGCTTGCTGGTCGTGTTCGTGGTGGGGTCGACGGCGGGGATCACCACGACCGAGGCGGAGCCGGGGCTGCTGCGCCACGATCTGAAGGCGTTCTACGAGCGCATCGCTCCGAAGGGCGAACATTACGCGCACGAGGCGACCTGGCACGATGACAACGGGCATGCCCACGTGCGTGCGTCTGCGCTCGGACCGTCGCTGACGGTGCCGGTCGTGGACGGCCGGATGCCGCTGGGCACATGGCAGCAGATCGTCCTGCTCGATTTTGACACGCGCGGCCGGACACGGGACATCGTCGTGCAGATCGTCGGGGAATGAGCGCCGGGCTGAAGGGACTCACGCCGACGCGGGCGGTGCGGCACAATTCCAGCACACCTCAAAGTTGGCCGGGTTGCGTTCGCCGCAGGCCGGGCAGCGCCAGGCCCGCGCGGTCCGGCACCGCCGGGCGTCTTCGGCGGCGCGGCGCAGGTGCCAGCGGACGTCGAAATAGAACTCGCGGGGGGCGCGAACCCGCGCCATGACGGCGCTCTGCACGCCGTAGATCTCGGTCACCGAACGCTCGCCAACGGGGATGTACGGGATCAACTCGGCGGCCAGCAGGGCCTGCACGGCGGGGGACGGTATTGGGTGACAGAGTTCCTCCGCGACCAGGAACCATGCTTCGCGCGGCAGCCAGGCCCGCGGGTCGAACGGGGCCGCGCAGTGCGGGCAAGTGCGGGTCATGGCGCCGGCCAGCGGCTGATCGCACCGCGCGCAGTGCAGGCCAAAATCCGGCAGCGGCAGCTCACTACCGGTGAACGTCGGGCTGCGCAGGCGTGTCCATGGGCCGATGAGATCGTCGATCCGGAACGGGCGCCCGCATTCAGGACAACGGTGGGCGGGCAGCCCCTTCAGCGGGTACGCGCAATGAGGGCAGGTCAGGCCCCAATCGGGGATGGGCAACTGCTCCAGGTCGATGTCCATGCGGGCAGCATACCGCGCTGCGGGGCCGGCAGGTGGATGGTACACTGGGCAGCCATGGACACGAACTCGGAACACCCGCGAGACGCCGGTGCTGCACGAGCCGGTGCCACACGTGCGGGTGGCACCCACGCCGAAGCCGCACACGAGACGGGCGGATTCGCTGCTCTGGCGCGCGAGTTGTCGCCCATTCTTGGCGGGGAGCTACGCACGGACGCCCTGTCGCGGGTCCTGTTCGCCACGGATGCCAGCATCTACGAGATCCTGCCGGCGGGGGTGGCCTTCCCGCGCTCGGCCGCGGAGGTGGCCACGTGCGTGACGCTGGCGGCCCGGCACGGCGTGCCGGTCACGGCGCGCGGGGCGGGCACGGGCCTGGCCGGCGGGGCGGTGAACCGCGGGCTGATTGTGGACTGCTCGCGGCACCTGAATCGCGTGCTGGCGATCGACCCGGCGCGGCGTACGGCACGTATCGAGGCTGGCGTGGTGCTCGACGAGCTGAACGCGCAGCTCAGCCCGCACGGGCTGCATTTTGCGCCGGACGTGGCGACGAGCAGCCGGGCGACGGTCGGCGGGATGATCGCGAACAACTCGTGCGGCGCGCATTCGCTCGTCTTCGGCCGGACGGTCGATCACGTGCTGAGCCTGGACGTCGTGTTCGCGGACGGCTCGACGCACACGTGGGGGCGGGATGAACCGCCGGCGACCAACCCGCGCGCGATCGAATGCGAACGCGTGCTCACCAGGATTCTGGCCGAGCAGGCCGACGAGATCGCGGCGCGTTTCCCGAAGGTGATGCGCGCGAACGACGGCTATGCGCTTGACCGCCTGCGGCCAAACGATGGCCGGCTGAACGTCGAGGCGCTGCTCTGCGGCAGCGAGGGGACGCTGGCGATTGTCACGGCGGCGACGGTCAATCTCATCCCGTTGCCGCGCTACAAGGGCATGGTCGTCGTCCATTACGACAGCTTGGCGCAGGCGCTGAACACGGTGCCGGTTCACCTGGCCCACCAGCCCGCCGCGGTCGAGTTGGTCGACAAGTTCATCCTGGACGCGACGAAGGACAATCCGGCGATGGCGCGGCGGCGCTGGTTCTTGCAGGGCGATCCGCACGCGCTGCTCATTGTGGAGTTCTACGAGGAGGACGAAGCGCGCCTGAGTCGCCGGCTCAACGAGCTGTGCGCGGACTGCCAGAGCCGCGGCATCGGCTACGCCTGGCCGATTCTGACCGACACGGCGCAGCAGACCGACGTGTGGGATGTGCGCAAGGCCGGCACGGGGCTGCTCATGTCGCGGCCGGGCGATAAGCAGCCGTACGACTTCATCGACGACACGTCGGTGGATCCTGCCCGGCTGGGCGACTACATGACGCGCCTGGGCGAAGTGCTCCGCGAAGAGGGTGTGGAGCAGGCCGGCTATTACGGCCACGCCAGCGTGGGCTGTCTGCACGTGCGGCCGGTGCTGAATCTCAAGCGGCGCGAGGACATTGTGCGCCTGCGCCGGATCGGCGACCGCGTCAGCACGCTGGTCGCGGAATTCGGCGGGACAATGAGCGGCGAGCACGGCGACGGGATCGTGCGGTCGTGCTGGCTGGGCAAGACCTTCGGGCCGCGGCTGATGGCGGCGTTCGAGACGATCAAGCGGACGTTCGACCCGGACGGCATCCTGAATCCGGGGAAGATCGTCGCCGCGCTGCCGATGGACGAGAATCTGCGCTACGGTGACGGCTTCGAGTCGCAGCAGCCGGCGACGATTCTGGACTTCGACAAGTACGGCGGGATGGCCGGACTGGCGGGGATGTGCAGCGGGCTGGGGCAGTGCCGGCAGCGGCTGATCGGCACAATGTGCCCGTCGTACATGGCGACCGGCGACGAGGCGCACAGCACGCGGGCCCGGGCGAACGCGCTGCGGATCGCCCTGTCGAACCGGGGGCTGCTGACCGGGTTGGCCGATGAAGCGCTCGATGAGGTCATGGACCTGTGCCTGAGCTGCAAGGCGTGCAAGACCGAATGCCCCACCGGCACCGACATGGCCAAGCTGAAGGCCGAGTGGCTCGCGCACCGCAACGACCGGCTCGGCGTGCCGGCGCGGACGCGCCTGGTGGCGGCGTCGGTGGACAAGGCGCCGTGGGGCAGCCATTTCGCGCCGCTGAGCAACTGGGTGATGCAGTCGCGTGCGGTGCGGGCGCTGATGGAGCACCTGTTCGGGTTCGATCGCCGCGTGCCGTTTCCGCGGTTCGCGCGGCCGACGTTCCGGCAGTGGCTGGCGCGGCGCGGGGAGGCGGTTGCCGCGGCGGGCCGGCCGCAGGTCGTGTACTTCGTCGACACCTGGGCGAACTTCTACCAGCCGCAGGTGGGGCGCGCGGCGCTGAAGGTGCTCGAAGCGCTGGGCTACGAAGTCATCGTGCCGGCGACGCGCTGCTGCGGCCGGCCGCTGATCAGCAAGGGTCTGCTGCGCGACGCGAAAAAGCTGGCCGAGGCGAACGTGCAGGTGTTGGCGCCGTACGCGGAGCGCGGAGTGGCGATCGTCGGCACGGAGCCGAGCTGCGTGTCGGTGCTGCTGGACGAGCTGCCGCAGATGGTGCGCACGCCGGCCGCACGACAGATCGCCAGCCGGGCAATGACGATCGAGACGTTCGTGGCGGCGGAGCTGCGAAAGAACCCGCAGGCGCTGCGCTTCCGCGACGCGGTGCCCAAGCTGCTCTATCACGGGCATTGCCACCAGAAGGCGCTGACGGGCACGGCGGATGCGCTGGCGGTGCTGACGGCGTGCACGCACGGGCAGGCGTCCGAGATCAACAGCGGCTGCTGCGGGATGGCGGGTGCCTTCGGCCACGAGGTGGAGCATTACGACGTGGCGAAGGCGGTCGGCGAGCAGCGGCTGTTCCCGGCGGTACGGGCGCGCGGCGACGCCGAGATCGCGGTATCGGGCTTCAGTTGCCGGCACCACATCGCGCACCACACGCCGGCGACGCCGCGGCACGTGATCGAATGGCTGGCGGATGCGCTGGCCGAGCCGGCAGGGCCCTGAGGTGACGCGCGAGGAATTGCGGGCCGCCGGGCACGATGTCGGTGCGGCGGCGTACGCGCGATTGGCGGAGTTCGTCCGGCTGCTGATGGAAGAGAATGCGCGGCTGAATCTGACGGCGGCGAAGACGGCGGCGGAAATCTGGCGGGGGCATGTCTGTGACAGCCTGGCACTGGCAGGGCTCGTATCCGAACGGCGCGTGCAAGCGTTGTTGGATCTCGGTAGTGGCGGGGGACTGCCAGGGGTTCCCGTGGCGTGCGTGTGCGAGGGCGTGCGCGTGACGCTCCTGGACGCGAC
>ERZ795059.5318-NODE-5318-length-11709-cov-6.376008_pt1 | contig 11709 bp, 11 predicted proteins | sample MGYA00375143_ERZ795059 | MGnify/ENA primary metagenome ERZ795059 (study PRJEB30188, sample SAMN05720168) | activated sludge metagenome | isolation source: Anaerobic digester | place: USA | collected 2015-01-07 ... | reverse complement strand
TTCAGGATGTGACAGCCCATGTCCGCGCACCAACTGGTGCCGAAGTCGAGCCACCCGCGCCATTTCGCCGGGTGATAGGTGTCGGGCGCATACGGCCGCATCGGCGCGGTGCCGATCCACAAGTCCCAGTTCAAATGCGGCGGCGGCTGCTCGCTCGTGGCCGGACGCGGCCCGCGGACGCGGTTCGGGGCTTCGCGGTTGGAGCACAGATAAACGTGCTTGATCTTGCCGATCGCGCCGCTGGAAATCAGTTGCTGCGTCATCCGGTCGCCGATGCTGGAGGCGAACTGCGTGCCGAGTTGCGTGACGATTCCGGACTTGACCGCCGCCTCGGTCAGCGTGCGGACCTCGGCCAGATCGTGGCACATCGGTTTCTGACAGTAGAGGTGTTTGCCGCGCCGGACCGCCGTGTAGGCGATCGGGAAGTGCATGTGATCGGGCACGGTGACGTTCACCGAGTCGATCTTGTCGCCTTCCTTGTCGTACAGCTCGCGCCAGTCGGCGTAACGCCGCGCATCGGGCACGAGCTTGGCCGCCGTCGCCAAGTGCTGCGCGTCCACGTCGCACAGCGCGACGATCTGGACCCGTTCGTGCTGCTGGAAGTTCTTCAAGTCGTTGCCGCCCATGCGGGTCACCCCGATGCAGGCGTGACACAGCTTGCTGTTGGGCGACGCGGCCCGCAGGCCGGAGGGCAAGATGAACGGCGCGGCGAACGCACCCGCCGCAATGCCGCCCAGAAAGCGGCGTCGAGAAAACGTTCTGCGTGGGAGTTTCTGTCGTCGGTGCATGAGCGACTCTCAAAGTTCCCGGATGTACAGGTTCGTAAACTCCAGTTCGTCGCCGTGGTATTGCAGCGCCATCGGGCCTTCCGGCGCGATGCCGGGGAGCTGGCAGTCCTCGATCACCGTTTGGTCGTTCAGCACGACCGTGACGCGGTCGCCTCGCAACGTAATGAAGAAACGGTTCCATTTTCCGAACGGCGCATCGGCCTTGACTTTCGGCAGCATGGCCTGGCGCAGGTCGGCAGGCAGTTTCTCGTCCTTGTGCAGTTCGTTGATGTCGCCGGAACCCATCGGTTGGCTCCAGATGTTCACCTGGCAGCGTCCGTCGCCGCGCAGAAAAATGCCGCTGTCGCCGGCGTGCGGGATCTCTTTGCGGATGATCTGGCCGTCGGCGTCGCGGGCGTACAAGCCGTCGTCGGTGAACGTCGGCAAAGGTCTCAATTCGGGTTTCTTCGCCAGTCGCCAGTCCACGCACAGCACAAAGTCGCGGTAACTTTTCTCGGTCCACAGGTCCAGCCCGCGCCCTTTCACGCCGCCCTTGCTGACGAAGTTCGAGCCGCGCACGGACCATACCGAACTCACGGCGTCGTCGACCTTCCAGCCACCGAAATCCTTGCCGTTAAACAGCGGCACAAACCCTTCGTAGGGATCGGCCGTTTGCTCCGGCGGCGTGTTGGACGAAGGCAGTTCCTTGATCCGCAGGTTGCGGAAATGGCACTCGCTGCCCTCGGCTTCGAGGCACAAGTAGCCTCGCCGCGGCACGCAATCCTTGCCCACGGTCACTTCCTTGCCATTGACCGCCAGACGCAGCTCGCCGCGGTCGGCGACAAGCCGATAATGGTTCCACTCGGGCGAGGGCTTGGTGCGGTCCTCGCTGGGAAAGCTGCGGGCTCCGTTCTTCGAGATGCGGCCCGCCATCGTCATGGTCGCACCGCGCACGGGAAAAATGTCGCCGTGGGTGGTGAACCACTCGTTCGCCCCCGGATTCCTGGCATAGCCGGGGTCCAGGATCTGCACCTCGATGCCGCGCGGGAACGGGCCGCCGACCGCCGGCAGACCGTCGCTCCAGGTGAACACGCCGCTGTTGCCTGCCTCCCGCATGTGCCGCCACTCCAACTCGAGAATGAAGTTCTCGTACATGCGGTCCGTGCGCATCAGGCCCGTCGGCACGCCGTTGGTGACGATCATCCCGTCCCGCACGAAGAAGGTATCGTCCGCCACGTTGATCGGAGCCCAACCGGTGAGGTCGCGGCCGTTGAACAGCGGAACGAACCCGTCGGCGTCTTGTGCGGCGAGCGGTCCGGCACCAAGTCCGGCGAGGAAAGCCAGGGCGACGCCAAACGCAGCAAAAACAGGCGGTCGGTAAGGAAAACTGGTTCTCATTTCAATTCCTCCCGAGTGTGCAGAAGCGCGGTCGAGCGATCAGCGTTTTTTCAGGTCCCCACCGCCGCCCGGCTTGACAGTAATTTCGATTTCAAAATAATAGCCGAATCTAAGTTGTGCGTAAACAGGAGGCAACATGGAAAAAGTCGCTTTCGGTCTGGTTGGGTATGGGGCGTGGGGCTCTCACCATGCGCGGGTGATTGCCGAAGGCCCGCACACGCGTCTGGCAGCCATCGCCGAGGCGGCTGAGACGAACCGTGCGGAGGCGCAGGCCAAGCATCCGCAGGCCGTCGTCGTGGCGGACTATCGCGAGTTGCTTCAGCGGCCGGAGATCGAGGTCGTGGATGTCGTGCTGCCCTCGCATTTGCACCACGAGGTGGGGCTTGCCGTCCTGCAAGCGGGCAAGCACCTGCTGATGGAGAAACCGATGGCGCTGAGCGTTGCTGAGTGTCAGGACCTGGTGCAGACCGCTCGGACCGCGGGCCTTCAGTTGGCCGTGGGACACGAATTCCGTTTCTCCTCGCTGTGGGGTCAAGTCAAGCAGCTGGTGGACGCGGGCGCGATCGGCGACCCGCAGTACGCGCTGATCGAGTTGTGGCGCAATCCGTACCGGCTGGGCTCGGACGGCTGGCGATACGACATTCGCCGCGTGGGCAACTGGATTCTGGAGGAGCCGATTCACTTTTTCGATCTGGCCCGCTGGTACTTCGGCGGTTGCGGCGATCCGGTTTCGGTCTATGCCCGCGCCAATGCCCGGTCGGCGGAGCGGCCGGAGTTGCAGGACAATTTCAGCGCGATCGTGGACTTCCCCGGCGGACGTTATGCGGTGATCTCGCAGACGCTCAGTGCGTTCGAGCATCACCAGGTGGCAAAACTCACGGGATCGAAGGGCGCATTGTGGGCCAGTTGGAGCGGGGCCATGGACCGCACGTTCCATCCCACGTTTTTCCTAAAGCACTTCGACGGTGAGAAGACCGTGGACGTGCCCATCCCGGCGGCCAGCGGCGAGGTCTACGAACTGGCGGAGGAAATCGCCGGCATGGCCGAGGCCGTCCGCACCGGCCGGTCGCCGCGCGTCACCGGTGAGGACGGCCTGTGGTCGGTGGCCCTGTGCCTGAAGGCGCAAGAAAGCGTAGACACGGGCGCCGTAGTGAGATTCTGAGATGCGAAAAGGGGTCAGGACTCTTTTCGGGAAAAGAGTCCTGACCCCTTTTCGCGCGGGTTTGTGTCATGCCCCGTCGCATCAAAGCCAAACATCAGCACGTGGCCAGCCTGGAAGCCGAGATGCTGCGGCGCGTGCGGGCGCGCGGCGGTCTGTCGCGCGTGCAGTTGGCCCGCGAACTGAAGCTCGCGCCTTCGACGGCCGGTATTTACGTGGACCGCTTGGTGCGCGACGGATTCCTGCTCGAAGCCGAAACCCCGGAGCGCGAGACCGCCGGACGGCCGGCGACCGCCCTGCTGCCCAATCCCCAGGGCGGCCGCTTTGTCGGCGTCGATTTTGAGGCCCGCAACCTGATGGCCACGGTCGTCGATTTCTCCCAACAGCCCCTGCGGCAGATTCACAACACGATCCGGCCCGCCGACTCGACGGCGCAGATCCTTGCGAAAATCACGCAGGCAATCGACGAGCTGATGGAGGGCGATGCGCGTCCCGTGCTGGGGATTGGCGTGGGGGTGCCGGGGACGATCGATCCGGTAAACAACGTCGCCGTCCACTACGACTTTATCCAGGGCTGGAGCGACGTGCCGTTGGGGGCACGGCTGAGCGAACGGTTCGGCGTGCCCGTGTATTTGGAGAACAACATCCGCTCGATGGCGCTGGCCGAGTTGTGGTTTGGGGCTGGGCGCGGCTTGCGGAATTTCGTGTGCGTGGGCATCCGCTCCGGCATTGCGGCCGGCGTGGTGGTCGGCGGCCATCTGCTGCACGGAGCGGGGCATCGCGCGGGCGAGATCGGGCACTGGGTCTGCCCCGTGCCGGCGGAATTGGCCGATGGCGGGTCGGCCGACGGCAACGGCTCCTGGTGCTGGCAGACCGGCGCGCGGTTGGAACAAGTGGCGTCGCTATCAGCGATTGTGGCTGCGGCCCAGCGGGGACGGGAGCGGGGAAAGGCAACCTCGCTGGCCGCCGTCCAAGGCGAATTGATGATCGACGACGTGCTGACCGCCGCGCTCGCGGGCGACGGATTTGCACGCTCGCTGGTGTCCGCGGTGGGCCGCGCACACGGTTGGGTGGCGCATCAGTTGGATCAGTTGTTCGACCCGGAGAAGATCATCTTCGCCGGCCCGTTGGCGGACCTGGGAGATCTGTTTCTGGCGGCGGTTCGCGAAACGGCCTGCGAACTGGGCGACGCCGGCCACGAGCCGGCGATTGCCAGTTCCGATCTCGGACAATACAACGGAGCGGTCGGCGCGGCGGCGCTGGCCCTGCACCAGTGGAAACCAAAACGATGAGTTGGCCGATCATCACACGGAGTGTGATGGCGACTTTGACGAGCGGACGGCGCGCGAGGAGTAAGCCCGATGTGGACCTTCAAGATTCCGACCACGATCACGTTCGGCGAGGGCGCAGTCCGGCAACTGCCGCAGATCGCCGCCGCGCTGGGGGATCGTCCGCTGCTGCTGGCCGACTGCGACCTGGTGCGGTTGCCGCTGTGGGCGCGCGTCCAGGAGGCCATGCCCGCAATTCCTGTTTTCTCCGACGTGACGCCTGATCCAACGGTCGGCTGCGTGGATGCGTTGGCCGCGCGATTGCGGGCGGAGCGGCACGACGTGGTGGTCGCGGTGGGCGGCGGCAGCGCGATGGACTGCGCCAAGGCCGCGGCGTGCCTGGCCGCCGGAGATTTGCCGAGCATTCGCGCCGTCCACTCGCAGGGCGCAGCGTTGGGCTCGGCGCGACTGCCCCTGATCGCCGTGCCGACGACTGCCGGCACGGGCTCGGAGGTCACGCCGTTTGCCGTGCTGAACGACCCGGAAAAACAGCGCAAGGGACCGATTGCCGGCGACGCCCTGTATCCCGTCCACGCGGTCGTGGATCCGGAGCTGACGTACTCGCTGCCGCGCAAGGTGACGGTCGTCACCGGCCTGGATGCGCTCAGTCACGCGATCGAAGGCTACTGGTCGCGCGGGCACCAGCCGTTGTGCGATCTGCTGGCCATTGAGGCCGCCCGGCTGATCTGCCGGCACCTTCGGCAGGCCGCCCAACAGCCGGACGATACCCAGGCACGATCGGCCATGAGTTACGCCGCTACGCTGGCCGGTGCGGCTTTTCAACTGCCCAAGAACGCCATGGTTCACGCCTGTTCGTTTCCGCTGTCGACCCGTTATCACCTGTCCCACGGGGTGGCGTGCGCGTTCACTTTGGAGGAAGCCATCCGCTTCAACGCACCCGTGATGGGCGGCCGCATGGCGGACTTCCTGCGCGGGATCGGCTTGGCCGATGCGGAGGACCTGATCGCGTTGGTGCGGGAGTTGAAACGATTGGGCGGGCTGCCCTGCACGCTGCGCGAGGCCGGGATTTCTCCGGAAGACATCCCGGAATTGGCCCGCGAGAGTTTTCACCCGCTGATGAACAACAACCCGCGCGCGATGACCGAGGGCGACTTGATCGCGATGTACCAACGGCTGGCTTGAAGAGGAGGACCGAAATGGAACCTACGGCAACGACCCCCGCGATATTCGATCGCGAGGAATTCGACCGCCTGGCCGCCGAGTGGCGGTATATCATCACGGACATGATCTGCCGTGCCGGCTCCGGGCATCTCGGCGGAGCGCTCAGCCTGGTCGAGGTCGTAATGACGCTCTACTGGCGGATCATGCGGACCGATCCGGCCAATCCCCGCTGGGACGAGCGCGACCGGTTGGTGTTGTCCAAGGGCCACGGCGCGCCGGTCCTGTACGTGGCGCTCGCTTCCCGCGGCTTCTTCCCGCCCGCCTGGCTGGGGACGCTGAACGCCGACGGTACGCGGTTGCCCAGCCACGCCGACGCCCGCTACGTGCCGGGGATCGACATGACCACCGGCTCGCTGGGGCAGGGCCTCTCGTGCGCCTGCGGCGCCGCGTATGCCGCGCGACTGGATGGCAAACAGCACCGCGTGTTCTGCATTATCGGCGACGGCGAAAGCAATGAAGGGCAGATCTGGGAGGCCGCCTTGTTCGCGGGGCATCACAAGTTGGACAACCTGATCGCCATCACCGACTACAACAAACTGCAGATCGACGGCTTTACCAGCGATCTGCTGTCGCTGGAACCGCTGCTGGACAAATGGCGCGCGTTTGGCTGGGAGGTGTTCGAAATGGACGGGCACGACTGGGACGCGATCTACGACACGTTGCAGGCCGCCCTGGCCGTGCGCGGCAAACCGACGATGGTCATCGCCCACACGATCAAGGCCAAAGGCTGCTGCGTGGTAGAAAACAAAGCCGAAAGTCACAACATCAAGGTCCCGGACCAGGCGACCTATGACCGATTCATGAATGCTCTGGAGACGAAGGCGGTGTTGCCCTACTGAGGAACCCACGATGACCAAGGACTTTCACGACATGGAGATGCGTTTCGTCTACGGCGAGACGCTCCACGAATTGATCGAGCAGAACCCGAACGTGATGTGTCTGGAGGCGGACCTGAGCAAGGCTTCCGGCACGAATCCCACGCTGCCCAGCCGCCATCCGGCGAACTTTTTGAACGTGGGCGTGGCGGAAGCGAACATGATCAGCATCGCCGCCGGCCTGGCCTCCGAGGGCAAGGTCCCGTTCTGCGCCAGCTTTACCTGCTTCGCTTCCCGGCGCGTGTACGATCAGATCACGATCAGCGTGGCTTACGCCAACATGAACGTCAAAATCGTCGGCACTTCGCCGGGCGTCACCGCCGGACCCAACGGCGGCACGCACATGTGTTTCCAGGATCTGGCCATCATGCGGGCGATGCCCAACATGCACGTCTACAGCCCGTGCGACGCCTTGGAATTGCGTTCGGTTCTGCGCTACATGGCCTCGACCCGGCAGCCGACCTACATGCAACTGGTCCGGCACCAGGTCGCCAAGATCTTCGACGCGGAGTACGCGTTCAACCCCGATCGGGCCGTGCTCCTGCGCGAAGGGCGCGACGTGACGCTGGTGTCCACCGGTTACATGACTCAGTTTGCGCTGCCGCTGGCGGACGAACTGCGGCAGGCGGGTGTGTCGGTCGAGTTGCTGCACTATCCGTCGGTCAAACCGTTCGACGCCGCCGCCCTGGTCGCGTCCGCCCAGAAGACGCGAGCCGTGGTGACAGTCGAGAACCAGAGCATCCTGGGCGGCCTAGGTGGAGCCGTGTGCGAAATTCTGTCGGAGCAATGCCCCACGCGCGTCGTCCGGTTGGGCGTCCCGAACGAGTTTGGCGAGGTGGCCAGCGAGCAGTACTTGTTCGACAAGCACGGTTTTGGCCCAGCCCACATCGCCGCCGCTTGCCGACGTCTGGCGGCGGAGAAAGGGTAGCGTGGCTGGGCCATCGGCCGCAACCAAGTTTTGGAGTGCGGTGCCTTGTCACCGCTTTGGGCGGCGGCGTGAAGCGTGGCGGCGGATTGAGTTCAAAAGACACCTTCAGCACCAATTGCCCGGACAACCCTTGTAGACAGGAGCATTCCCCATGAAAATCGCCGTCGGTTCCGTGGTCAAAGGATTTCAACTCAAAGAGGCCGTCAAATCGCACCTCCAGACGCTCGGGCACACCGTGCTGGACGTCGGCTGCCATGACACCGGGCAGTTCTGCAAGTTCCCTTCGGTGGGCCAGCGGATCGCGCACGCGCTGAATTCCGGTCAAGCCGAACTGGCCGTGAACTGCTGCGGCAGCGGAACGGGGGCGGCGATCTCGGCGGGCAAGTTCCGGGGCGTGTGCGCAGTGAGCTGTGAATCCGAGCAGACGGCTCGTCTGGCGCGCGTGGTGAACGACGCCAACTGTCTGTGCCTGGGCGAGGCCGCTGTGACGCCGGAGTTGGGCTGCCGCATGGCGGAGGCCTTCGTCAGCGCCCGCTTCTTGGACGCGCCGGACGTTCCGGGCCCGGTCCGCGAGTTTTGGCGCGAAGCGCGGGACGAATTGATGGCCCGCGGCGCCGAGGCGGCCGCCCGCGAGTTGGAGTTCTTGCAGACGCCATGACGGAGTACCTTGCCTTCGCCCTGATCGCCAGCCTGGGGATGTTGGTCCAGTCCACGGTGGGCTTTGCCGGTTCGCTGCTGGCCGTGCCGCTGTTCTCCCTGCTGATGTCGCCGCGCGACGCCGTGCCCGGCTATGCCTTCCTGATGCTGGCGGTCAATAGCTTCGTAGTCTTTGAAGGGCGGCGCCACATCGCTTGGCGGTCGGTGCGGGGGCTGTTACTCGGCGGACTGCCCGGCGTGCCCATTGGCGCGCTGGCCCTGAAGCACTTGCCGGTCAGCGTCATCGGCGCCGCCATTAGCATCGTGACGCTGCTGTTTGGACTCCTGTTTCTGGCTCGCGTGCGGATCCGGTTTCCGACGCATCCATTCACCGAGCCGTTGATCGGTCTGCTGAGCGGGATGTTGGGGGGCAGCATCTCCGAGTCCGGCCCGCCCGTGGTCGTGTACGGCTTGTCGCGCCAGTGGCCCAAGGACGTGTTTCGGAGTTCCCTGCTGGCCTACTTTCTGTGCCTGTCCGTTACCGCCGCATCGAGCTACGTCGCGCTGGGCATGGTGACGGGCCGCATGCTCCTGCTGGCGGCCGCTGCGCTCCTGCCCGCGCTCGCGGCAGCGCGGCTGGGCGTGCTGGTCAAAGAACGCATCAACGAGCGTGCCTTTCGCCTGACCGTGCTGGCGATCATCCTCGTGGTCAGCATCAGCGGATTGCTGAAGCACGTCTTCATAAGCTCTCCATGATGCGCGACACGGACCAATTCACGATCAGCCAGAAGCCCCAGAACAGCAGGGCGGTATACAGCGTGACGATCACGCTGAGCACGATTTTCCAGGCCGGCGAGAAGCCGCGGCTGATCCACAGCAGCGGCAAGCCAAGGATGGCGGTTACGAGAAACAACAGGGCCAGGATGAACCAGGGACGATCCAGAAGGGATTGCCCGCCGTCTGCCGGACCGGCCGCCTGAGCCGACTTGGCCGCGGCGGCCGTCTTGGGGGCGCCGCAACGTCGGCAGACGCCGGCCAACGGCGGCAGTTCAGCGCCACAAGCAGAGCAGACGACCGTCGCAACAGGTTCCGAATCGGTGCTCAAATCAGCAGTTCCTTTCCCATGCCCTTGGCGAGGCTTCTCGCGACGAGGGTCAGACGGTACACTGGGGGAACGAGGAAGGATTGTATTCGGTTTTCATGGTCATCGGCAACAGGCGGTCATCTATGAGGCAGGGCTGGTTTCTCTGGCGAATTCTGGGATTGGCGGCAATGTCGCTGGCCGTCTGTGGTTGTCCCGGCACCTCGCCGCCTGCGGCGAATCCGGAGTCTGTGCCGGGGCCTGCCGTGCCACTGCGGTTGGTGGTCGTGGACGATCCTGGTCTGGCCGAAGCCGTCCAACGTCAGTGGCAGGCGCGTGCGGAAGGCGAATTGCAGGTCCGCCAGGCAAGGACCGAGGAGATCTGCGATCCGCGCCGCAAACGACTGGCGGCGGACGCGGTGATCTATCCCAGTGGATTGATCGGCGAATTGGCGGAACGCGGCTGGCTTATGCCGCTGTCCGACGACGCGCTCCGTTCGTCCGAGTTCGCACGGCGGGACATTTTCGACCATCTGCGGCAGCACGAGATGATGTGGGGTGAGGAAACTTACGCCGTGCCGCTCGGGTCGCCGCCGCTGACGCTGGTCTACCGTCCAGACCTGTTCGAGAAGCTTGGCGTGCAGCCTCCCGAAACCTGGCAACAATACACCGCGCTGTGCGAGCGGCTGGTCAAGTCCCGTGACGTGCTGCGGGAGTCCTCGCAAAGTGCAGACGCTTGGCACGCCGTATCCGAGCCTCTGGGGCCGGGGTGGGCGAGCCAAATTCTGCTGGCCCGCGCGGCGGCTTACGCCCGCCACCGCAGTTACTTTGCTTCGCTGTTCGACCTGGATTCCATGCAGCCCCTGATCGCTTCGCCGCCGTTTGTCAGGGCTCTGGAAGAACTGGTTTCCGCCGCCAAGTTCGGCTCGCCGAAGGCCGGGGAGCATTCGCCAGCGGATGTCTGGAAACTGCTGCGGTCCGGCCAGTGCGTGATGGGCTTGACGTGGCCCAGCAACGCCGATAGGCGGATGGCCGCCCAGGCCACCGACTCGACGAACCCTGTTCTGCTGGCCGCCGCCGAACTTCCCGGATCCGCCGAGGTCTACAATCTCGGCGACGCGGTCTGGCAGCCTCGCGAGTCGTCGGAGGACCGGCACGTGACGCTGCTAGGCGCTGCGGGCCGTCTCGGGTCGGTCGTCAAGGGGACCAACCGCTCGTCGACCGCGATGAGTCTGCTCGTGCGACTGTCCAGCACGGCGTGGAGCCGAGACATCTCGCCGCGCAGTCCGGCGACAACGCTCTATCGCACCAGCCAACTGCCGGCCGTGAAAGCTTGGGTCGGCGACAGTTTTTCTGCCGACGCCGCAACCGCCTACGGGGAACTGGTTCAGCAGGGCTATCGCCGGCAGCTGTCACTCGATTCGGTGCGGCTGCCAGGACGAAACCGGTACTTGGCGGCATTGGACGAGGCCGTACAAGCGGCGGTACGCGGCGACCGTCCTCCCGCCGACTGCCTGGCGGCGGCGGCAGACGGCTGGCGCAAGGTCACCCAAGAATTGGGGATCGACAATCAACGCCGGGCCTACTGGCGAAGCCTGGGAAAAAGTCCGCCGTGAGCCGGTCGTTGCCGGAAAGTCCCGGCTGGTGTCCTAGACAACGCCGCGACTCCCGGATACAATTTCGCCGCTCGGTCGGTAAATTCCCGACCAGGTTGGGGGCGTAGCTCAATTGGGAGAGCGCAGCGTTCGCAATGCTGAGGTCGAGGGTTCGACTCCCTTCGCCTCCACTCAGCTGTAAGTCAAGCCGAATTCACAACTTACGATCACCAGCCAACGTTCGGCAGGGCGACCTTTGCCTGAATCCGGCGCGATGAGTAGGCCGACTCTTTCACCGCCGACTTGACGCGTTTCGGCTGGAACTTCTTCCCGGCTGGCCTGGCCGGTTTCTTCTGCCCGGCCCTGAATTCCTCCAGGCACAGGGACTTGTCGCCGTCCGTGTCCATCCCCTGCACGCCTGTTCGGCTTGCTCGACTTGTCAGGGCGTCTTCCTTGCGCCCTTCTAGTTCATCGTGGCCGATCGCAAGAATTCCGGTCACAGTCGCGGCGGGTGTCAGTACTAGAAAACAGAGAAATCGGCCCAGTCACCCCAAGTTCAACAAGGAGAAATGTCATGAAAAAGTCCCGTTGGCTCACCCTGGTGGCCTGCAGCTTAGCAGCCGTGATTGCGGTGTTGGCGACCTGCACGCCGAGTAACGCTGCCGCACCGCCTCCTTGGCCGCCTCACCCGCTGCCGTTTCCGAAACCTCACCCGCCGCCATTTCCGAAACCTCATCCGCTGCCGTTTCCGAAACCTCAC
>ERZ795059.5317-NODE-5317-length-11710-cov-5.448477_pt1 | contig 11710 bp, 12 predicted proteins | sample MGYA00375143_ERZ795059 | MGnify/ENA primary metagenome ERZ795059 (study PRJEB30188, sample SAMN05720168) | activated sludge metagenome | isolation source: Anaerobic digester | place: USA | collected 2015-01-07 ... | reverse complement strand
AGTTCAGACGTGTGCTCTTCCGATCTGGCCTTAATTATTGGGAAAGTAAAGACAAAAAGGATAAACGACTGATATTTACCTTAAACAATACTTTACAAGCCATTGACGCCACCACGGGAAAATCGATATTAACATTTGGTGACGAAGGTGTTGTAGATATGAGAGTGGGACTAGATAGAGAGCCCTCTTCAATCAGAAGGATGCAATCTATGATGCCCGGAGTAATTTTTGAAGATTTGATCATTTTAGGTTCAGCACCAGGGGAAGGATATTTTTCTGCCCCGGGTCATATCAGGGCATATAATGTAGTTACTGGAAAATTGGAATGGACATTTCATACCATTCCTCACCCTGGAGAATTTGGTTATGAAACTTGGCCAAAAGATGCTTACAAATATGTAGGGGGTGTGAATGTTTGGAGCGAAATTACCGTAGATCAGAAAAGGGGTATGGCATTTTTGCCAATAGGTTCACCAACATATGATTATTATGGAGCAGATAGAATTGGGCAAAATTTATTTGGCAATTCATTGGTAGCGATAGATGCCAGAACAGGAAAGAGGAAATGGCATTATCAAACAGTGCATCACGACATCTGGGATTATGACCTTTCGGCTGCACCACAACTTCTGACCATCAACCATCAAGGAAAATCAAAAGATGTTGTGGCAGTTGCTACTAAACATGGTTTTATGTTCGTTTTTGACAGAGACTCAGGAGAGCCGATCTTCCCAATTGAAGAGAAACCATTCCCAGCAAGTGAAATGCCTGGTGAAAAAGCGTGGCCGACCCAACCTATCCCATCCCTTCCAAGTTTTACCAGACATGAAGTCACCAAAGAAACACTCAATCCATTCTTTCCGGAAGACATTAAAAAACAGTGGATTGCACGTCTTGATAGTGCTAAAAGTGGACTTTATGTACCACCATCTGATAAATACGAAACCATCATGATGCCGGGCGCATTGGGCGGAGCAAACTATGGTAATACAGGATCAAATCCAAACAAAGGAATGATGTATGTGATGACCCAGGAATACGCATCTACTTATAGATTGGGTAAAGTAGCTCCACCAAAGATTGAGTTGAGCGCAAATGAAATTGCAAAAGTCAAATCCTACTACAATACCTCTTGCATGAGTTGTCATGGGAAAAATATGGAGGGTGGAGTAGGACCTTCCCTAGTCAACGCTGGAAGAAGTATTTTCTATGACGAATTTAAAGCCATTGTCATCAACGGTAGAGGTAGAATGCCCGGCATGCCGCATGTGGATGAAGAAACCATGAAAGCTTTACATCGCTTTTTAGGTGGAAATGCCAGAAGCTTCAATATGAGAAATGCACCAACGACGGATGTAAAGATAGACGGCCCCGTAGTAGCTAGCGGTGGAGCCACTGTGAAGCCAGATAGCGTAAGAGTTGCACCTATGTCGGATTATCCAGAAGATGTAGCATATCAAGGAGATCGGTACACAACGGATTATGGTTTGGATTGGATGGGCTTATTGACCCCGCCATGGTCTTCTCTTGTGGCTTATGATTTGAATAAGGGTGAAATCAAGTGGCGAACGCCAATAGGATTGGACTCACTTTATGCAAAAGGTGATAAAACCTTGGGAGCACCCAGTGGTACATTAGGGCGAGGCATGATTGTTACTTCAACAGGCGTAGTTTTCGCTACAGCTAAAGGAGGAATGCTGTATGCTTTTGATGCTGACACGGGTAAACAGCTTTGGGAAGTCATGCTCAGTTATGAATGCATAGGGCAACCCAGTATGTATAAAGTAAATGGCAAGGAGTATTTGGTAGTAAATGCGACTACTTCATTTAGGACTGACAGCTATAACAGATCAAATTTGCCGGGAGCTATGCCGAGGGCATATGTGGTTTATGCGCTACCAGATAAAAAGAAATAAAATAGATAATCCGACCGAAAACTGCTGTTTAAGGAAGCAAAAAAAGTTTAGGGAAATATTCAATATTAATATTATAATCTGATCTTAAAATGAAAATACGCTTATCGTTTATACTGTTATTAGTGACCTATTGCCTTAGTGCTCAACCTCTTAAGGATCGAGTGAAAGTCAACGATCCCTCGAAGTATCGTGAATTAACTGCCGTACATGCAGGAGCAGGAAAAATGGGATTTACTCAATTGATTGGTCGTAATGACCTGACAACCAATTTTTTGTATTTACATACAGGAGTGATTGAAGCAAAATCTGGAATTGGTCAACATTTTCATCATAACATTGAAGAAATGTATTTGATCCTCAATGGTGAAGCGGAATTTACCATCAATGGTCACACTTCAAAAATAAAAGCCCCCGCTGTAGTTCCTTGTAAAATGGGAGATGCTCATGCTATTTACAATGCTTCGAATGAAAAACTTCGTTGGCTAAATTTTGCGGTGAGTCTTCAAAAAGGAAAAGCAGATAATTTTGATTTGAATAATACAATGGTTGGTGTAAAGTTGGATCCGATTCCCAATTTTGTTTCGGCAAGATTGGAAAAAGAGAAGCAGAAAGCCAATCCTAGTTATCCAGGCAAGGATGTTTTGTACCGTAGGTTGATCACTCCAGAAGTTTTTAGTACCAATTGGGATCACGTGGACCATGTTACCATTCCTGCTGGTGCTTCATCTGGAGACCATGTTTTGAATGGTTATGAAGAAGTATATTATGTGATTGGTGGAAATGGGACTGTTACAATCAATGGGGAAAAAGTCGATATCAAAGCTGATGATGCATTTTTCGGTACCTTGGGAGAGACCGTTTTGATCAATAATACAGGCAGTAAAGATTTGGAATTGGTAACTGTAGGTATTGCTGTTTCAAAACAAAACATGCTTGAAATTGCAAAGCCATTGATTCAGCCTAAAGCCGTTTTGCTTCAAATGGATTTTACGGTTCCAAAAGAAAATGCCGCTGCTTTTGAAAAAATGTACTATTCTATTTATGTGCCAGCAATGACTGTGCAAAAGGGATACTTAAATTCAAAAGTATTGAGGTATTTTCCAGAAAATATTGCCAAAGAAATTCAAGCTGAACCCACAGAATACAATTACCAAGTTCAAATATCATTTGCAACAGAAACGGATCGTAGAAATTGGGTTGCCAGTCCCCAGCATCAAATTGCTTGGCCCGCTGCGTCTGGGCTAGCAACCGCTTATAAGTGGAGGGGTTATGATGTGATGGGAGATGATGATCAACATTAATCAAAATCTGAAATCACTCTTCCTCACTTGAAATATGATAATTATTTTACCAAATGTGAAATAATTACAATCTGACCTAAGTGATAATAGGCATGCTCCACAATGCCAAAAACATGTTCTCTCATGGTGCCAGAGTGAGGTGCAGGTCTATTGTCCCATTTGTCTGTGGTAATGCTGCTAATTTCTGCTGCTAATTTTTCGAAAGAAGCTTGTGTTTCGCCAATCAAACTTTGCCAATCCTCTTCAGATTGTAGGATTGCCACGTCAAAACCATTGGAATCAGGAACAATGGGATATTGACCATCCAAACGCGCACTGATGATGCCATTCCAATATTTCAAATGATTTAAAATGCTTGCAATGGTATTTGGAGAAGCATTGGTTAGTTGTTGTGCTTGCGAGTAATTCAACGATTTAATGGTTTCAAGAATCGATACATGAGTCCAATTACTTCCTGTGTAAGCTTTTATCAAGTTGTTTGCAAGAAGAGAAGAAAGTGAATTCTGAGAAGCCATATTTATATTTTTGGTCAAATGTAGGAATTAAATTCATAGAAGAGGAATGGCTGTGATTTTAGGATTTGGGTGGAGGGATTGGCATCGACTGATTGAATATGTTAGATCATCAACAATTCTGAATTGAGATGGCAAAGATCGAATGTGCTGAATATTCGATCTTCAATAATATTTCCCATTATAGGCGCTCACAGATTACATGGATTTGCACAGATATTTCACAGAAAGGCAAGGACTGATTGAATATTTTAGATCATCAAGCAATTCTGAATTGAGGTGGCAAAGATCGAATGTGTTGAATCTTCGATCTTCAGATTTTGGGTGATTGGCAACGACGTGATTGAATATGTTAAATCTTCGATCTTCAGATTTTGGGTAATTTTGTGTGACGGATTGAATATGTTAAATCATCAATCAGTGCTCGCACTGGATGGGCAAAGATCGAATGTGTTGAATCTTCGATCTTCAGATTTTAATAAACAAAATGCTCAATGTGAAACCATATTTTGCCCCCATTTATTCCTCCTCTTTTTTTTAGTATCATTGTGTCAAATTAAAGTACATGGCAAAACAACTCAAATTAACCGATGCAGAACAGGTGTCTGCACACATTGCAAAACTTGAACCAGCAATTGGTGAAATAGTGGAATCTTTACGCCAAATCATTTTAGATACTGATAACGAAATTGGGGAAAGGATAAAGTGGAACAATCCTAGCTTTTATTATACCGGTGAAATGCCTGAATTTGATCCCAAAGAATACAAACGGGACATGATCGTTATGAATTTGCATAAAGGTAAAATCATGATGGTTTTTCCAAGTGGTGCCAAAGTAAATGATGCCTCTGAGTTATTAGAAGGTGATTACAAGGATGGTAGAAGAATAGCCATAATAAAAGATAAAGAAGATGTTCTGGCCAGAAAAAATGATTTGCAGACCATCATCAAAACTTGGTTGCAAATGATCGAAAAGTAATTTTTACTTTTGAAAATTGGATCTTTATTTGAACATGAATCACTGATAAAATGCATACTACCAATTATTATAATACGTTTATAGAAATTGCAGAAGATTGTCCAGTTTTTTCTGGACTGACACCGCCTTTGAAAGGAGATTTACCAACAATCGCTGGAATGCAATACGAAATCATCGCTCAGAATCCGTATAAATACACATCTGATGAAGTCATTTTTCAAATATTTGCTGATAGAAAAGATTTGATAGAGGCGGAGCGTGAGGAGGCTCGAGCAATGTTCTTCTCAAAAGGACAACCATGTTTGCGCAGCTCTCCACTAGGCAAAAAATATGGTTGGGGTATTCATTTTGATGAAAATGGTAAGATGGCTATTTATGCCAGAGAGTCGGAAGCTTACCAACAATTTTTGGACAATCCTCAAGTCTTAAAAACAAAGGCGATGAGGTCAAAAAAAGCCTCTTAATTTCTTGTGCTTTTTAGTGAGTGTTTTAATCTTGCTCACTAAATTTTGCTTTATAATCCAGAGGCGATAAACTTGTTATTTTTTTGAAAACTTCTCGGAAGGCTTTATCATCTGCATAGCCCACTTCATGCATAACTTCGGCAATGGATTTACGTCCTTCTTCCAATGTACGTTTAGCGACTTCCACCTTCACCCTTTGTAAGTATTCCACAGGAGAATTACCCGTTGCTTTTACAAACCTTCGATCAAAGTTGCGTCTACTTACAGCCAATTTGAAAGCAAGTTCTTCGAATGAGATTCTTTCTGAAACATGTGATTCGATATAGTTTTGGGCTTCTATGATCACTTGATCGCCATGTGTTTTCTGTCCTTTAAAAATGAAAAATGGTGATTGAGCTGTCCTGTCAAATTCAATTTGAAAAACCTTTGAACACAATATGGCAGTATCCTTGTCACAATATTTTTCGATTAAAAAAAGCATCAAATTCAAAAAAGAATAAGCACCACCATTGGTGTAAATTCCGGGCTCTTCGTTAATCAATTTGTCTACTTGCAATTGTGTTTTGGGAAACATTTTCCTGAAATCAGCCGCTGCATTCCAGTGTGTAGAACAAGTTTTTCCATCCAATAATCCTGTCGCAGCAAGTAAAAATGCTCCTGTACAAATGCTCGCTATTTCAGCTCCATTTTTATATTGATCACTCAGCCACTGTATGAGGTCTTGATTTTCTTTGATGCCCACTTCATAATTGTATGCAACAGAAGGAATGATGATTAAATCACTCTTTTTAATAGTTCTGATATTCGACGGATGTATGGTAAAATATCCATTTTGCAATGAAATGTTTTCTTCAAAACTAGCAATTTTCACCTCGAATATGGCTTTGTTATTTTTGCTTTTCCAAAAGGAATTGGCTCGATTAAAAATTTCATAAGAACCTGTGATGCTGCTCAGGTTTGAATTTCCTTTAGGCACAACAATTGTAATGTGTTTCAAAGTTTTTTTGTACAAATGTACAAATTAAATATGGCCAAATCAACCCAGAAGAATGGCTATTTCACACCCGAAAAATGTTTGACATTGCACATATCTTTGGCCTAGTATTTACAACAACGAATCTATAACACTTGATAATTAAAATAGTAAAATGGAAAATTCAGATCTAATCCTTTCTTTTTATTCCGATTTAAATGCTGAAGTTGTATTCAATGCAGTCAATAATCCAAGACTTTGGTGGTCCGAAGAAATAGCAGGGATCACGGATGAAAAAGGCTCGGTGTTTGATTATCATTACCAAGACATCCACATTTGTCAGATTCAAATTACGGAAATGATACCAAACGAAAAAGTTGTTTGGTACATCAAAAAGAATTATTTCAAGTTTACGCAAGACACAAGTGAATGGACCGGAACCAACATCACTTTTGACATCACTAAAGAAGGAGATAAAATCAAACTTACTTTCACCCACCATGGTTTGACCCCAGCGTATGAATGTTATGACATTTGCTCAGATGCTTGGTCGACATATATAGAAAAAAGCTTATATAATCTCATTACTACTGGAGTGGGCCAGCCCAATGGTAAGGATAAACCTCAAACGGATAATGAAAAGAAATTAGCAGCAGAAAAGGTGGATGTAAAAAATTATTCAGAAAGCATCATCGTATCTGTGAGCCCTAGAACTGCCTTTGAAGCCATTCAACAAGTTGAAAAGTGGTGGACAGAAAATCTGGATGGGAAAACCATAGGTCTCGGAGACGAATTCACCGTTTACTTTGGCGATGTGCATGTATCTACTCAGAAGGTCATCAGCTCAGAAACTTACACAAAGATTGTGTGGCTAGTAACAAAAAGTAAACTCAATTTTGTTGAGAATCAATCTGAATGGACAGATACTCAAATCGTATTTGACATCATTCCTCAAAATGGAAAAACAGAAATCATCTTTACACAAATAGGTTTGAATGCCGATGTGGAATGTTATGGTGCTTGTTCCAATGCTTGGAGTCAATACATCAGTGGGAGTTTGTATAAGTTTATAACGGACGGAGTTGGGAGTCCGGAAAAGAAGGATAATTAATCGGTAAATTTGCGGCATCAAAGGTGTCTGAACCTTGATTTTAAGGATGATTGGATTACCTTGATTTCCTAAAATCAAGTAATCGACAAAATAAAGAATAAACAAGGTGTCTGAACCTTGATTTTAAGGATGATTGGATTACCTTGATTTCCTAAAATCAAGTAATCGAGAAAATCAAGAATAAACAAGATATCTGAACCTTGATTTTAAGGATAATTGGATTACCTTGATTTCTTAAAAAATCAAGTAATCGAGAAAATCAAGAATAATCAAGGTTTAAAACAATGAAGGATCAGGATTTAACACATAAGATAATAGGAGCTGCAATGGAAGTACATAAACACTTGGGCAATGGTTTTCAAGAAGTGGTGTACCAACGGTCTTTAGCTATTGAAATGCAGTTGCAAAACATTGATTTTATCAGAGAGCAAGAAATGCCCCTAATTTATAAAGGATATGATGTAGGCACGAGAAGGGTAGACTTTTTTGTTGAGCAAAAAATCATGGTTGAAATAAAAGCAATCATTAATTTGGAGGATGTGCATCTGGCACAGGCAATGAATTATTTGGAAGCATATAATTTGGAAATAGGGCTTTTGATAAATTTCGGTGCAAGGAGTTTACAATTTAAACGAGTACACAATAATAAATTTATACAATCAAATTAAATTGAAACTTTCAGGCTTTACAATCAAAAAACTGCTAAATGCAAATTTTATTTTTCGTACTCTAGTTATTCGCAAATCACATTTTATCTTCCGAAATCTTAATTTCCTCAAAAGTTCTTTCAAATTTAAACTACTTTTAATCCTCAATCATAAGTAGTCAAAACCGACAAATGAAAAGAGAACATTTCTACAAATTGAGCACCGAATGGACAGGTAACACCGGACAAGGCACTTCAAATTACCGAACCTATGAAAGAAGTCATGAAATAAAAGTAGATGGCAAGGCGCCTATCGTTGCGTCTTCTGATCCAAGTTTCAGGGGAGATAAAACCAAACACAACCCCGAAGAACTTTTTCTGGCTTCATTATCTTCTTGTCACATGCTTTGGTATTTGCATTTGTGTTCTGATGCTGGTGTTGTCGTAGAAAGTTATGTGGATCACGCAACTGGCATCATGACCGAAACCAGTGATGGTGGCGGGCATTTTACCAACGTAACATTACACCCCGAAGTCGTCGTTTTTCATCCTTCAATGATTGAAAAAGCGGAAACATTACACCATGAAGCAAATAAATTGTGTTTCATTGCCAATTCGTGTAATTTTCCCATTGACCACCAAGCTACTTGTACCTCCAAATAAGGAAGGAGCTTTTCAAAAAAGCATAACAGTTACTGATTTAATTATATCCTTTAATTGGATTAAAATTCACCTACTGCAATTTTTTGTAAACCTCGATGTTGTAACGAGATACACCCGATTCTTCCACAACCTCCAGGCCTTTTTGAATGAGGGTATCACCTTGAAGAAGTACAGTAAAATTGAAATCATGATTTTCCCATTCGCGTGCACTGCAATATTCCAAATGTTCTGTGTAAGAACTATCTACCAATTCGTATTTACCGCCGCCAGAAGAATAAACCCCGGTAGAATCCTTTTGATGATTGATGTCGTGGTTTAAAAAAGCAAAATGCGTTTCGTTGATGATTTTAATAAATGAAAGATCTTTGGTGTAGTCCGTGATGGTAGTATCTCCATTCTCTATCAGCGTGCCGGTAATTAATTTCCAAGTTCCTTGAATGCCAGATTTTGATGCTTCAACAGGCTTTTCCTGACTCGGATTACACGCCAAAAATATTGTGATAAACACAAAAGCAAAGCATAACTTGCTGGAGAATCCAATAACACCATTTCTATTTTTAACCATCGAAGTTGAATTGATTTTTGAAATTTAAAAGTATGAATATTTTGCTGTATTCTATGTTTTACATTTTATTTGGTAATATTAATCCTCAGAAGTGTCTGATAAGTGCTTTTTTGGGTTGAATGATTATTTTAATGAAGTCATGCTCAATTCAATAGAGTGTTTTGAATTTTAAGGAAGTTCGTTAAAGCTAATAGTTATGAATTTTAATAGGTTGATTTTCCTTTGTTTATTCTTGGCAACTCAATTAGTGGTCACAGCCCAGCAATTTCAAACCATCCCGTACTTAAAAAGTGATACCTCATCCTTGAGTATGGATATATTTTTGCCCGATGACAAAAGTTTGAAAGATTTTCCTTTGGTTATCTTTGTGCATGGTGGAGGTTTTTCAGGTGGCAACAGAACAGCAGGCCATGTTTTTGCAAAAGCAATGGCTGCAAATGGAATAGCATGTGCAAGTATTTCTTATACCTTGTCTAGAAAGGGCAAAGGTTTTGATTGCAATAGCAGCCAAGCCGATAAAATATACACCATGCAATTGGCAGCAAGTGAGACTTGGCAAGCGACGAGGTTCCTCATTGAAAATGCAGGGAAATATGGTTTTGATTCAAATAAAATATTTTTGGCAGGTTCGAGTGCTGGAACAGAAACCGTATTACACGCTGCATTTTTAGATCGTAATAAAATGAATTTACATTCAACTAATCTTCCAGTTAATTTCAACTATAGAGGTGTGATCTCAGGAGCAGGGGCTATTTTGGATTTGAATATGATCACCAAATCAAATGTCATTCCTTGTTTTTTCTTTCATGGAGATCAAGACCCATTGGTTCCATATGACAAAGGTGCTCACCACTATTGCTCACCAAGTGCTCCGGGTTGGATGATGTTATTTGGTGCGAAAAGCATTCATGAACACTTAAAGACGTTGTCCACTTCCACGCAGTTTTATGCCTATCCTGGTGGGGGACATGAAATTGCAGGATATTTATTTGATCATGAGCAGGAGAAGATTGCAGATTTTATCAAAGAGGTCTTGGATGGTAGTGTTTTTTACAAAACCATTCACACAAAAGTTAAAAAGTGAATGGTTCTAATTCTGACCAACAAATAAAAAGATGAGCAGGATTCAATCCTCCTGCCCATCTTCATTTTCAATTTGAGATAAATCTACCTTGGTTCTTTTTGCGCTTTTGAGTGCCTCGTATAAAAGCCATTCTATTTGACCGTTCACACTACGGAACTCATCTGCCGCCCACTTCTCCAAAGCGTCATAATGTTTTTCATCAAGCCTTAAAACAAACTTCTTTTTTCCCAAAGCAAGTTATTTTTAATAGACAGTACCCGCATTAACAACCGGAGATACATCTTTATCAGAACAAAGAATGACCATCAGATTGCTCACCATTTGAGCCTTTTTGTCTTCATCTAATTCAATAATTTGTTTCTTTGACAATTCTGCCAAAGCCATTTCTACCATACTAACAGCACCTTCAACAATTTTGAATCTGGCAGCAACGATGGCTTCTGCTTGTTGTCTTTTGAGCATGGCTTGTGCAATTTCTTCGGCGTAAGCCAAATAGCCAATCCTTGCTTCCATGACTTCGATACCCGCAATGTCCAATCTTTCTTTCAACGCCAACTCGAGTGCAGTATTGATGGCATCGTGACCAGATCTGAGTGTTAATTCCTCATCATCATCAAGGTTGTCGTAGCTGTAAGAGCCAACCAAATTTCTGACGGCAGCGTCACTCTGTAATTTTACGAACTGAACATAATCATCCACTTCATAAACTGCTTTGAAAGTATCTTGAACTCTCCAAACGGTGATGACTGAGATCATAATCGGATTACCTCTTTTGTCGTTCACTTTTACTCGCTCGCTTTCGAAGTTTCTGGCCCTCAATGAAATCCTCTTTTTGTAAAAGAACGGATTGGCCCAAAAGAAACCATTGTCTTTTGTGGATCCTTTGTAATCTCCAAACAAGGTCAAAACCCTTGAATCATTGGGGTTTACAAAGAAAAACCCAGGAGCCAAAACAAGTGCAATTAATAATAAAAACGGTACTGGCAAAACAATGCGGTTAACAATGCAAAAAATACCTATTGCTAAAACAACAACCAATCCTGCCAAGACAATGTATCCGGATATTGGTTTAAATGATTTTTCTTCCATGACTTTTATTTTGATGTTAAAATGATATCACAAATATATCATTATAAATCTTTCATCAAAATATATTCCGACCAATTATTACTTATTATCGGCGAAATACTTTTATAATCGGCTATATGGGCGTAAACTGCAAATTTTGTATGGTTTGTTTATCTGCCATTTAAAAATCATATGTGCATTTTTGGAAGGCATATAGGCCTTCCCCTGCAATTGGTTCCAACTGAACATTTCACATCTGACATTTCACCCCGAATTACCTTCTAAAAATCATTTGTGCATTGTGGGAAGGCACATGGACCTTCCCCTGCATTTGGTTACATCTTGCATTTCACATCTTGCATTTCACCCTGATTTACCTTCTAAAAATCATTTGTGCATTGTGGGAAGGCACATGGACCTTCCCCTGC
>ERZ795059.5315-NODE-5315-length-11713-cov-6.621633_pt1 | contig 11713 bp, 12 predicted proteins | sample MGYA00375143_ERZ795059 | MGnify/ENA primary metagenome ERZ795059 (study PRJEB30188, sample SAMN05720168) | activated sludge metagenome | isolation source: Anaerobic digester | place: USA | collected 2015-01-07 ... | reverse complement strand
GTTGGAAATTGTAATCCTTCACAGGGACCGCAAGTGCAGTGTAGAGATCCTTTGCCTGGACCAGGCGAGTGGACATATTATGTTAATTTATGCTATGCTGAAGCAGCAGGTTGGTTGTCCTCACAATGTTGTGCCACAGGGGGTCCTAGCTGTCTATTTAACCAATTGTAGCGAGATGTAAGCCAATACCACATCTGATGTGGTACGAATCCATACCACATCTGATGTGGTATGAGGGGCATAAATATCAATGAAAAAAATATTTTTTTTAATTGTTTTTACTTTTTTGTCAATTTTGCCGGCGGTTGCATCGGCAGAAATTGATAATCCTTCTGAATTTAAGCTTCATAATCCCGACGGAAATAAATACGAATTTGTCAAAAATTATCTTAACAGTTTAAATCAGTTAAAAGATAATGCCAAGCGCCGTCAAAGCGCGGCCGCGGTGTCGTATGATGATTTTAAAGACCCGCGCGTGGTTAAAACTGCTATAGAAAATTTAATTTTGGATAACACAAGCTTGCGTGTCGCGCGAAATTATATTTTAAAATACCGCGTTCCAGAAAATGGATTGATTTTAAAAGTGGTGGATTTATTCACAAAATCCTGCGACGAGCAAATCGCGCAAAACACGCAAGAGCGAGAGTTATTAGAAAAATATCAAGGGATTTTATTAGGCGATAGAATGGATGAGAAATTTCAAGGGCAGTTTTTTGAAAAAATGGAAGCCCTGGTTTTGCAAAGAAAAGAATCGCATAAAAAAATGCTTGAGGCTTCTGTCTTGGCTGGAAAAGTCCTTATCAGCGCTCAAACAGATAAAAAGGGAAATTTTGTTTATTTAGGAATAACGAAAAATGAGCGGGAAAAACTTCTTTTGAAATTAGATACTTTTTATGAGCGCGTTTATCAGGGAGAGCTTCGTGAAGGCCAGACATTTTTTCAAGGCAGTGTGGCGACTATTCGTGAAATTTTAGAAGATAAAAACCTTAAAACAATAAAATAAATCCCCCCAGTACCACATCAGATGTGGTACTGGGGGCAACAAGGGAAATAATGGCATTTGAGCTTAAAAAATTAAATAATTTTAATGGGCGGCGCGGGCCGCTTCTTTTTGTGATTATGGACGGCGTTGGCATTGGCAAGCGCGATGAGAGTGACGGGGTATTTGTCGCGCAAACGCCCACGTTAGACAATTTAGAAAAAAGCGCGTTTTATACAGCGCTTCAGGCGCATGGGACAGCGGTTGGTATGCCGTCGGATGCGGATATGGGAAATAGCGAAGTGGGCCATAATGCGCTTGGCGCTGGTCGGGTTTTTGAACAGGGCGCGGCGCTGGTGAGCGCTTCTATTGAACAGGGTGATGTTTTTAAGACGGATATCTGGAATCAATTAACCGCGCGCGTTAAAAATAATGAAAATTTTTTAAGGTCTCATTCGCTGGCGCAAAAAGACAATGCTTCATCGGATGTTCGCGTTTCTTTAGATAATGTTCAAAAAACGCTCCACTTTATCGGCCTTTTATCCGATGGGAATGTCCATTCGCATATTGATCATTTGCTCGCGCTTTTAAAAAAATGCGCATCCATAGGCGTTAAGAAAGTTTGCGTGCATGTGCTTCTTGACGGGCGCGATGTGTATGAAAAATCCGCTGTCAAATATATTGAACAAACAGAAAATTTTTTAAGCTCTCTTAATGAAGAATTTAGCGTAGATTATAAAATTGCGTCCGGCGGCGGGCGTATGGTCACGACGATGGACAGATATAATGCAGATTGGAGTGTGGTTAAACGCGGTTGGGATGCGCATGTTTTAGGCAAAGGACGGTTCTTTTCATCGGCCAAAGAAGCTGTTGAAACATATTATAGCGAAGACGCGAAAATGACGGATCAATATTTAAATTCATTTGTGATTGTTAAAGACGGGAAACCTGTTGGGACAATTAACGACGGGGACGCCGTTATATTCTTTAATTTTCGAGGGGATCGCGCCATTGAAATCACGCGCGCGTTTGAAGAAAAAGATTTTAAAGAATTTGACCGCGAGCGCGTTCCGGATGTTTTATACGCGGGGATGATGCAATACGACGGGGATTTGCAAATTCCCAAAAATTATCTGGTTAATCCGCCGCAGATTGATAAAACCGTTAGTGAATATTTATGCGCGAATGGCATTAAATCGTTTGCGATTTCAGAGACGCAGAAATACGGACATGTCACGTATTTTTGGAACGGGAATAAATCCGGCTATGTCGATGAGAAAATGGAAAAATACATTGAAGTTCCATCGGATAGGATCCAATTTGATCAAGCGCCAAAAATGAAGGCGTATGAAATTGCGGAGGAAACAATAAAATTATTAAAAAGCGGGGAATTTAAGTTTGGCCGTGTTAATTTTCCCAATGGCGATATGGTTGGCCATACAGGGAAAGAAGATGCGATTGTTACGGCGGTTGAAACCGTGGATGCATGTTTAGGAAAATTGATTGCGACAGTTAAGGAATTGGGCGGGATTGTGGTTGTGAGCGCGGATCACGGAAACGCGGATGAAATGTTTACGATTTCTAAAGGCAAAAAAGTTGTCTCGACCGCGCATTCATTAAATAAAGTGCCGTTTGCTATTATTGATTCTGGCTATAAAAATGAATATGTTATGGCACATCTTTCCAAGCAGGGATTGTCGAATGTGGCGGCGACGCTTTTAAATTTGTTGGGTTTTGAAGCGCCCAAAGAATACGACCCGTCGTTAATTAAATTTGTGTAACCCCCCTAGTACCACATCTGATGTGGTACTAGGGGATAAACTATGGTCTTGATAAATGTTATTTGAAATTCGTTTTAAAATTGATGATGGCGATGATGTAAAAATAGAATTGATAAGACGCCTTTTATTACAGCGTAGCATCACAGAGGAAAACATTGTTCAGTCAATTTCAAAAGATAAAAGATTTTTAGCTGTTTATTTGCCTTCGAAACTTCTCGCACAAAAATTAAAAAATGATTTTTTGAAACTCAAAATAAAAAACATTAAGATTTCTATTAATCGTTTGTTAACGCAAAATTGGCGGGATGCTTGGAAGAAATCGTTTAAACCGTTTCGGCTTTCCAACACATTTGATATTGTCCCCGCGTCGTATAAAAATAAATATAGAAAAATTAGCCGCATTCCTATTTATATTGACACATCGTTAGCGTTTGGCACAGGTTTGCATGAGACAACTAAATTTATGGCGCAGTTGATTGAAGGCCAAAAAGGGAAATTTGCATCTTTTATTGATATCGGCACAGGCACAGGGATTTTAGCAATTATCGCGCAAAAATGCGGCGCCGCGTTTATTAAAGCCGTGGATATTGATAAAGAATCTGTTAAAATCGCTCAAGAAAATTTTAGGCGTAACCGCGTTAAAGAGCAAACAATTAAAGTTCAAGATATTGGGAAAATAGTATCTCGCGAGAAATATGATTTTGTTGCGGCGAATTTAGTGACGCAGGATCTTATCCTTTTTAAGGAAAAAATCGTTTCGTTTGTCGGCGATAAAAAATATTTAGCTGTTTCTGGAATATCGTTAGAGAATATTTCTAAGTTTAAAAAGGCCTTTAAAAGTTTTCCGCTGCGGCTTATAAAAATCATCAAAGGCAAAGAGTGGGCGGCCTTGCTATATCAAAAGGTTTATTAAAAAATGATGTGGCAGAAGTTATCAGATAAAGAAAAAGATTTAGAAAAAAAGATGCGGCGAGTGCATCTTTTCGAGCATGACATCAAAGAGCGTTTTATCCGTTCTTCAGGCCCCGGCGGACAGAATGTGAATAAGGTTTCGACGTGTGTTTGCTTGGAACATATTCCAACGGGCCTTGCGGTCAAATGTCAAAATTATCGTGAGCAAGGGCGTAACCGTTTTTATGCGCGGGTGTTATTGATTAAAAAGTTGGAACAAATACAACAACAGGCACGCTTAGACAAGACTTATGAAAAAGCCAAGAAAAGACGGGCAAAAGCGAAAAGGCCTTTAAAATTAAAAGAAAAAATCCTTAAAGAAAAACACCATCATTCAGAAATAAAATCTTCTCGTCGAAAAATAGACATGCTCCATACCGACGATCTTTAATATTTAAGGAAAAGAAAAAATGGATTTTATCCGGGTCGATTTTAAAAAAACAGCTAGCTTTATTTTAGGCATATTGATTATTGTCGGCGTTTTTATGCGCTTTCATCGCATCGCGGAAAATCAATTTTTCTTTTATGATGAGGGTTTGTGGCTTAATGCGGGACGGCCGTTTGTCGAATTAATCCAAAGAAATCCTGCTAAAGATTTGGGCGAGTTTTTTAAGATCCTTCAGGTTTCCGGATCTTTTGCCTTATCGAGCGCGAAATCATTATGGCTTTTTATCTCTAACTTGCGGGGCTTCTTTTTTTCAAATCCACAGGATTGGTATTTTACACGTTTGGTTTCAGCGTTTTTTGGTGTTTTATCTATCGGCATGACCTATCTTTTAGCGAGGCGTTATTATCAGTCAAAAAACGTTGCGTTATTGTCTGCCGCTATTCTGGCTTTATTGCCGAGCCACATGTTTTATTCCCGTTTAGCGCTTCAAGAATCTTTATCTCTTTTTTGTTTTTTAGTAGGCGTGTATTTTTATCTTTCTTCTCGAGGGATGAATGGGAGGACGTTTGTTTCTTCGTTTTTTTTAAGCCTTGTTTTTTTGTCTAATTACCGCATGATTATTATTCCTGTGATTATGGGTTTTTGTGAGCTTTTTATTAGTTTTTCCGATAAGAAAAAATTTGATATCAGGAAATATGTTTACAATACCGTGACGTTTTTGGCCATTATTTTTCTTTTAGGAAGTTTAGATAAAGGAAAAAATACCTATATTACGTTTGCTTGGATGTTTCACCAGTCGCATCTGGCACAAGGTCATTTTTCATGGGTGAATTTGTTTTCCTATCCGTATTATTTATTTAAATTAGAGAGCGTGTTTTTCGGGCTGTTTTTTTTCGCGAATTTGTATTTTTTGTGGAAGAAGAAATGGGCCTATCTTTTGCCGTTCGCATTAAGCCTTTTTTTAATGGTTTTATTTTCTTTCCCGCAGGAAAAAGGCGTGCGTTATTTATGCGTTGTTTTTCCTTTTATGGCTATGGCCGTCGCATATATGATTGATGTTTTATACCAAGGAAAAAAAGTTTTTTATAAGCCGCTCATTGCCGCTTTAGTTGTTATTATGTTTGGCCAGCATTTATTAAAGTCGCGCGAGATTATTCTTTTTAAAACGGATTATGCGACCTCGATTCAAGACGTTTTAAATAAAGACCCCAAGGCCAAGTTTTTATCAACGCAGGAAATGATTCAGAAATTATTTGTTTTAAATAGTAAGGATGTCATTGAGGCGTCTAACAATTTTGGCGTGTTGCTTAAATCCTATCAAGACGGCTATCGTTATTTTATTCTTGACCCGCAGGCCTATGTTTCTTTAACCGAGGATAAATTGCGGTTTTCTTCGCAATTAGCCGGTCCTATTGAATTTATTTTCAAAAATATGCCGCCCTATAAAACTTATCCTCATTTTTCTTCTTTTTTGCTCGAGCGGTTTGTTTTAGAGCACAACGAACATTTAATGCGGTCAATAGAATTCTTAAGGGATTCTTCGAAAAGAGGTTCTGCGGCGTTGTATGTTTATGATTTAAATGTTATTATCCCTATCATGCAAAGGCTTATTCAAATGAAAGAGAAGAAATAAAAATGAGAAAAGTATTTCTTCATTACGGGATTATTTTTTTGTTAGCGGCGGGCATTTTCTTGATTTCCCAAGATATTCCTATTTTCAAGGCCCCGCTTCATAAATATAGCGAGACCAAACTTGCCATGGGGACAGTGGTGCGGTTTGATGTTTGCTCAGAGAATTCTCAAGAAGAGGCTGTTTATAATGCTTTTAAGACCGCGTGGAAGTCGATAGAAAATACATCGCGCATGATGAGTGTTTTTGATGAGCGTTCGGATATTTCTAAAATAAATACATCGAAGACAAAACCGGTTAGCGTTGATAAAAAGGTTTATCTTTTGCTTGCGAAGGCTATTTATTTTTCCACCATTAGCGACGGCGCTTTTGATGTCACGGTCTGGCCGCTTGTGCAATTATGGAAAAACAGCAAAGAGAAAAACGTTTTGCCTCGTAAAAGAGATATTGAGAAGATTTTAAAATTAACAGGTGCCTCTCAAATTAAATTATTGAAAAATTATAATGTTCAGCTTTCACATCCTACGGTGAAATTAGATTTAAGCGGGATTGCCAAAGGCTATGCGGTGGATGAGGCTGCGGCTGTTTTCCGCCAATCGGGGTTTTCTGATTTTCTTATTGATGCGGGTGGAGATATTTACGCGGGCGGAACCAATTGTGAAGGCCGCGCATGGCGCGTTGGGATTCGCGATCCGAGAGATAATACAAGAATGATTGATACTGTTTTAGTAAGTAATAAAGCGATTACGACCTCGGGCGATTATGAACAATTTTTTGAAATTCAAGGAAAGAGATACGCGCATATTATTAATCCGAAAACAGGTTTTCCATCGGATGAGGTCGTCAGCGCGACGGTTATTGCTCATACCGCGCAAGATGCGGATGCGTTGTCAACCGCTCTATGCGTTTTAGGCCCTCAACAAGGAGTGGAACTTATCAATGCCTTAGGCCCTGATGTCGCGAGCTTGATTTTAACACCGGCATCCGAGAGAGAAGGATATTTACGGACTTTCAGCAAAGAGTATAAAAATTTTCAGGTAAAAGAATAAGCCTTTGGTATAATAAAAAACTTTTATGAAACAATATTTAGATTTAGTGAGATATATATTAGCCCACGGCGAAAAAAAAGAAGACCGCACAGGGACGGGAACGATCGCGGTTTTTGGTTATCAGATGAAATTTGATTTACGACAAGGATTTCCTTTATTAACGACGAAAAAAGTTTTATTTGATGGGGTTGTGTATGAGCTTTTATGGTTTTTACGGGGCGCGACAAATATTAACGATGATTTGAAACAGCATACGCCTATTTGGAATGCTTGGGCTAAAGAAGATGGAGAATTGGGGCCTGTTTATGGATATCAATGGCGTAAATGGGAAAAATTTGTTTGGGATGAAAAGACAAAGACTTATCAAAAACATTATGTTGATCAGATCGCGCAAGTCATCGAGATGATTAAAAATAAACCAGATTCCCGTCGGATTATTGTGAGCGCGTGGAATGTGGCTGATCTGGAGCGTATGGCCTTGCCGCCGTGCCACGCGTTTTTTCAATTTTTTGTGATCAACGGCCGTCTGGATTGCCAACTGTATCAACGCTCTGCGGATGTTGCTTTAGGGGTGCCGTTTAATATCGCAAGTTACGCGCTTTTGATGTCTATGATCGCGCAGGAATGTTCTTTGGTTCCTGGAATTTTTGTTCATACGTTAGGCGACGCGCATATTTATCTTAATCATATTGAGGGATTGAAAATACAATTGACACGAACGCCGAAACCCTTGCCGGTTTTAAAATTGAATAATAAAAAAACGCTTGAGATGACTTTTGAAGATATTAAGCTTGAAAATTATCAGCACGAACCTTTTATTAAATTCCCTATTGCCGTATGATTCTCATTCATCTAATAGTAGCTCTTGATAAAAATTATGGTATTGGCCAAAAAGGCCGGTTGCCGTGGCGTTTGTCGGAGGATCTTAAATATTTTAAAAAGATAACGACAACAGCGTCAAAGAATAAAAAAAACGCGGTTATTATGGGGCGTAAAACGTGGGAATCATTGCCGGGTCATTTTCGGCCTTTGCCGGATCGCGTCAATATTGTTTTAACCAAAAATAATGAGCTGACATTTCCCGAAGGCGTTGAAAAAGCTGAAAGTTTTTCCCATGTCTTTGAGTTGTTAGAAACGGTTTATAAAGAAAAAGTTGATAAGGCCTTTGTAATAGGCGGGGCTGAAATTTACCGTCAAGCCATAGACCTGCCGCAGTTAAGAACTATTTATATGACGCATATTTTGGAGGATTTTTCGTGTGATGTCTTTTTCCCTTTACGGGAACGCGCGTTTCAGAATGATTTTAAGCGCATCGAGTTTACCTCTGTTTTTTCAGAGAACGAAACAACTTTTTATTTTGCTCAATACCAAAGGCGTTAATTATGGTTGCTGTTTTTTTGTTGTTTTTTAGTGTTTTGTTAGGTTCGGCTCTTTGCTCCATGGCAGAAGCCGCAATCTTAAGTTTATCAACGGTGCGGGTGAAAGTTTTGAAAGAGCATAATAAGCCAAACGCCGACGATTTATTGTTTATTAAAGAACATATTTCTGATACGATCGCGACAATTGTTATTTTGAATAACGCGATTAATATTGTGGGTTCTATTTTTATTGGACAAAAAGTATCTTTTTTTTGGGGGAATCAATGGTTAGGGCTTGCTTCGGCGGTTGTTACTTTCTTGATTATTATATTGGGCGAAATTATTCCTAAAACGATTGGCGAGCGTTATCGCTCTATTGTCGGATTATGGATGGCGAAACCTGTGCGTTGGCTTGTTTGGTTTTTTTATCCTGTTGTTTCCTTCATGTTAAAAATATCAAAAGCTGTTTTGCCCGGTAAATATAAACGCGGGCCCAAAGTCACGGAAGATGAAATTCGGATGATGTTGAAATTGGGACGGGCTGAAGGAACGGTTGAAATGGACGAAGAAGTTTTATGTAATCGCGTGTTTAAATTAAATGATATCCGTGCGGCTCAAATTATGAAACCTATTGACGGGATTTATGCCATTGAGGCCTCTAAAACATTAGCAGAAGTTAAAGACATGGTTATCCATTCTCGATATAGCCGGATCGCGGTCTTTGATAAAGACCCGCATGATTTTGTCGGTGTGGTACAACAGCGGGTGTTATTAAGAGAAATGGCGAAAGATAATGATAAGGCGCACGTGCGGGATTTTATGCAGGCGCCGATTTTTGTCAGTTGGTTTATGAAGGCGGACACACTTTTAGAAAAATTTCAAATGACGAATCAGCATTTTTTTATTGTTCAGGACGCTCGAGGGAAAGACGTGGGGTTAGTTACGATGGAAGATGTGTTAGAAGAACTTTTTGGCGAGATTTATGATGAAAAAGATGTCGCGAGGATCCAGCAGTTTAAAAAGAATCAAGAAATAAAATAAGATGAAGAAAATTTTTAAAAATATTTTTGTGGGGCTTTTTTTTCTTTTTTTATCCAGCTGTGCGTGGTTAAAAAGCGCTCCTTCTGATTTTCTTGCGGAATTTAAATCTAAAGAGTCTTATAAGCCGTTGAAATTTTTTAATATGATCCATCCAGAGCTATTGGCGCAAGGTTCAAAGATATTGATGCCTCCGTTTATTCCAGGCGAAAATGTTGCGGCAACCGAGGAATGTCATAAAACAGCTTTGATGATGGTCAGGGGCGCTTATGACGCGTTTCAAGAAAAAAAGTCTCGATGGGAAATTATGACTAAAGAAAATATGGAGCGTTCTGATTTTATTATTGAAGGCCGTGTTGTCGCATGGTTTGAGCCGTCGTGGTTTTCGCGGTTTTTTTTGCGTAATAAAACAAAAATATTAAAAATAGAAGGAAAGATGATTGAGCTTGATTCTGGAAGGGCTGTTGCTGCCTTTGAGGATGAAATTATCGCTCAAAGAAAAGAAATTTTTTATCGGGATTTAGGATATGTGTTAGGCGCGCGGTTAGGAAATCGTATTATGATGGAAGATAAGATGCAGAAAAAGGAAGAACCAAAAGGAGAAAAATGATGTTTGTCATTACAGGCGCGGCAGGATTTATTGGGAGTTGTATCGTCGCTAAACTTAATGAATTAGGAATAGACCATATTATTCTTGTGGATGAGGAAAAAGACCTTCCTGAAGATAAAAAGAAAAATATTTTGAATAAAAAATGGCATTCTTATTATGACAGTCGATCGTTTCTTGATTGTATTGAAAAGGACAAATTGCCTTTTAATGTCGAGGCTCTTATTCATATGGGCGCGTGTAGCTCAACAACTTGTTGTGATGAAAATTTTTTGCGTGAGAATAATTTTGAGTATACCAAAATATTAGCGCAATGGGCTTTAAAGAAAAATGTCCGATTTATTTACGCGAGCTCTGCGGCCACGTATGGCGACGGGTCTTTTGGCTATAAAGATGATGAAGAAACGATTCGTTTATGCCGCCCGCTTAATCTTTATGGAAAATCGAAACAGGATTTTGACCTGTTGGCTTTAGAAAAAGGATGGTTGAAAAAAATCGTAGGATTAAAATTCTTTAATGTGTTTGGCCCGAATGAATACCATAAAGGAGATATGAAAAGTGTTATTTGTAAGGCCTATCCTGGGATTGCTCAAGAAGGCGTTATGCGCTTGTTTAAATCGTATCATCCGGATTATTCCGACGGTGGTCAGATGCGGGATTTTATTTATGTCAAAGACGCGGTGGATGTTGTGGCTTTTTTTATTGAGCATTCTCAAATAAACGGCATTTTTAATGTCGGTACGGGCAAGGCGCGCAGTTGGAATGATTTAGCTCTTGCGATATTTCAAGCCGTCGGGAAAACGCCTCATATTCAATATTGCGATATGCCGGAGACGTTACGTCCGAGATATCAATATTTTACTCAAGCGGATATGTCTCGGTTAAAAGGCGTGGGATATCAAAAACCGTTTACATCGCTTGAAGAGAGCGTTAAGGATTATGTGAAATATCTTAAAGATAAAACGTATTGGTAAGACATTAAGGAGGTTTTTCTCATGATGTATATTTTAGCTGTTGCTGGAATATGTGTTTTAATCGGCATTATTATCATTATAAAAGAATTACGCGTGCCCAAAGAGGAAGCAGAGGCCGTTGCCGTCACGAAACCCGAGGAATTAAAGGCGTTTAAAATAGAGCCAGCAAATAAAAAAGATAAAAAGAATAGAAAAGATCAGGTTGTTTCTTTAGCGCAGGATATTTTAGATAAAAAAGAAAGCGCGCCAGAGATTAAAGAAGGCAATTTAAAAGCGCAAGAAACATTGCCAGAAGAAGATTCTGCTCAAGTCGAGAAAGTTGAGATTGTTAAAAGGGTTGAAGATAGCGCGGAAAAAAATAAAGAAGACCAAAGAGAGGCGTTTGTGCAGGAGCTTCAAGCGATACACAGACATGAGCCAAATTTTTTAGACGAAGAAAAAGAAAGTTTAAAAAAACAGATAGAGGGCCAGCAACAAAGAATCAGCCAATTAGAAAGTGAGGTTGTTGCCTTACAGTCTCAATGTCGCGTAGCCGAACAATCGGTTGAAACGCAAATTTCCGAGAAAACGCAAATATTTGTGGATAAAATTGTCGTATTGCAAAAAGAAAATAGCGAGCTCGCGCAAGAGTTAAAAAATGTGAGGTCCTTAAATGCTCAAATGGCTGAAAAGGAAAATACTTTGAATTTTGAGCTTGCGAAATATCGCGCTCAGGCCTTGGCGTTAGAGCATATTTGTGAAGATTTAAAAAAACAAAATGAAGAATTAAGCAAAATAAATAAAGAGTAATATATGGCTGAAGAAAATAATACAATAAATCCGCGTGTGATTTACGCGGAAGATATTATGACTGAGGATGTGCAGGTTATTTCTCATAAGGCCTCTATTGTGGAAGTCGCACACTTGATGTTGCGTATTCGTGTAAGCGCTTATCCGGTTGTGGATGACGATAAGAAAG
>ERZ795059.5313-NODE-5313-length-11717-cov-5.925056_pt1 | contig 11717 bp, 12 predicted proteins | sample MGYA00375143_ERZ795059 | MGnify/ENA primary metagenome ERZ795059 (study PRJEB30188, sample SAMN05720168) | activated sludge metagenome | isolation source: Anaerobic digester | place: USA | collected 2015-01-07 ... | reverse complement strand
AATGGATAACTTATTGTTGTAATCAGCGTCTCCCTTATTATCGGTATGTCCCTCAATTAAAATAATTCTTCCCTGTAAAGCATACTCAACCGCAATTAAAAAGGGATCCATATCAACAACAGAAAATTCATCTTCGGCAAACGTAAAGTATAGTGGAGCAAGTTCGATGGGTTCATTATCCTTTTTATTCTTCAAATGCTCTTGAACATTTTTTCGAATTTGTTCATGTTTTTCAGAAGTAGGAGGAGGTAATTTATTTTCTGCCAGAACCTCGTCTTCCTTATGATGCAAAGCTTCAAGTTTTTCGGGTGACGGTGTTTCAATTGGCTTTGCCGCTACGGTTGGCTTTGATTCGGTGATTTTCGGTTTGGGATTTGGGTTGGAAAGTACTCTACCGGTACCACCGCCTTCTGCATATTGATTTGGTTTCTGCCTTGAAAAAAAGGCAAAGTGTGATTTGGATTTCGGTTTCTGGGTTCTCTTTTTCTCCAGTGTTTCGCAGGCATCGGAATACAGGGTAATTTGTTTTTTGTATTTTGAACGATAGAACCGTGAATTGTTTTTCCGATAACGATCTTGTGCCTGAAGTGAAAGAGAGAAGATTAAAACAAGTGCGGCAGCAATAACAACAATCTTCCTTTTGCAGAATGCAATTCTTGCGTTAATTTTTTTCGGATAGTTAGCGTATAGACTAATGGCCATTCAAGGGAACTATTAGTGCCATTAAGTTACGTTATTAATCTGATAAATTCTTAGTGAAAGAAATGTTTGCTTTGCAAGCTGGTGAAAGGTAGTTGAAATGACGAAGTTATAAATCCAATGTGGATGAAGGGAATGCCGGTCTTAATGTTAACAACGTGACAAAGGAATGACTTTATCGGTGGTGAATATTAAGCAACACCGTTGAATTATATTGGGGATGGATGAGTTTGAAGTTTACAATTCAATTGAATAGGTAAACTGTGTTGAAACTAAGCGCCTAGAAATGCAGAGGCAATCAAACCAATAACTGTAGCGATAACAAGTATCACAACCTGTTTCATTCGTGAAGCAATGCGGGCATTTGTAACGTCCTTGAAGTCGATGTTTCTCATAGATGCCATATTTGTAAGGGTTTTGTTAGATCAAAAGTCGGAATTGCTGAATTTGATTTCATTAAAAGTTAAGTTCAAACCCTACATTGGTGACATAACTCAACGATCTGACAGAACCCAGGGATGGCTTCTTTAGATCGGATTACTTTTTTACATCGGTGTTTTTAGAATTCTTCACTAGCGTGATAAAATCCTTGATTATCTCATTGGGAACTGTAACTGAGAGATGATACTGGTCTATTTTCCAGCCTGTTGCAGTCTTATGAAGAATGCCTGAGCCGCGGCAGACCCCCATCCATGTTGTTAAAAGTTCTGAAAACCATGCAATTTGACCATCAGATGTTACATGGACATTTCGCTCATACGATTTGAAATCCCAGGCCTTTCCACGGTCAAAAAAGGGTTTAGCAAACGTTATAAATTCACTTTTTGTCCAGCGTTCGTGGTCTGCGGTACCGATGTAAATTCCATCATCCGCTATACTTCCGAAAAAGATATCAGCATTTGCAGATGAAGCAGCCTGATGCCACTGATCAAGAAAAGTATTGATGGTTGCTACGGAATTAGAATTTTGAGCGTAAGCAACTGGAGCAATTAGCAGAAGTAGAATTAAACAACGCAGCATATCATTCAGAACTTTATCTGTTAATACCTTTCTCAATAAACCGAAATGCATTAGGCATTATTCAGTTTTAAGAAATCCATAATCTCGAGGCGCACGCTTTCAAGTTTACCTTCGTCATATGTTTCAGTAGCAATTGATTTAAATAGTTCACCCACAACGGATGACTTAAGTCCCAGGTTCTCTGCATAGATAGTGGCAACCTCTAGCTCTACATCTTCAACCACTTCATCGAGGTAGATCATAAAGACCAGATTATAGATTGCTTCCAGCTTTTCAACTTTATCATCAAATTTTAGGTGACCTATGTCTACACTGGTAAACTTTAAATCCTCGGGGCTTAAACGGAGTTGAAATCCCCACTTCAATAAACAGCGAAGATAACGACTCTCGATTTTTTCCTGTGCTAAAAAAAGAGCAACAATATTGAAAAAGCTCTTCTTTACGGACAAAAGGTGTTCTGTATTCAATTGTGCATTCATAAGTATGTGTCGCGTTACCGACTTCTAGGTGGCCTTGTAATTAGTAATTACGAGAAAAATCGGTTTATGAAGCCTAAAATCCTAATATTTATTCTTCTCATTAACATTTCTGTCAGCATTGACGTGGATTATTTGCCTGAGCCTGTTAGAATAGTGTAAATCGTTCCAAATAGAGCTGTCTTAATGCCTGCATTCTGGTCTTGGAATGGACTTGAAACATCAACGACAACAGTTCTTTTCTAATTCTTTCGTGTTAGTGATTCCCAAGCTGATTGCCTTTTTCAAATCAGCACAGGCTAGTTTGTAATTCAGGTTACCTATGTTGGCCAATGCCTTTAGCCTATAGGGTTCTCCGTTTTGTGGGCGAAGGTATGTGGCAAGATTACAATCTTCAATAGCGTCATTAAATTTTTTTAGCACAAGGTTGGCCCTTGCCCGTGTTTCGAAAAACTCAAAATAAATTTCGGGACTTTCATTCGGCTGAATTGAGAATTGGAATGAAGAATCATTTTTGCGCATTGCACTTTGCTGAATTAATGATTTGCCTCTTGATAGGTATTGAAGCGCTTCCCTGGCATTGTGTATATCGTTCAGATAGATCAGACTGATTTCATAAAGAAGTTCTAAATCGTCTGGACGCTCTTCATTAATTTTTTTCAACTCGATCATCGATTCTTCATAATTCTCTAATGCATATTGGCATTGTGCGATTTTTAACGTTGTCTCTAAACGAATCGGTTCTTCATGTTGCCGAAGAAGGAAGTAATCTCTGATAGCAGAAGGATATTGTTGAGCATTATAGTTTCCTTCTGCCCGAGTTCTGAGTTTGATTATCAGACTATCCTGTATATCGACTATCCGCGAATCGACTAAACCTTTTTCCTTGAGTGAATTTATTTCTGAAAAGGATTCATTGACTTTGCCGTTTGAGAACAGCGTGTTCACATGCTGTAGCGTGTAAGTAACATCATTGTATCGTTGGATACTTTTCTGATCTTTAAAGTATTGAAAAGCCTGGACAATTATAAAACAGAATCCCGCAAAGGCAACAAAGACAAGTAAGGTAAGTCCTTGCGTTCTGAAGTATGATTTGTCAACTTTATAATACTGTTCTTGTTTTTGATTTCTATAATTACTTTTTGTGTAGCTGCTTTTGCTTTGGTTGGCATACCTATTTGTTGACGAATGCGCTGTCGAAGTTTTAAACTGCCGATCGTAGCGTTCACGCTTATGGAAATCAGTTAAAGTGTGGTAGGCTTCATTAATCGATTTGAATTTTTCCTCGGCCGCAGCGTTGCCCGGATTTTTGTCAGGATGGTAGACTTTCGCCAGCTTTTTGTAAGCCGATTTGATTTCAGCAACACTGGCTGTTGAGTGAACCCCCAATATGCTGTAATAGTTTTTCACAAAATCATCCATTGTTTGGTAAACGCTGCAAATATCCAAAACTGTAAATCATGCAGCTTATTTTGCACCCCTCAATTAAACGAAAAAAGGTGCTCGTTAAAGCACCTTTTCTATATCACCTAAATGGATAATTAAACTTTTGCTAATTCCTGAACAAGGTCAATAATCTTGTTAGAATATCCCCACTCGTTATCATACCAGGATACTACTTTCACGAAATTGTCGTTCAAAGCAATTCCGGCTTTTGCATCAAAGATTGAAGTGCGGGCATCACCTAAGAAATCAGAGGATACCACCTCATCTTCTGTGTAACCTAAAATTCCTTTTAGTTCACCTTCTGATGCTTCTTTCATTGCGGCTTTTATTTGTTCGTACGATGCAGGCTTTTCTAAGCGCACAACCAAATCCACCACCGAAACGTCAGACACAGGAACGCGGAATGACATACCGGTTAATTTTCCTTTCAACTCCGGTAATACTAATCCTACAGCTTTAGCTGCTCCGGTTGAAGAAGGTATAATATTAGAGAAACCACCGCGGCCACCTCTCCAGTCTTTTGCTGAAGGACCATCGACAGTTTTTTGTGTTGCTGTAACTGCATGTACAGTGCTCATCAACCCTTCAAGGATTCCGAACTTATCGTTCAATACTTTAGCGATAGGAGCAAGGCAGTTTGTTGTGCACGATGCATTTGAAACAATCGTATGCGCTGAAGTTAATTTCTTATGATTTACGCCCATAACGAAAGTAGGAGTGTCATCTTTAGCCGGAGCAGAGAAGACAACTTTTTTCGCACCAGCGGCAATGTGCTTCTGACCATCCGCCTGAGTAAGGAATAATCCGGTTGATTCAATGATGATTTCAGCACCAACCTCAGACCACTTCAAATTGGCAGGGTCTCTTTCTGCTGTAACACGAATTTTCTTTCCGTTAACGATCAGGTTTCCGTCTTTTACTTCAACAGTACCATCAAATCTTCCATGAGTTGAATCATACTTGAGCATGTACGCCATGTAGTCTGGTTCTACAAGGTCGTTGATACCAACAATCTCAATGTCTTTTCGATTGACGGCAGCTCTAAAAGCGAGGCGACCGATGCGGCCGAATCCGTTGATTCCTACTTTTGTCATTTTTCTATTTGGTTTAAATTTCGAGAAGCCAAAAATAAACGACCTGAAGACCAAAACCAATGAAATAAAATATGGTTTATGAAAAATTTTATCGCACAGGTTTGCAAATCAAGAGTGTGGGTCTATCTTTGCAGCCTCTTTTGAAGGAATTTCAAAAGAACACACCCACACAAAGCCCAATACCATCTAAAATGGTCCGTTCGTCTAGGGGTTAGGACACCAGATTTTCATTCTGGTAACACGGGTTCGATTCCCGTACGGACTACTTTTTTCTAATCATCCAGCATCAAAACCTCTTAGACAAAAATGTTTAAAAGGTTTTTTTATTTTTGATTAGCCTCATACTTCTTACTACAACTCAAAGTTGAGAAGGCTAGTTCAGTGCTTGAAAAGAATAGCGCAAATGACCCATCGCATGAAGACCATAGCTTATACTATTTCGGGAAGGTATAAGTGTCTTTAGTTCCTGACTTCAATCTCCTCACATGCTTTAGTCAATTTCAGGGGAGTGCCACGCGTCAGTACGAGAGAGCAGGAAGTTACACCAATGCGGAGATAATGAGGCAGGCTTTCCACCGAGTAAAAACGAGACAGTCCAAATACTCCACCGGTACGCACAGGTTTAGAATAGAATCGTCTACATCTTTTACGAAGACGCATCGGCCGATAACTGGTGCGTCCAAGTATTCAGCAGCAACACGATGATCAAGAGCAGGATCGTCTATATTTTTTACGGAGATGTATTGGCCGGCAACAGGGATGTCTAAATACTCCGCAGGTACGCACTGGTTGACAACAGGAGAGCATAATTCTTCCGCGAAATGTAGGGTGCACTCAACAGGAGAGTACCGTACCGTCAACTGATTCGTGCTGAACTTCCACGAAATTCACCGTACACTCCGCAGGTATGCACTGTTCTGTTAACGGAATGCACAGATTACTCCAAAGGTAAGCACCGTTACGTTAACATGTTCGCCTGGCCGTTAGCGAAATCGACCGTACACTCCGCAGGTATGCACTGTTCTGTTAACGGAATGCACTGATTACTCCACAGGTAAGCATCGTTACGTTAACATGTTCGCCTGGCCGTTAGCGAAATCCAGCGTACGCTCCGCAGGTAAGCATTGAACCGGAGCGAAAACAAGAGCATTTGTGTATATACCTTCTGAGTATTTCTAAGTCATGAACACCTCATTTTCAGGGTGCCATCGATATTAAAAATATATTAGAATCCACTCTGTGCCGATACAATGTTAAGTCATTAAATCCAATTAGCCCTACCGGATACATTGATATAACAGGCCATCTGAATACAGGGGGAAACCCAGGCTGTCCCGATCTTTACAATTCTGATTTGAGTAGTATTGGGCTATATCATTTCTACTGTATTTCGTAAATGATCGAGAATCCTCACCATTGCCAAGGTATCCAATTTACAATAAGCCAACAACTGTTCACGCTGAACCTTTACTGTTTCTGCATCTTGGTTTTTAAGTTGCGCGTAAACCAAACTCGCTGTTCCACCATCTTGAATCTCCAGAGCATCATAACGTAATTCTGGAATCAGCACAGGCAACACTGCCTTGATAGAATAACTTCCCTTAAACTGAGGATGATAGTACCATCGTTTTTGGAAAGGGAGCATCAAATCAAAAATGCGATCATGAATAGCGAGTAATTTTGTTTCGTGTTGCGGATATAACTCCGCCAGCTCTTTAATCCGTGCCTTTTCAAAAGACATATTGTAACATACAATGCTTCCAGTTTCACCAAGGGCTTTCAGCATAACTTCAATAAGTCTCAACCTTGGATCATTGATGCCATCTCCGAGAAATGCGTGATGTTCGACCTCTCCATTACTTGCGTGTTGTACATGAAGTGAAAATTGAAATGGAATTTGTTGATAGGGTCTGCTATCATCAAACTCAGGAATCCCAGGCATAATCGTTTCAAAGTCAAAGAAATAAAGAGGATATACGAGAGGTTCTAAAAACCGTTCAATTTCATCTTTTTCAATATCTATTTCACCTGATCGATAATAGGTAAGTTGCATAGAGGCTGTAGCTCCCAATGTGTAATCCTCTGGTATTTCATCCAGATGCTTATATCCTTCTTCTAATAATTTCCAGCCAGCCCCACGTGCGAGTGAAAGAACCGAATTATCTTTTGGCATGTGTGCCCAACAATGCATGGTGAAATCACATTCATATGGAGTCACACAATGTGGCCCAATATTGATATAGTGTGGCATCGGGAACAATCGCCATGTTTCCAGAAAGTGCAAAGGCAGGAAATCCGATTACTGTTCCAGTGGCAGGAGGTGATAGTATTGACCAGGTTAATAACTGACCTCTGTCCATATCGGACACATGCAACAACGTGCCGATATTTTTAGCGGCACTGGCTTGTCCTGAGGAAAGTCCTGCATCTGATCCCATGTCAAAGGTTGGTTGGATATTCGTAACCTGACTATGAGCAGGTAAAACAAACAATACCAACAGGGCAATCAAAACAACATAAGGTTGGTTATGAAGCCGAAGGGTTAAGCGCCTGGTTGCCGATTCAACATAGTTTTGTGCAGGTGTTTTCATAGAGTTTATGTCTTTGTATAGGACAAAAGTGACGAGTTTCACTTTGGAATAAATCAGGGTGATCCTGATTTGAAAAAGATCAGGGAGTAGTGAAGAAATACAGTTCCTTATTTTAAAAAATGCCTGTATTGGAAGTTGCCGGTCACATTAGGATTGAGTTTATAACGAAATCAATAGGAACATAAGGGAAATCCTGATGCTGACATGTTTAGTTCAGTGCGTCAGCTATGAAGAGAAAAATACAGTATACATCGATGAGTAAAATACTTTTTGTACTTCGCCAGGTAAAAAAGCACGTAAACCAGTACAATTGTATCGAAGAAATAAACTCAAACCGGATGGCCATACTTTGCAATTACTATATCGCAGAATGACTGAATCTATTCTTTTGCCTACAATTCTTACCACGTCAAAATTCCTGCTATCTTTTTTCTAATATCCAATTTAATATTATCTTAGAGAAGATGTTTACATAATCCGGTAGTGCAGGGGTGCCGGAAGTTAGGTATTATAACGTATAGGGTCAATGCAATCATGACCACTAATCGTTTCAATTTAAAAGTTATCTGAATGGCAATAGAAATCGACAATCAACGATTCCGAAAATTACTACAGGCTTATCCGGCAAAGGCAATTGAAATACTGTATGAACAATATGCACAATCCCTTAAGAAACTGGCATTGAAACTCACGCAGGATGAGTTGGCCACAGAAGACATTGTCCAGGAAGCCTTCATCGTTATTTGGCAAAATCACAAGCATCTTGCACAGCAAAATGATCAATCCATTGAACCCTATTTTGTTCGCATTGTGCGAAATAAATCCATTACTTTCTTCAGAAAAAAAAGGATGAATACAGTCACTCATTTTTTACCGTTGAAAGGTGAGCAGATGAGGAATGCTGAGAAATCAATGGAACTGCAAATAATTGAGAAAGAATTATCCCTGCAATTAAGAGAAGTTGTTGCCACCCTCCCCTTACGCGAGCGGGAATGTCTGTTGATGAGATTCGATGAGGAGATGTCGATTCCGGAAATCGCGGATAGATTGAAGGTTACTCCAAAGGCAATTGAACGCAGTCTGACCAGTGCAAGAAAAAGGTTAAAAAAATACTGGGGTTAAAAGTGAATTCACCATCATTGATTGAGGTACACCGAAAGCCACCGGATATCCTTGTGCCATTGCTGAAAACTATTCTGATAATGTTCATCAAGACGGTTGTGAACAATCTCCAGCTTCACTTCGGCTTCATTTAATTGCTCGAGCAATAATTTCATTTCTTCAATGCGCTGAAGATAATATGAATGATTAATGTGTCGATGAATGGTTAAATCATAATGCTTGTGTATGAGGATGGCGAGGCTGTCGAAGCGATTCAAGAGTTTGTACGGTCAGTCATACTGATGTAGAGTTAACGATCTATTGAATTCAAAGCAACAGGGTCCGGCATCTTTACATATTAACCTAAACAGTGAATGAAATTCTGTCTATAAAGAATACCGGCCCTGGCTTAAAGTTAAGGAGCCCTCCTTAACGGCTTTATCGGGAGACTAAAAGAATAGCTTCCGGGTATACAGAGATGATCATTACACGTCATGTAATGCAACGATATTGTTAGCTCAATGGGAATATGACTTACCTGAATTGGCTGTATAAAGGATACGACATGATCATACCATACAATATCCATTTCATACAACGAATCAAAAAAGTTAACGCCTTCGCCCTTTTCTTGAGCCTTGCTCACCAGGTGTATTTCATCATTGCTTTCAATACTGATCAAAGTAGGCATTGGACCACCTTCTTTCAAAGATTGGGAATAGATATGCCACCCGGGTGCAAGGTTAGCGGTGGCGGTAACGACAACAAGAGTTTGATTAATAATTTTGTATTCGAAGCACCAACGAATGGGCTCACTCCCTTTCGCTGAACCTGGTAACAAAGCGCACTGAAAACTTAAACAGAAAATGAATTTTAATAGCATATAAAATGAAACAAACTTCTATAGAGGAAGTGACTTAGAGCCTGAAAACCCACAGTCGGAATATTTTATGCCTTGAAGATGGAGGAGTTAAATTCAATAGGCTAACAGCACGCTAATGATGGTGGATTATTAAAATACAGTATATTGCTGAAGTACATAGGTTGAAAATCATTCGGTTTAAATAATAAAGGTTTTGAAAAAAGGATTACTTGTCTTATCGCTTGCTTTATCAACGCTGTTAGCGATAGCACAAAATGATAAACGATACATTGAAGTAATTGGATCGGCCGAAAGCGAAATCAATCCGAATATCATTGTGCTTTCGATACGCCTTAAAGAGTATGAGGAGAATAAAACCAAGATTACATTAGACAAGATTGAGAAAGATTTTCTGGAAGCAGTTAACAAATCAAAAATAGAAAAGCAAAATATTGCGCTGGCTGATTTAACAGCAAATGCGATTTCGCAGAAAAGACGCGACAGAGAAACCTATTCACAAAAGACCTACGAGATTACATTTTCTAAAACAGATGAAGTTTTATTGCTGCTCGAAAACCTTAAAAATGTAAAGATCGATTTCCTGGATATTGTGAAACTGAGCCACACGGAAATTGAGAAATACAGACTTGAGATTAAAATTCAGGCATTAAAAGCAGCAGAAGCAAAAGCTGATGCATTGCTTCATGCAGTAAATGTAAAAAGGGGTAAGCCGCTACTCATTCAGGAAAATCCCTCGTATGAAAATTTTAATCAAAGTCTCGTTCTCTCAAACAGGTCGTATTATGCCAATGCAGATATGGACATTGAGTACTCTGGCACAAGTGAAATTGCCCTGAAGAAAATAAAATTGCGTTTTGAGATTCTGGCGCGATTTGAGATTGAGTAAAAAAAATTCATCACGAATCAAAGAGCACACGGATGATTCCATCACCATTTGTGCATGCGTGGCCATTACATTTACCCTTGCATTTCTTCCCAACAAATTATTATCTTACTTAAAGATTCCCTGAACCACCAGTGATCTCTCCTGATCCAATAGCCCACCTGGAATCTGAAGTGTTTTGTAAAGGGTATTGAATAGGATAGAGGCTTGATGTTTTTACAAAGATTAAATGAAAGACAATGAGAAATAATAACATCACGAAAGATGACCACACAGCAGCATACATCTAAAAAAATATAAACGACATGCGTTTATATTCCGAAATATATAAAACATGCGTTTAGCCAATTGTTGGCGGCAAGCCCTCAGGACAACTAGAACAACTGAATGAATACCCTACGGACACTGACAATAATTCTCAACTTATTAATCATTATCGGGGCTGGACATGGAATTGGACCGTTGGGACTTTTTGAAATTGTAAGTGTGCGAGAGTTAATTTCGGGAGACTTTAATTTCAATATTGCTGGACAGTATGATGAGAGGCTAATGACTGTCGGACTTATTTGTTTAATGGGACAATTAACGCTAACAGCAAGCTTCTTCTTTGACGGTAGAATCAAATCATTATTGACAATTATCGGGTGTTTGGTAATGTTGACTGGGACTTACATTCTTACAAAGGACTCACGGGACATGAACTTGGATATGTTCTCGCTCATCTTTAGTTTGCCATTTATTGGGGCCTCTCTGGTGCTACTACTGAGAGAAATCCGAAACCTACGACAAAACAGTAAACGATTGACTTAAGAAATGGAATAGGTGAAACCGGGCCAGCCGCCAACAAAATGTATAAAACATGGCTGGTGTTCGGTGTAAATTTGTAGTTTAGTTTTTCAAATTACGTTTAGTGTTGTGGGACAGTGACGCGCTTCGAAAGCCCAGCCACGTTTCATACATAAACGTTGCCAGCAATCATTTTATGACAGAAGAGACTCTAATATTTAAGGACAAGAAAATAACCGAGGACGACCTTGAGATAATATTTCATAAGGACTTCACGTACATATACAATGAGACCGAGTTTCCTATAGTTTATTATAAGCTGACAAAGTGTAAGCACTTGGACAAAGTGGACTTTGAAAACATGGACTACTACAATAATTTTGAAAAGGTATCTGACCGTGTTGTTACTAAGGCAATTAGTTGTTGCATTCATAAAATATTCAATGCGAATTATGCGTTATCTTTTTTAAAATGCTTCCGCAAAGTTGAGATAAAATCCACTAACACCGCCCGGACCAAAACCCATATCAATACGAAGGTTTACATTGCTGCCGCTATCTACGCGTATACGCACACCACCACCATACGATAATCGAAATCCATTAAGCGCTAAATCATCATAGCCTTTTCCAACACGACCTGTACCTACCCATCCGACAATACCAAAGATATTCCAGATTGGCATTCGGTATTCAATTTGTCCATCCACTAATACGTTATCGCGAATAGCACCTTTAT
>ERZ795059.5308-NODE-5308-length-11724-cov-13.520096_pt1 | contig 11724 bp, 6 predicted proteins | sample MGYA00375143_ERZ795059 | MGnify/ENA primary metagenome ERZ795059 (study PRJEB30188, sample SAMN05720168) | activated sludge metagenome | isolation source: Anaerobic digester | place: USA | collected 2015-01-07 ... | reverse complement strand
GGTACTGGTTCATCTACAGCAAGTGCTGCTAGAGTAAATCTAGGTGTTGGTATAGGTACTGATGTACAGAAATATGATCAAGCACTAGATGTAGTAGGTCAATTGTATAGTACCGGTCATCTATCTGGTGGTATATTATCATTAAATGTAGATAATACAAAATTTGACGTATCTGCTGGTAGTGGTTATGTAGTTGATAATTATACGGATCCATATCATCCTACAGTCACTCGAGTGTCATGGAATAACTATACTGGTGTTACTGATCTTAGATTATCTAATTCATTTGCTACACAGATACTAATAGATAATACCGGAAGTATAGTGCAATTATCTGCAATACCAACATCTACAGAATTACGAGATTATATTTATCTAGGTAAAACTGTACATAATAATCTATCATCTATTAATGCAGTAGTAAGTGTACCTAAAGTTGAATATAACATACCCTTATTATTATTTGATTATATTGACGCGGTTGGACCTGTTAATACATATGGTAATGTAATATCTAATAATGGAGCTACACTATCTATTAAAAAATCTGCTGGCTCTATATTCAGGCTTGGCTCTAACTATAGCAGTAGTCATAAATCACCTAATGTTACTTCTTTATCAGCTATAGCCCCACTATCCTTTATATATGGATATAGAGACGGTAGTGGTAGATTTGTAACTACTGCGAGTACTACTGCAGTAGATCCTACTAAATATGATGATGGTACCGGTACATTAGCAACTGTAGGTACTGCTCAATGGTCCATACAGAGAGTGTATGTGTATAGTTCGGGGTTGGTTTATATTACATACGGTCAAGCAGTTTACAGTTCATTAGCGAATGCTGTTGATTCAGTAACTGTGGAAGAACCGGTAATTGATCAAGAATTGAGAGATGCATGTTTACGGGCTTACCTTATATTGAAAGGTAATACGACGGATCTAAGCGATACCACTAATAATAAAATATCTAAAGTAGGAAAAATAAGTCCACCACTATAATAAAAGCTCCCAACTATTAATAGTTGGGAGCTTTTTTATTTAGATATCTAAATCCCCTAACTCATCATCTTTTAATACGTTTTTAACATCTCTATCTATTCTAATCTTATCCTTATCTTCTGGTGTGGTTACTGATGAATAGAAAATATCACCGTCAACTTTATCAACTATTTTAAATAGTTCTGAATAGGGTAGATTAAGGATATTATGACAATAAAAATTACCATCCACAGTATTAGGGGCACACTCTAAAGATGTGAGTTGATTATTATGACAATAAAAATTACCACCCACAGTATTAGGGGCACACTCTAAAGATGTGAGTTGATTATTATGACAACTAAAACTACCACCCACAGTATTAGGGGCGCCTTCTAGTGATGTGAGTTGATTATTACTGCAAGTAAAATAAACACTCACATTTCTAAATTTGAAAGGGATTTTAGTTAGTTTTTTACAACTTAAATCTACATCACCGTCCACATCTATAGATCCATCATCATTAATTGTATAATCACCATCAATACATTCCTTTAGTAAATCAAAATCGATATTATATGGATTTTGATTTTCTACTAATATTGAATTGTATATGGATTCTAGAGATTTCATTAACGACCAAGCTGTCTACGATCTCTTTTTAAAAATTGAGAAGGTATATTACCACCACCAGGCTTCTTATCATCCCATTTGTTTCCATATTTAATAGTTTGGTATTTGTTAGCTAATATTCTATCGTCTGTATTAGCCATGGTTTGATTCGCGCTTATTTTATCAGTATTATTGATTGAATCGGATGGTTTGATGTTGCTATTATCCGGACGTATGAGATCTTTATCATATGGGGGCATATTAACGCCGACGTCTATCGTTTCAAGATATTGTAGGGGTATAGTAACAGGATCCATCCAGAAGCTAGGGTTAACTTCTCTTACAACATCAGCAACAGCAGCTATGGGTTGACCCATACCAAATGAACCTGCAGATCTCGGTATTTCTGATTTAAGTGCAGAGATTCTATATACTCTATTAGACTTCTCTATCATTTGCTGTAGTTTATCTTGAACTGAAGATGCTTGCTGTTTAAACCAATCTGATGATGTTGCAGATTTCTTTAATTTTACTACATCACCTTTAAGAAATCCACCACCATCAGTGAATCTATCAAACATTTCATTAATGTGTGTTTCAAATTTCGATGTGCTAAGAGTATACATAAGTTTGTTTTGTATGTATACTTAGGGTTTAATGATTGAATATACAATGTAAGTATTCGTAATGGCGTCAATTACAATAGACAACCTCAAAAAAACATATACTGGATCTACATCAGTTACATATACTGATTTACATCTAGATGTGGTTGGTTATCCAATTAATACACCAAGAGACATTCTCGTTGATACTGATCTTGATGCAATAAAAAACTCAATATCAAACCTTTTTAATACTATACCCGGACAGAAGCTGCTTAGTCCTAATTATGGATTAAATTTGTCTCAATATTTATTTGAACCGGTCACTACAAGTACAGCAAACATGATAGGTGAAACTATATTAAACGGTATTACAAGGTTTGAACCTAGAGTGGTAGTTGATAAGATAAAAGTGTCAGGTAATTCTGATGATAAACAATATACTATTACTCTTATTATTAGAGTACCACTATTATCATCAAGGGATTCATTAACACTTAACGCTGTATTGTCAGAAAATACTAATTTTACATTCATTTAACAATGTCAACCGCACAACAAACAAAATATCTTTCATTTGATGCATCAACAGTTAAGCAGTTGATAGTAGATAGATTAAACGAAATAGGAGCTTTTACAGATCAAAACTATGAAGGTAGTAATATATCTTCATTGATAGAAGTATTTGCATATACATATCAATCGTTACTTTTTTATTTAAATCGTACATCTACAAATACATTATTTTCAGATACTAATGTATATGAAAATATCAGTAGGTTAGTAAAACTTATAGACTATAAACCTATAGGTAATCAAACATCAACATTAACTTTTGATGTATCAGCTCAAAATACTTTAGCTGTAGGTAGTTACATATTACCTAGATATTCATTTTTTAGGTTAGATGGTATCATATACTCGTTTAATACCGATGTTACATTTATAAAAACTACATCTAGTACTGAATATCTGAGAGATATGAGTAATCAGAATTTACTATATCAGGGTAAATGGGTAGAATATCCAACATATACAGCTATAGGTAGTGAAAATGAGGTATTGACATTAACCCCTGGTGATACTGTTAATATAGATCATTTTAATATTGACGTATATGTTAAGAATGTAACTGATGGTAAATGGTCAAAATGGGATGCAGTACCTACATTGTTTTTAGAAAATAAGGATTCAGAGGTAGTAGAAATTCGTCTTAACGAAAGTAAGAGATATGAAATAAAGTTTGGTAATGGTATTAATGGTAAACAGCTTAATACTGGAGATGTTGTTGCGGTATATTATCTAGAATCAAGAGGTAGTGATGGTGAGGTAGGTGTTGGTGCTATTAATAATAAGAGTGTAGTAATGTATAATACCATACAACTTAATAATATATTGAGTGATATATATGATAACACATCTAATGTTATAACAACGGGTGATTTATCAAAACTCATATTTACTAATAATACCATATCAACCAAGTATGATATAGCTGAAGGTGTTGATAGTATAAGGATAAATGCACCAAAAGTTTTTAGATCTCAGTTTAGATTAGTAACATTAGATGATTATGAATCATATATTAAAGCAAATTTCTCTAATATAGTAAGAGATGTTAAAATTACTAATAATTGGGGGTATTTATCCGAATATGTAAAATACTTATATAATATCGGATTATCATCTCCGAATAAAGAATCTCGTATATTTTTTAATCAACTATGTTTCGCAGATGCGTGTAACTTTAACAATATATACGTGTTTACTGTACCGAAAATTGAGCGGTATGTTGATGGTGTTAGAGTTAACTATCTAACCCCCGCACAGAAAGAAAGTATTATAAATTCGGTCAATACACAAAAAACCACAACAGCTGAAATCATATTAATTGATCCTGTATATACTGCAGTAACGCTGGGAGTGAATGGTAGTATTACAGATATAAGCGTAAATGATAGAAATAATACGTATCTATCAATAATACCTAATGATAATTCTAAAGCTGATTTAACATATATTAAATTACAAATTAAGGATATTTTACAGACATATTTTAGTAATGCAAAATGTTCATTAGGTCAGACTATAGATGTGTCTAGTATTAATGATCAGATATTAAATATCAGTGGCGTGAAGAAAATCTTTACTAAACGTAAAGATTCATCATTCTATGTAGATGGTATATCATTATTAGTATGGAACCCCATATATCCTCAAGATATACAACAAACCACAAAAAATATAGTGCTAGATGAATTTAAATTTCCGTTTTTTTATAATTTAGACTCTGTAATTAGTAATATTGTAATAGAGAGTTCATATGTTAATGGTACCCAATCCGTCGAATATTAATGAGTAATATCTTAGATAATCTTACTAGTATATCTGTTGATCATACAAGTACTATATATGCAAAAGCTACCCCAGTAACTTTTACTGGGATATTTACATCTAACCACATATCCGGTGGTAATGTACCATATCAAGAAATCTGGCAATTTGGTGATGGTGATTACAGTTATGATCATACACCCACACATACCTTTAACAGTAAGGGTATATATGAAGTATCATACTCTATAGTTATTCCAAATTCTGCAAATGGTCATAATGATGAAGTAAAAACGATATTTACAACATTATCTGTATATAATTATATTGAAGATAATATACGGTGGGTTGATGGAGCTCCTAGTACGTATCAATCAGTACCACAGAATATTCCATTCATTATTCAATTATCATCATCTTGTGTTGATGATATACTACCGAGCGTCAAATTGTATTCAAGAGGGTCTAAATCTCAACCATGGCAAGAACCTCAACAGAAGTGGTCACACTTAAAACCTCAATGGAAATTTACAGATCTTTCCGGTAATACAATACACGATATCGTAATATCTGATTATACCCCGATTATTATAGATCGCTACGGTAATCGTGTGTCACCAAGTATAGGTACAATAGTTGGGTTATCTGCAGAAATTGAATGTTTATATGTTGATGATTTACCATCACAAAACCTAGACAATTCAATATCTCCAATTACGTTAGTAGCTACACTAGTAACTAGTAGTTATAATGTAGATGGTAATGTCTCATATGCTAATAGTGATATATCATCTGAAACTGTTCATACTATTAAGTCTCTTACTCCTGACCACTTAAAGATTACAGTAAATGGTATCACCCCATTAAACGATATTATATGGAAAAATGCATATACACCATATATGGTTACAGTTCATCCTGCAGCTCCATATCAAGATGTTATATTAAAAAGCTTTCCATTAGAGAATTTTATAGTAAATTCATTCAATCAAAGTGTTACTAATATACCAGCTAGTAGTGTTACATTTACAGATACAATACAGCTTGATAGATATGACGATGATGGTTTCGATGTAGGTGGTTATTATCGTGGAGCGTTTTATAGTTCAGTGAGTGCTAATACTGCATGTGTATTAGCTAATGGTGTTGTGATGTATAGTGTACTTGCTGAACCGTTTGGTGCTTGGGTATCAAATCCGAAATATAATCAATTAGTATATCTTACTGTAAAGGATCTACAAACAATACAAGAATTTACATCTTCGGTGTATACTATACCAAATAGTCAAATATATGGTATAGTTCGAGTACCCGGAGATATAAACGACACGTCATGGTGTACTGATCCTGCTAATGATACAGTATACAGAGTATCGCGTAATTTCGGTATCGATAGAACTTTTAATTTGTCTACATACCCTGAATGTTCAGCGTTTATATATGATAACGACTTTGGTGTAACACCTACAGGTATTGCGTTAGATAGTAATAAAAACGTATGGGTTACTTTATTTGATGCTGGATCTACAATGAAATTAGATCCGAATACGGGTAGTGTATTGTGTAATCTATACCCACCAATGACATCTACATATTTAGAGTTTCCGGGTATTAGCGGTTTTGGTGGCGAATATACAATACAGGCTAATAAAGTTGATATTGATAAATTGGATAATGTATGGGTATCATATTGTCATCCATTGAGTAGTTTCATATGTAAATATTCAAACGCGGGCGCGTTCATATCTAAGATAGATTTACCGTTATATAGTCAACCGCATGATATCATATTAGATGGTGGTAATAATCTGTGGGTCACATTAACAAATGAATCCACCGGTACTAATGGTACAGTAATGAAATTTAGTAATGATTGTACTCAGTTAAGCTCAATAAGCGGTTTTAGAGTTCCATCATATATAACTCTAGACTTTAATCAGAATCCGTGGTTTATCCATGGTTATAATTATATTACCAAGATTAATACTAATACTGGTAGTACTACAACATATTTGATGTCTTCTACTACATTATCAACAGATCCTATATCATCTGTGATTATTAATGATAGGTTGTATGATCAAGAATTAGGTGGTATATCTTGTGACTGGTTTAATAGAATCTGGGTATTAAATTCATATGATAATAGAGTATATATGGTTGCAGCAGATGCACCAGAATCAAGAAGTGAGGTACAAATATCTCCATACTCTAATGATTTTAGATATTCATTACAGGGTAGTGGTGACTGGCATGGACTTCAGTGGTATAATAAATTTCAATCATCACCACTATCAGCTATAGGTAGTGATGTTACTATAAGTCTGTCTGGTATTAGTAATGTTTTTAGTGTTAAAGATTTTGAGTCTGAATATGATATACGTAAGATTAATGAAGATTTTGATGGTGTTAATAAAATTAGAGATATAACACTACAACCTAACATTAATCGTAACGATATATTATTTTCTAATATTATAGCACCTATTGCTGGGTCATATGATGGTGATCCGTTAATATTAGGTAATGCCATATATGAAAAGATTGCTAACTTTGTAGGTAATCATGGAGATGTAGACACATGTAATATTCAGCAATTACAATCACTGCATCAATTAATAAACATACCTATAGATCAATATAATTTTAGTTATCCATCTGATATTAAGAGATTAATGGATATATTATCAGTAAGTTTATGCAAACTAAAACCTACTAGAGATTTAAAATCAAAAGATTTTAAACAATATAATGTAGCAGGTTCTGGTAAGAATATCGGTAAATTATTAGATACTACAACATATATTGCATCTGCAGGTCAGAATGTTGTGTTTAATATCAAGTATAGTAATAATTATGAAAAGATAGAACTTACACCTATAACAGTAGATGTATTACAATCACCCACATTAAGCAGTACATATAGTAACTACCCACTATCATCATTTCCGTTATCATCATTCCCCTTATCTGGTTATACAGGTTGGGGACTAGATGTACCGATAGCTAATTATTATTATGTATATGAGTATGTAAGTGGTACAGATAATACACAAGTTGGTGGTATTATAGATTGGGAAAACACACACACTACATTGAATGAAAATATATCATCAATAGATGATTGGTATAAAGATGGTGGTATAGTAGATCTAATTTTTAATTACTACATATTTAAAGGTCTTGGATTGATCAAAGATTAACCCGTATTAAGTATTTGAATGTCTATTACGTTGTCAAAATTTTCATCGAATCAAGTACCTGCGGTGAGCTCGAGAGGTAACATTGATACTGGAGATATTGCATCACCATATAGTTTCCAAGAGTGGATTAAGCGTAATGTGGGATTACTACCCACTCAATACGTAACAGACTATAACAAGTATATACAGAATTGGTATAAGATAAATGCTAATATCAAAAATACTACATCTACTGTTAATAATATTAAGGAATTATATAAAACGTTCATAAGACAAATTTCAATATCATATAAAGATGAAAATGAAGAGCGACTATTTACTGATATTGATTTCGATAATGAATTTGAATTAGCTAGTGTAGTACCGTTAATCTCTCGTAAACTAAAGGCAATTGCAGCGTATTATGCAAGTAAAAGAGATTCTGTAAAACCAGCTAAATTGAAATATAATATGACTGGTACAAATAAAGCTATAGAGCGAATTTTGTATCAGTATATATTAAGATCATTTACTAAATATCCGTATAATTTTACTGTTAATGATCAATCATTAACTAATTCGTTTTCTGCTCTATCAGCAATATGTAATAATTTCGAGGTTCAGGTTGAGGAATTATATGATGAAAATACATATTTTGATTCATCATCAAACGTACCAATTAGTGCATATGATAATTTTTCAACAGCAAATACGTTTAATGTTTTTAGTAATTTAACAACAGATGTATTAAAAGCATTATACGAGACTAGATACTATGATAATACTATATCTGAGAGTTTAATATCTGATTTAGATTACCTATTTCAAGTAATATCATCCGGTAAAGTAATAGATCCAAGCACTAGCCCTGGTTATACACCTACTACTACATATTCACTTACATCTTTTATAGATTATATTAGTGGTGATCAGATTAAATCATATTATGATCCGCTTTTAGCAAGTAAATATTTAGGTTCTGATTATTATGCATTATCTACAGATAGTTTAGGTAATGTAGCTGCATCTGGTAGATATCTAATAGCGGATGCACCATATGCACATTTAAATAATAGAATACACCCTACCGTAGCTGCGGTACCATCGTTTAATTCTCTATATTCTATAGATAATATAGGTGGTTATCATACACCATCACATATTGGTGCTAATACATATGCTGCGGTTGATCCAATATTAGGCATCGATAAGGAGAGTTTATCAGCAAATGCTGTATATTTTATCCCGGATCCTAACCTATACACATCCATTCGGGGTACTAGTTTAGAATCTAATTTCTCACCATATATCCACACATTTGAGTTTAGTTGGATAAAACAGCAAAACTCAAATGATTATGCTGATGGTATGATAAAAAATAGTAAAGGATATCCTATATTTAAACCTTATCAATCATCATATGATTCTAGAAAATTTGACGGTGTAGGTATACAGAGAGTTGACGATAATTATCAGTTTTGGTCGGGTGAGACTGCATCTACCTGGACAAGAACTGATTTATATCCATTAAACTGGCGTGGTGAGTATAATATTGATAAACGCACTAATGTATTAGATGTATCTAGCAATCAGTTAGCAAGTTGGGGTACTGATATATATGGTAGTAATTATGGTGTATATAAACCACTCAAGGATATTAGTGGTAATTATATTTCTATATATGATCGGCGTCATAAAACTACCGGTGAATTATGGATACGAACAGCGTATGATACTATAATTAAAGGTACTACAGCATTAAGTTCAATATATTCCAAACATCAAAACAATCCATCTATATATAGTGAATTGAGTTCTAATAATGTACGTAACTTTGATGTAGTTTATGATGTATTGATTATAGAGCTTGAAAATTATGTAATATTAGAGAAGATTACATTTGATTATGATAACAATATATTTGTAAACACAAATACTACATCTAAGATTTTTAATATATCTGGTGATAATATACTGTATGGTGGTTTCTGGTTCCACGATAAATTAAATACGATAACTATTAATATGTGTATATCATCATCATATGGTGGTATACCGTATATATATCCGAAGTTGTATAGTATTGACGTTGATAAATTCAATATGGAAATGATATACTCCGGCGAAGAGGAGACCACATTATTAATGCCTACTACAGCAACATTTACAGATATAGATGCACCATTAATTGCATATAATAATGATACAGATACATTTAATATAACTATATTAAGTAAGGATATAAACAAACGTTGTTATATTGCATCTATAGATATTAGTGATAGAGTGTGTGATGGTACATGAAATGTCATCTAATTAGGGGTGTAATGTTATTTTCGGGTGCTTTACCTATAGTGCCCACATTTACACCCACACCGACCCCTACATTTACCCCAACACCTACATTTACCCCAACACCTACATTTACACCCACACCGACCCCTACATTTACCCCAACACCCACGTTTACATTTACACCTACATTCACTCCATCGGTTGGTGTAATATCATTAAGTTGTTATGAGTGGGGATCTAGTAATATATCGATATCCAATATACAAGATGTTTCAATTGAACGTGTTGATACTGTAAGTGGTACTATAGGTACTGAACGTGTTGATTATGATTATGGTGACAAATTTAATACAGATAGTAAAGTTAACTTACATCTAGCAGATGTTGAACGCGGTAATACTGGTAATACCGACAATAATGTGAATCTACATTTAGTGGATAGTGAGTATGTCAATACTACCAATATAGATAATATTATATCTTTAAGTTCGGTCACTCATACTGATGGTAACATATTAAATGTAAATGAAAATATTACACTTAATGGTGTTGATATGAGTATAGGTATATTAGATACATCATATCTTAATAATACAATAGATAAAATCGATCATATAAAGGATATACATAAATCTATAACCAACATAACAACAGATACGTTGGTTATGATGGATTCATTATTAATTGATAAATCATTATATAATCAAGAACTACACAATCTATATTCAACTATCAATATAGAACCGGTATATAACATCTTGAGTGTAGATAGTATTAATCTAATCGATAATAGATATAAAATTGAGAATCATAGTGAGTTAAATTTTTGTGAATCTCTAATATTACCAGATAGAAAAAGCGAGCAATTAATATCATATAATAGCGGTTACATATATGATGTATCATATAAATCAGTTAATAAGATAGAGTTAAGTAGTGGTTTATTAGTAAATGATATAAATGAACAGAAAAGTATATCAAAAATTGGAACGAAAAGTTTCACACATTTAGAAGATCAGATAAATAAAGGTAAAAATCAAACTGAAGCTGATGCATATCAGCACTTAATGGATGATAGTTGGTCTGATATTAATGTAATATATGGTAGGTTATCATTTATTCAACATACTAGTGATGTTACAGATTTTCGTATTTTTGAAAAACTATCATCTAATACGAATATAAATCATATTAATTATAATGAAGATGATGTTAACGATGTTATAGGTAGTATTGAATCTATATCAGAAATCCAGCATAATATTGATTATAATAATTCGGATGAATTAAGCGGTGAGGTACAAGTTACAGATATAAAACTAATATTAGGTAATATTGATATTATTGATAATAGAATATCATTAAGCGGTGGTTACCAATCCCCGGATAACATAGATTATGCATCATCTATAAACACAATATATAACGCATCACACAACTCTAATAATACAGATCATGCATCGGGTAATGTATCTGTTAATTCTATATGGATGACAGAATCTGTAGATAATATTAGTATTAGTATTACAACAGATGTATCGAGTATATATCATATAAACAATAATACAGATGGTGTGTCATCATGTGAAAGTATTGATTCGTTATATATTACAAATCAATTAGATACATTAGGTAGTGTGGTAGATATAATGGGTATTTCTCATATAAACAATAATACAGATGGTGTGTCATCATGTGAAAGTATTGATTCGTTA
>ERZ795059.5304-NODE-5304-length-11727-cov-5.520562_pt1 | contig 11727 bp, 5 predicted proteins | sample MGYA00375143_ERZ795059 | MGnify/ENA primary metagenome ERZ795059 (study PRJEB30188, sample SAMN05720168) | activated sludge metagenome | isolation source: Anaerobic digester | place: USA | collected 2015-01-07 ... | reverse complement strand
CGAAAGATACAAATTGAGGATTTATTGCGGCGAGAACCGATAAAAACAGATGTTCAAACCATTGTAAATTCAATTAAAAATAAAGTTGTGTTAATTACCGGTGCAGGTGGATCTATTGGAAGTGAAATTTGCAGACAAGTTATTAGAGCAAATCCCTCCAATCTAATTTTATTAGGACACGGCGAAAATTCAATATTTGAAATTGAAGAAGAGCTAAAATATTTAAAATCATATAATGAAATAACTCAAATTAATTCGGTTATTTGTGATATTCGTTCGTTAGATAGACTCGAAAAAGTTTTTGAGCAATATAAACCGGATATTATTTTTCATGCCGCAGCACATAAACATGTTCCCTTAATGGAACTTAACCCGCAAGAAGCAATAACTAATAATGTTTTTGGAACATTAAATTGCATAAATTTAGCAGTAAAGTATAATACAGGCAGATTTATTATGATTTCGACAGATAAAGCTGTTAATCCTACAAATATAATGGGTGCAACAAAGCGTATTTGTGAAATGATAGTATTAGATGCTGCAAGAAGATATAATAAGGCGTTTTCGGTTGTAAGATTTGGAAACGTTTTAGGTAGCAGAGGAAGTGTTGTAAATACTTTTTCCAAACAAATTCAAAGGGGTGGACCAATTACTGTTACTCATCCAAAAATAATAAGATATTTTATGACTATTCCCGAAGCCGTGCAGCTTGTTTTACAAGCATTTATTTTGGGAAAGGGAAGCGAAGTTTTTGTTTTTGATATGGGTGAACCACATTTAATAGACGACTTGGCAAAAGATATGATTAAGTTATCGGGATTGGTAGTAGGTAAGGATATTGAAATAAAATATACCGGATTACGACCCGGCGAAAAATTGTTTGAAGAATTATTTAATGAAGGGGAAGTATATAATAATACACAACATAAAAAGATTTTTATAGCTCAAAATGCAAGCAGTATAGTTTTAGAAGACTTGAAAGAAAAATTATTGGTACTTGAAAAAGTTATTAATGCGGATAATAGACAAGAAATATCGGACGTTGTTAAATTAATTGTTAAGGAGTACGACGAAAACGGATATATTAACCAATTAAGCCAATCAACTAAAAATTAAAATAAATATTTTATTTTCTGCCAATTACTTCAAATAAAATTAATTCTTCTTGTTTTCCTTTTACGCTAACAGGGGGTTTTTCTGTTGTAATAAATAAATCTTTAACTTTTTCATTAACCGATTTACTAATTAAAATCGAATTTGGAACAGCTTTTGTTAATGTTTCAATTCTTTTACCTGTGTTAACGGTATCCCCCGTAATAGAATATTCAATTCTATCTTCGCTGCCTAAATTACCGGCAACAACTACACCGGAATTAATTCCGATACCTACTGCAACTTTAGAATCAAATAAATCAATAAATTTATTATTCAGTTCTTCAAGCGATTCAATCATATCCAACGCACAGTAAACAGCATTTTCTTCGTTATTGTTACTTGAAATAGGGGCACCAAATACCGCAAAAACTTCATCACCTACAAATTGAGTTACAAAACCGTCATGTTTTTTTACACACTTTGTCATTAATGAATAATATGTATTTAAAAAGTTAACTGTTTGGCGAGGATGTAATTTTTCGCAAAGTGCCGTAAAACCTCTTAAATCGCAAAAAAGGATAGTTACATTACGTAATTCACCTTCAAAAATTGTCTCTTCACCGTTTTCCAAAACCTTTTCTACAATTGATGTAGGAACATATTTTTCAAAAAGTCTAAGAATTTTTTCTTGTTCAATCACTTTATTTTTTAACTCTTCAATTAGTTTTTTGTTTTTTAATTGAAGTTGGTATAACTGTTTTGCATTTTCTATGGCTACTTTTAGTTCGTTTTGGTCCCAAGGTTTAGTAATATATCTATAAACGCGTCCGCTATTAATAGCTTCAATAATAGCGTCAAGATCACTAAAACCGGTTAATATCATTCGTACCGTGTTAGGAAATTCGTGCACAACTTTTTCTAAAAATTGTACTCCTGTCATCTCAGGCATGCGCTGGTCGGTAATAATTAAACCTATATTATTATGGCGTAGTAATTCTATCCCTTCTTTTGCACTTTTAGAAGTAAGTATATTATAATCTCTTCTGAAAGCAGCTTTAAAAGAAATTAAGTTGTGCTCCTCGTCATCAACGTAAAGAACAGAAAATTTGTCATCCATATTTATAACCCGATATTATTTCAATAACAAAATTAACAAATTTTATAGTTTTGTAAAAATAATTAATAAAAAAATTGAAAAAACCCAAAAAGTGAGGAATAAAGTCTTGCTTTTTATCTAAAATTTTCTCATCTTATTAATGTTTGCGAAATAAGAAATTTATTTATTTCATAATATATATTAGGAGTAAGGGTATGCAAAGATATTTGTATTTATCGTTAATGCCCGAAGCATTAATTGCCTCGATGTTAGCACCTGAGGAATTTGGAAATTATTTAGCAATCGGTACAAAAAAGCGAACTAGAGGACAAGCGATTTTTTTTGAAGTCGATCCCGATTTTGAGTCTGACTATTTTAATCTAACAGATATTGAAAGTAGATGTAACCCACATCCGGATGGAAAGCCAAAAAGTTCGGTCTATCTTTCAATTTATCGTGTCTTAGAAAATATTCCACTATCGAAACTTAAAAACTTGTATTTGGTTACCGATGACGGTAAGGTTCTAAGTTTAGAAAAATCCGATTATACCGGATATGATACCGATGAATTGCATTTATATCAACAACTTTGTCCGGTAACGCCCCAAATTGCAGCACTATATAACCCAAAAGAATTTATGAAATTTGTTACAAATCGAAATCAACCCGTTTCGGTACCCAAATTGGTTTTTGTGGAACTAATTCTTGATGATTTGGCAAATGATCCAAAAAACGCATCTGCAGATAACTTACCTTATCTTAATATTGATCACTTAAGAGATTGTTTGATAGGATTAAAACAAGAACATAATAAGTTTACAAAAACCGTTATTAGGTATTTACAAGGAGATATTTTATATAGAACCTGTAAAAACGGTATATTTGTAGGTGATCAAGAAACATTACTTTATTATCATTTCCCTAGTAAAGAAGAATTATTAAGTAAGTATTATTCGTGGTATAGAAGTGCGTTAGTACTTGGTTTTAGATAAATTAAGAATTAAATAAGTTTTATCGGAGAATTTAGATGGAAAATAGTTTGTTTTGGCTTGTACCCATAAATTCGATTTTGGCACTTGCATTTGCTTATTACTTTTTTAAACAAATGATGAAAGAATCGGAAGGAACTGAAAGAATGATAACAATTGCTTCGTATGTTCGTAAAGGAGCAATGGCATATTTAAGACAACAGTATAAGGTTGTGGGTATATTTTTTATTATTATGACTGTGTTATTTTCTGTATTGGCATTTTTTAATGTACAAAACGGATGGGTGCCTTTTGCATTTATTACCGGTGGTTTTTTTAGCGGTTTAGCCGGCTTTTTTGGTATGAAGACAGCAACCTATGCCTCGGCAAGAACTGCTTGTGCTGCCCAAAAATCGTTAAACGAAGGCTTAAAAATTGCTTTTAGAAGCGGAGCGGTAATGGGCTTAGTTGTAGTTGGTTTAGGTTTGTTGGATATATCTTTATGGTATATTTTATTAAATATCTTTATTAATGATGCTTCAAGCACACATAAATTAGTTGTTATTACAACTACTATGTTAACTTTTGGAATGGGAGCATCTACTCAGGCTTTATTTGCCAGAGTTGGAGGCGGAATATTTACAAAAGCTGCCGATGTAGGAGGTGACTTGGTGGGTAAAGTTGAAGCAGGAATTCCGGAAGATGACCCTCGTAATCCGGCAACAATTGCAGATAATGTAGGTGATAATGTAGGCGATGTTGCAGGTATGGGAGCAGATTTATACGAATCGTATTGTGGTTCTATTTTGGCAACTGCTGCTTTGGGTGCTGCAGCTTTTTATAATAATCCTATGCAACAATTTAGTGCAGTTTTAGCACCTATGTTAATAGCATCTATTGGCATTTTGCTTTCTATTGTCGGAATTTTTATGGTTAAAACAAAAGAGGGTGCTACTCAAAAAGATTTATTAAAATCACTATCAATAGGAATTAATACATCAAGTGTTTTAATAATTGTTGCATCATTCTTAATTATGTATTCTTTAAATATTGAAAACTGGTTAGGGATTTGGGGTTCTATTGTAGTTGGTTTAATTACGGGAATTGTGATTGGTAAAGCAACCGAGTATTTTACTTCGGCTTCTTATAACCCTACAAAGAAAATTGCCGAAAGTGCAAAAACCGGACCGGCAACAGTAATAATTTCGGGGTTAGGTGCAGGGATGATTTCTACAGCTATTCCTGTTATTGCAGTTGTTATTGGTATATTTTTTGCATTCTTATTCTCTTCAAATTTCGATTTGACCAATCTTAGTAAAGGTTTATACGGAATAGGAATTGCCGCAGTTGGGATGCTTTCAACATTAGGAATAACACTTGCAACCGATGCATATGGTCCTATTGCAGATAATGCCGGTGGAAATGCCGAAATGAGCGGATTGGGAATTGAAGTTCGCAAAAGGACGGATGCTTTAGATTCTTTAGGCAATACAACTGCTGCAACAGGAAAAGGTTTTGCTATAGGAAGTGCTGCTTTAACAGCATTGGCTTTATTGGCTTCATATGTTGAAGAATTGAAGATAGGCTTAATACGATTGGGAACAGAAACACTGAAAATTTCGGATACAATTGAAGTATCGGTTAGGGATGCCAATTTAACGGATTTTATGAATTATTTTAATGTCAATTTAATGAATCCTTTTGTTTTAATAGGAGTCTTTTTAGGTGCTATGATGGCATTTTTATTCTGTGGAATGACAATGAATGCCGTTGGTAGAGCTGCACAAAAAATGGTTGATGAAGTTAGAAGACAATTTAAAGAAATTGCGGGTATTTTAGAAGGTAAAAATGAACCTGATTATGCTCGTTGTGTCGAAATTTCGACAAAAGGTGCGCAAAAAGAGATGATTTTGCCTTCCATTTTGGCAATTATTGTACCAATAGCAACAGGATTAGTTTTTGGAGTACCCGGTGTAATGGGATTGCTTACCGGAAGTTTGGGTGCCGGATTTGTATTGGCTGTATTTATGGCAAATAGCGGTGGAGCATGGGATAATGCTAAAAAGTACGTTGAAGAAGGTAATTTAGGCGGTAAAGGTTCTAGCGCTCATAAAGCAACCGTTATTGGTGATACAGTCGGCGATCCTTTTAAAGATACAAGTGGACCAAGTTTAAATATTTTGATTAAACTTATGAGTATGGTTGCTATTGTTATGAGCGGTTTAACCGTTGCATTTAAGCTTTTTTAGTATTCTATAAAAACTCCCCGAATTGTTTGTTGGGGAGTTTTTTTAACTTATTTTATTACTTTCACAAACTTAATTAATTATTATAATCATCTTTCAGCTATTACAAGCATTTCATAATCTTCGGTAGTTAATTTGTCATTTCTGGAATAAGCTCCTAGTTTTGCTCCAAATATTTCAATTTTGCTAAATCCAAGAGATTTTAGAAGCCAAGTTATTTCGCTTGGAACGTAATACCTTTCGTTGCAATTTAGTCTTTTTTCGTTCCCCATATCGTCTGTAATTGTTGTAATATTGTAATCTCTAAAAGTCATTAAATTGAAAGTAGTACTTTTATATGTTGTTCCTCCATTTACAGAATTTTCGTTTAAAAACTCTGTTACCGAATGGAATAAAGGAAATAACCCGTTTAGGGTAGTAAAAATAAATTTTGCTTTATCTTTTAACGAGTTACTAACATTTTTAAGTATTTCAAAATTCATTTCGTCAGTTTCCATTAAAGGAAAACCGCCTTCGCATAACATTATTGCACAATCAAATTCTTTATTAAAAGTCAAACTTCTTGCGTCATGTTTTAAAAATGTAATATTTACACCGGCAACTTGGGCGTTTAATTTTGCTTTATTAAGCATATCTTCAGATAAATCAATACCCGTAACTTTATAACCTCTTTTTGTTAATTCAATAGAATGTCTTCCGGTTCCGCACCCTATATCTATAATATTTAGGTTTTTATTGTAATCAAATTCACTTTCCAAGAAATCGCATTCACCAATTGTACCTTGCGTAAAACTTTCGTTTTCGTATTTGTTCGCAAAGTTTTCAAATAAACTTTCATACCATTGTTTGGAACTCATATTCGTCTCATAATTTATTATTAAAACAACTAATTAGTATTAAAAAGAATTAATAAAATATACAAAACAATATGAAAAAATAAAAAAAAATAATTATATTAAATTTTTAATGTATAAAATTTGATATGAATGCTAATAATACTACAGAAATAGATTTAGATACCAAAACAATTCAAAAAATAGTGGATTGTTATGAAGAACAAATTGCTTTATTAAAAAGTAAAGTGAATGCATTTGAAAATGAAAATATTCAATTAAATGCAATATTATTGAGCACAAATTCAGGAACTTGGGTTTGGGATTTAGTTGAAGATAGCTTAACTGTTAATAATAGATATATTGAAATGATGGGATATGAGAGAGGGGAATTGTTAATTACAAAACCAATTGATTGTAAAAATTTAATTCATCCTGATGATTTAATTAAAATAAATTATGAAATTGAAAGCCATTTATTGGGTAAAAAAGAGTTACTTGAATGTGAATTTAGGATGAAACATAAGTTAGGTGATTGGATTTGGGTTTTAAGTAAAGGTAAAATAATAAAAAGAAATGAAGAGGGTAAACCAATTCAAATGGCAGGAATGCATATTGATATTACTGCAACAAAAAACTTAAAAGAAAAATATGATGCAAATCTTGAATTATGGCACTCTGCTTTTGATTATCATACCTCAGTTATGTTACTAATAGAACCGATAAGAGGTAATATTATAGATGCAAATTATAGTGCAAGTAAATTTTACGGATATTCAATTGATGAATTAAAAACGAAAAAGATTTCCGAAATAAATATATTAAGCAAAGACCAAATTGAACAAGAAAGAATTAAGGCTTTTAATAGCGAAAGAAATTACTTTATATTTCCTCATAAACTTGCTTCCGGTGAAATACGAACCGTAGAAGTAAATTCATCTGTTGTTTATATTGAAAATCAAAAACTACTTTTTTCAATTATTCACGATATAACCGACAGAAAATTGGCAGAAGATAAATTAAAACTAAGCGAAGAGAAATATAGAACAATACTAAAAACAGCTTTAGAAGGTTTTTTTATAATTGAAGAAAACGGAAAAATAATAGAAGTGAATGAATCATATGCCAAAATTAGCGGATATGATATTAAAGAACTTAAGAAAATGAATGTTTTGGATTTAACCGCTGAATATGATAAAATTTCGTTTAATAAAAAAATTAAATTGATTAAAGAAAATCAATCGCTTAGATATGAAACTCTTCATAAAAAGAAAGATGGAAAAGTAATTGAAGTTGAAATAAGTGCAAAATATCAAAATATTAACAATGCAGATATATTTATTATATTTATTAGAGATATTTCCGAGATGAAAAAAGCTTCTAATAAAATATTAAATATGAAAGAAAATTACGAAAGATTCTTAAATAGTCTTGATGAATTATTATTCGTCTTTTCCGAATCGGGAAATATTCTGTTTGTTAATAATGAAGTATTAAAACGTCTTGAATATTCACCTATAGATCTAATAAACCATAATATTATTAAATATTATAATATTGAGTTATCAAAATTAAATAGTTTAGGCATTGAAAATTTAGGTAAAAATAGTTTATCCAACTATATACATACAAAAAATAATACAAAAATACCTATCGAAGCAAGAATATTAAAGGGAATTTGGGATGATAAGCCGGCTTATTTCGGTTTATTTAAAGATATTTCGCAAATAATAATATCTGAAGAAAAGTTTTCAAAAGTTTTTAAATTAAATCCTGTTGCTTGTGCAATTTTTGAACCCGAAACGGGAATATATTTAGAAGTTAATGACGCATATTGCAAATTATTTGAATATGAAGAAAAAGATATTATTGGAAAAAATGCAATTGATCTTAAGATTATTGATATTGATACAAAAGAAGAAATCTTAAAAATTAGAGATTTGGAAGGGAAAATTTATAATTATGAAACGAAATTTTATACTAAATCCGGTAAAACAAAATATGTTATTCTATCGATTGATAATATCCAAATTTTTGATAAAATCGTTCGTTTTAGTGTTGCTGCCGATATTACGGATTTGAAAGAAACACATAATAGATTAACAAATATTAATCAGCAACTAATCGCATCTAAAAATATTATAGAAAAGATTTTAATTGAAAAGGAAATTGTTATAAATCAGCTAAACGAAACCAAAAACAGACTTGAAAAAATTAACTCCGAAAAAGATAAGTTGTTTTCTATAATTGCACATGATTTAAAAAGTCCATTCCAAGGATTTTTAGGCTTAACAGAACTGTTGGCAAATGATTTTAATAGTATTACCGGTGAAGAAATGCAGGAATTATTTGGGCAGTTTAACGATAGTACTAAAAGATTATATAATCTGTTATCAAATTTATTAGATTGGTCAAGAGTGCAGCGGGGGATGATAACTTTTGAGCCTAAAATAGTTGACTTATCTTCAGTTATTAAACAAAACATCTCTGTTTTATCGCAATCAATTAAAAATAAAAATATTATTATTAAAAATAATATACAATATAATTTTATGGTATTTGTTGATGAAAAAATGATAAATTCGGTGATTAGAAACTTACTTAGCAATGCCGTTAAATTTTCAATGATAAATTCCGAAGTGGTTATTAGCATCCTTAATTTTGATGAAACATTTGTAACGGTTGCAATAAAAGATGAAGGAATTGGGATACCAGAAGAAGTTTTTTCAAAACTATTTATAATTGGTGAAAAAGTAGGAAGAAAAGGGACCTTAGGTGAAGAAAGTACCGGTTTGGGTTTATTGCTGTGTAAAGAATTTATTGAATTACATAATGGAAAAATTTGGGTTGAAAGTGAAATTGAAAAGGGGAGCAAGTTTTATTTTTCGCTACCAATTAAAGATATATTTAGTTAAAATTTGGATTAAGCATGATTATTATAGACTTAGTTTATAATCTTTCAATAATTGTTTCTGCAAGTGTTCTCTCGGGATTTATTGATAAAAGATTTAATAGAAACACAAGAACCGGTAAAATAATACAAGGGCTAGTGTTTGGTTTTATCGCTATTATTGCAATGTTAAATCCATATAAATTAACTGAAGGTGTATTTTTTGACGGTAGATCTATTATATTAAGTTTGGGAGCTCTTTTTTTTGGAAATACTGCAGGAATTATTTCCGGAGTTATGGCAATAATTGTTAGAATATTTATTGGAGGTAGCGGTGCTTATGTAGGAAGTTCAGTAATAATGTCATCTGTTCTTATAGGTTTATTATTTAACTACCTTCACAAGAATGATTACATTATAATTAATGCTATAACATTGTATTTATTTGGAATTCTTGTACATTTAATTATGCTGGCATTAATGTTCTTTTTACCTGCAAATTTAGTCTGGATTACATTTCAAACCATCGCAATTACTGTTATATCGGTTTATCCTTTTGTAACAATATTAATAGGAAAAATTTTAACAGATCAATCCGACAATATAGAGTTATTAAAAGATTTAAAAGAGAGTGAAGAAAAACATAAATCAATAATTGAAAATAGTTTTGACGTGATATATACAATATCTGCAACAGGTTATTTAACTTATGTTTCGCAGGCTTGGGAAATAGTATTGGGACATAAAAAAGAAGAAGTAATTGGTAAACATTTTTCTCAATTTGTATATCCTGATGATGTTGAAGAATGTTTTAAATTTTTAGAGAAAGTGCTACAGACAAAAAAAAGACAAGAAGGTATTGAATATAGGGTTAAACACAAAGACGGAACTTGGCGTTGGCATAATACAAGTGCAGTTCCTTTAACCGATAAAGAAGGAAATGCGGTAGGTTTTGAAGGAATTGCGAGAGATATTACGGAAACTAAAAAATTTAAACTAAAGCTTGAAGCAAGTGAAGAAAAACTACGATATTTTATTCAAAACTCGCCGATGGCTGTTATTGAATGGAATAATGAACAAAAAATTACAGGTTGGACAGGCGAAGCAGAAAATATTTTTGGTTATTGTGCATATGAAGTGATTGGTAAAAATATGGAGGATTTAAAATTAATATTTGAACCGGATATTGAAAAAGTAAAAAAAGATATTGAATTATTGATTTCCGGAGTACAGAACTATGTAATTACAATAAATAGAAATTATACTAAGTCCGGTAAAATTATTTATTGCGAATGGTATAATACAGTAAGGAAAGATAGAAGAGGAAAGTTGTTATATTCACTTTCTCAAGTACTTGATATTACCGAGCGAAAAAAGGCAGAAATTGAATTAGCGGAAAACCAAAGACGATTAAAAGATATTATAACCTTTTTACCTGATGCTACTTTTGCTATAGATAAAAACCATAAAATAATTATTTGGAATAAAGCTATTGAAGAGATGACGGGGTACTCTTCGGAAATTATGATTGGTAAATCTAACAATGAATATGCCATTCCTTTTTATGGTAAAGAACGCCCTGTTTTATTGGATTTAATATTTTTGGAAAATGAGGAAATTAAATCAAGATACAATGAAATTGTTAAAAGAGGGGATTCATATACTACTAATGTATATTGTCCGAGTTTGTATAACAATAAAGGAGCATGGTTATTTTCTAAAGCATCACCTTTATATAATAACGAAGGTGAAATTATAGGAGCAATTGAAAGTTTACGTGATATTACTTCACAAAAAATGATAGAAGAAGCAGAAAGAAGCAAGCTTGAAAGAATTACTTTACAGCAAGAATTATTGATAGAAACTGCTACTTCAGAATATCTAAATAGAGGTGACTTAAAACTTATTTCGCAATTTTTAACGGAAAAAATTGCGAAACTATTACGGACCGAACGAACCTCAATTTGGCTATTTAATGATGATTTTACAAAAATGGAATGTTTGAATTTATATGAATTGAGTAAAGATATACACAGTAAAGGTGAAATTTTAACATTTGAAGATTTTTCTTCGGAGTTTGAAGCATTAAAAAGGTCAAAATATGTTGATGCAAACGACCCATATAACGATCCCAGAACAAAGGGATATGTGAATAGCTACTTAAAAAAATATAATATTACGGCAATATTAGATAGTGTTGTAAGATTTTCCGATAAGTTACTCGGATTAGTTTGTGTTGAGCATGTAGGTGTAAAACATACTTGGGATAATGAAGAAATATCATTCTTGTGCCAATTAGCCGATCAAATTGCAATTGCAATTTCTAATAACAAAAGAAAAATTGCCGAAAAAAGTCTTAAAAAATTATCATTGGCTGTTGAACAGAGTCAGGTTTCTATTATTATTACAAATAAAGAAGCACAAATAGAGTACGTTAACCCACGTTTTCTTGAAATTTCCGGATATACGTTAAGTGAAGTTTTTGGTAAAAAACCAAATATTCTAAGTTCTGATTATCATTCAAAAGAAGAATTTGATAAAATGTGGGCATTATTAAATGCAGGTGAAAATTGGAACGGTGTTTTTAAGAATAAAAATA
>ERZ795059.5302-NODE-5302-length-11739-cov-5.862889_pt1 | contig 11739 bp, 10 predicted proteins | sample MGYA00375143_ERZ795059 | MGnify/ENA primary metagenome ERZ795059 (study PRJEB30188, sample SAMN05720168) | activated sludge metagenome | isolation source: Anaerobic digester | place: USA | collected 2015-01-07 ... | reverse complement strand
AAATTATATTCCTTCCGTAGATACCGTTTATGTGTTTACTCCTTCACAAAAATCTGATGAGAAATTACCGTTAGTTGTTATGCTGCACGGATATGCGGGAAACTACAAACAGTGGAGCGAATTGGCAAATTTACAAAAGTATTCCGATTCTTTAAATATTGTAATTGCTTGCCCTGATGCTTTTTTTGATAGCTACTATATTAATAGTCCTATTAAAGAAAATAGCCAATACGAAAGTTTCTTTTTTGAAGTTTTTATTCCTTCAATTACAAATGATTTTAACATAAATAAAGAGAAGATGTTTATTACGGGCTTAAGTATGGGAGGGCACGGTGCAATTTCGTTTTTCTTAAAACGCCCGGATATGTTTGTAACTGCGGCAAGTACAAGCGGATTATTAGACCTCACTGCCTTTCCCAATAGAAATACAATAAAATCTTCTGCGGGCAACATCGAAGACTATTCACTTGTTTGGGAAGAGAACTCATGCACAAATTTGTTAAAAAATATTGAAGGCAAAAACAAATTATTATATATTGATTGCGGTACGGAAGATTTTTTATTTAACACAAATGTTAAGTTTTTAGAAAATGCAAAAAAGTTAAATATTAATATTAAACATAAATTTCAACCCGGAGTGCATAATCACGATTACTGGAAAAAGAGTATAATAGACCATTTTACTTACTTTAGTTCATTTTTAAAGTAAAATTTTTGAACATTTTAAAATTGTCTTCGTCTAAAGAATTGAACAAATAATTAGGTGACGAAATGAAAGAAAAATTGTATCGCTCGACAAAAGATAAGGTAGTTGGCGGTGTAGCGGCCGGATTAGGAAATTACCTTAACATTGACCCTGTAATAGTTAGAATAATATTTGTTTTGCTTACAATTTTTAACGGTGTCGGTTTATTAGTTTATATTATTATGTGGATAATAATTCCGGCAGATAAAGATGACCGTCCTATACTTAATTTCAATAAAGATCAAAAAATAAATAATTTCGATGCGGTTAATATTGACGGTCAACCGAACCCGGATAATAGCAAAACAAACGAAACCACAAATTCTCAAGCTCAAAATAATACAATCAACATCAATGAAGAAACTAAAAGCGATAAAGTTTCTACCGGTAGATTAATTTTTGGAGGATTACTTGTATTCTTCGGTTTAGCTTTCTTTTTAGAAAAATTCTTCGATTGGTTCGATTTTCATGATTTAATACCGTTAGTGTTTATTATTGTAGGTTTACTTTTACTTTGGAATTCAATTAGAAAATAAGATTTAGGAGCTTGAATAAAATGAAAAACGGACATTACTTTTGGGGAACATTTTTCTTGGCTTTTGGTCTTATATGGATTGCCGGTAAGATGCACTTTACCACCGATTGGAATTTTGTATCTTCTTTATATCCTTTAATATTTGTATTTTGGGGTCTATTAGTACTTACTAAAAATACATTAGCCAAACCTTTTGTTTCTTCTTCTTTCGGTATTTTTATGGCTATTTTGGTTTACGGAACTTCAAGTAATATATTTGGCTTTTTTGATGATGAATTTTCTTTCACTTATACGGAAAGAAATAATAGACAATATTATACTGCACCATACGATTCCTCGGTAGCCTATGGATATTTTGAATTAAATACAGGAGCTACGGCATTTACTATTAATGATAACACCGATTCGTTAATTTGGGCATTGGCATACGGAAAATATAGTGAATATACTCTTTCAACATCATCATCAGATAGCTTGGTAAAAATTGACCTAAGTAACGATAACGATTCTCACGACTTTAAATTCGGTAAAGGTGAAGGAAATTCTCTGCGTATTAGCCTAAATAGCAAACCGATTTGGGATATGACTTTAGATTATGGTGCTGCAAAAGGCGAAATTGATTTATCTGATTTCAAAGTTCGCAATTTATCTGTTCATACAGGAGCTACGTCAACATTAATTACTTTAGGTGATAAACACACCCGGACAGAAGTAAATATCGAAATGGGAGTTTCTTCATTTAAACTTAAAATACCGAAAAATTCCGGTATAAAAATTTATAATGATCTTGGTTTAAGTAGTAAAAATTTTAGCCAATTTACAAAAATTGATAAAGACACATATGTTTCAAATAATTTTGAAGATGCTAAAAACAAAGTTTTTATTGATATTAGCGGTGCATTAAGCAATTTCAAAATAATTAGATATTAGTTTATTAGCTCCGTAAAATAAAACTTTACGGAGCTAATACTTTTTTAATCTTCAAACGATTTATACATTTCTTCAATCAAATCTTTGTATCTCGATTCAATTTCTTTTCGTTTTACTTTTAACGATGGTGTTAACGTACCTTCTTCAATAGTAAACGGTTTATCTAATAAAGTAAACTTTCTAACTCGTTCGTAATTAGCAAGTTTCTTCTGAAATTGAATTAAATCTTTATCAATTAAGTCATAAATTTGTTTCATGTTAATTAAGTCATCAACAGTGTTATATTGTATTCTATTTGCATCGGCATACTCTTTAATCGCTTCAAAATCAGGGACAATTAAAGCACTTAAAAACATTCTTCTATCGCCAATTAATATAAACTGATCGATATATTTACTTGCCAAAAACAAATTTTCTATTGGCGAAGGAGCAATATATTTTCCCTGCGATGTTTTGAATAAGTGCTTTTTTCTATCGGTTATATGTAAAAAACCTTCAGCATCAAAAACACCGATATCTCCTGTATGCAACCAGCCTTCTTTTAATACTGCTTCCGTTTCTTTTTTATTGTTAAAATATCCCTTCATTATATTAGGACCATAAGCTAAAATCTCTCCATCTTGGGCAATTTTTAATTCAACACCCGGAAAAGCTTTTCCGACCGTACCGAATTTATAATTTCCGGGTCTATTTACAGCCAATACCGGAGAACTTTCCGTTAAACCGTAACCTTCCAAAATAATTATTCCCACTGCTTCAAAAAACAGTCCCAAATCTCTACTTAACGGTGCACCGCCGGATATAAAAAATCTTAAATTTCCGCCGGTCTTTTGTTTTAATTTTTCATATACTAATTTTGCAGCCAGTTTATGCTTAATATTTAGCGTAATTGGAACACCTTGAGGAGATTTTTTTGCAATAGCATACTCTTTCCCCAGTTCAACTGCCCATGTAAATATTTTCTGTTTACTTGGCGATTGACCTTCGATATTTCGTGTAATTTTGTTATACATCCTTTCAAAAAGTCTTGGAACCGCAGTCATTACAGTCGGTTTAATTTCTTCCATATTATTTGCAACTCTTTCAATGCTTTCGGCATAAGCTATTGTACATCCGCCTGAAAGTGCAACATAATATCCGGCAGTTCGTTCAAAAATATGGCATAGCGGTAAAAACGATAAAAATGTATCCTCTTTTCCTAAGTCAAATACATCATGAGCCGATACGGTGTTAGAAACCATATTTTTATGAGTTAACATTACCCCTTTCGGTTCACCTGTTGTACCCGATGTATATATAATAGTTGCTAAATCGTCTTCTTTACATAGTTTAATAGTTTCGTAAAAATAATTAGGGTTTTCTTTAATAAATTCTTTTCCCTTATACTTAATTTCGCTAAATGAATAAACCCCGGGTTCAGCCATCGAGTCTTTATCATTCATTACAATAATAGTTTTTAAAGTTCGGCATTTATCTCTTATTTTTAGCACTTTATTTAAATGAAATTTATTTGATACAATTATTGCCGTTGATTCGCTATTATTTAAAATAAATTGTATAGTATCTGCTGTTAATATAGGATATAAAGGCACATCAATTGCTCCTAAACCTAAAATCGCCATATCAGAATAAACCCATTCAGGTCTATTTTCGGCAATTATTGCAACCTTCATACCTTGTTTAATACCCATTGAAGCTAAGCCGTTTGCAAATAATTCCGTATTTTCTTTAAATTCACTATACGATATATCTCGATACCCTGTAGTTCCCTCTTTAAATTTGAAGACAGGTTTATCGGTTGTTTTTGCAAATGTTTTTGTTAAATATTCAAATATTTCCGGAATGGTTTTAAACTGTTTTAATACTGGCATTATTTCTCCGGTTTAGTTTGTAAATCGTCATTTATGAAATTACTATAAAATTTTTCATTTAAGTTCGCAATTTAAGAAAAAAAAGATGTAAAAATAAAAAATATTTACTTTATATTCTAAATAATATATACAATTTAAATAATTTATTGAAAAACAATAAAAAAAATATTATTTTAGAAGTCTTGATTTCGGGGTGTAGCGTAGCCCGGTAGCGCGCTTCGTTCGGGACGAAGAGGTCGTAGGTTCAAATCCTATCACCCCGACTTATATAGCTTGTTGTTTTTTCAACAAGCTATTTTTATTTTATCGGTTCAATTCTTTTGGTTCTATATATTAAATATAAACCCAATATTACTAATGGAAAACTAAGAATTTGCCCCATATTTAACGGCAAAGCAGATTCAAATGCTTCTTGGTTTTCTTTAAAATATTCAACAAAAATTCTAAATCCAAAAATACCGACCAAAAAATAGCCGAACAGCAATCCTTCTTTTAATTTTGAAGTATATTTTTTGTAGAGGTAAAATAAAATAATAAAAATAACCAAGTAAGCCAATGCTTCATAAATTTGCGTGGGATGACGCGGGATGTTATCAACTGCAGTAAAAACAAATCCCCAATTTCCGTTAGTAGGTTTACCATAAATTTCGGAATTTAACAAATTTCCGGTTCTAATAAAAACTGCCGCAAGAGCAACCGTAATTACAACGCGGTCAAATATCCATAAATAAGAAATACCTTTTCTACTTTTAGTATAAAAATACATAGCTAATAAAATTCCGATTGCTGCACCGTGCGAAGCCAATCCGCCATGCCAAATTGCTAATATTTCTAAAGGATTACTTAAATAATACATCGGACTATAAAACAAACAATGTCCTAATCGTGCCCCAATTACCGTTCCGCCAATCATATACCATACAAGATCGTTTAAGTCTTTTTCACTCTTCTTTTCTATCTTAAACACCCATGTCATAATCTGAAATCCGATGAAAAAGGACATGGCAAATAACAATCCATACCAACGTACCGAAAATATCCCGATAGAAAATATCTCGGGGTTTATATTCCAATCAATCAAAACTTGCCTCTTTGTTTTGTAGTACTATTTTATTAAAGTAATAATTTTTTAAAATTAAACTGATAATATAACTAATTACTGCAATAATTATAATAGTTGCCCCGGAAGAAATATTTAAATAATATGAAATTATTAAGCCCAAAAGATTAAACAAAAAGCCGATTATAGTGCTTAAAATCATCATACTTCTTAAACTTTTTACAAATTGAAGGCTTATTGCACCCGGAATAGTTAATAATGCAATTACCAAAATAATACCAACCAATTTAATTAATACTACTGTTGTAAAGGCAATAAGTATTAATAAAATCAAATAATATAAATCTACTTTTATTCCCTTAACTCTTGCAAATTCTTCATCAAAAGTAATTGCCAAAAATTTATCATAAAAACAATAGACTGAAAGCACAATAACCAAATCTAAAACAAACATCAAATAAAGTTCTTCCGTAGGAACTACTAATATGTTGCCGAACAAGTATCCATTAAGATTTGGAGCATAACCTTCTGTTAAACTAATAAATAATATACCCAATGCCATACCCAAAGACCACATAATTCCAATAATTGTATCCTCGTTGTTATTTCTTTTAGTTCTTAAGTATGCAATTATTATTGCAGCTAAAATACTAAAACCTACTGCACCTAATAATGGACTAAATCCTAAAAAATATCCTAGTCCAATTCCTCCGTAAGCAGTATGGCTTATTCCTCCGCTTATGTAGGATATTTTTTTTACTACTATGTAACTTCCTACTACTCCAAATGCAATACTTGCCAAAGTACCTGCAATTAATGCATTTATCATAAAATCATAACTGAAAATTTCTAACATATTTTACTCGTTTATATATTCTCCTAAAACCCTATGCGGTACACCGTGTGCAATTAAATCAACAGGGCAATGGTAAGTTTCTTCTAACATCTCATGCGAAATTTCTTTTGAATCGTGATAAACCAAATTTTTATTTAAACATGCAATTTTTGTAACGTATTGCGAAAGAACACCAATATCGTGCGAAACTAATACTATTGTTATATTTTTATTTAACTCTTTTAATAATTCATAAAAAGTACGCCCGTTTTTAGTATCCACACTTGCGGTAGGTTCGTCCAAAAGTAAAATTTTGGGTGAAGATACCAAAGCACGAGCAATTAATACACGTTGTTTTTGCCCGCCGCTTAATTCGTTTATTAATCTATTTTTATATTCATACATTTCTACTTGTTTTAAAACTTTATTTACTACTTCATTTTTATTCTTAAAAGATTTACCTATAGTTCCTATTTTAACAACATCAAAAACCGAAATTGGAAAATCTTTTTCAAAAGAATTATACTGAGGAACATAACCCAATAAATTTAATGAGTCTTTAATAGGCTTTCCCATAATAAATACTTCACCGCAATCGGGCTTTAATAAACCTAAAATCACTTTTAATAAGGTTGTTTTTCCGCCCCCGTTTGGTCCTATTATACCCAAAAATTCATTTTGCGAAATTTCGATATTTATATTATTTAATATCTTAAATCCGCTTAAAGTTACATCAATGTTTTTTACACTTATTGCACTAATCATTGTAAACTTTTACTCACTTTAAGTCTAACGGTTTCTAAGTTTTTCAAATAATTTACAGGTATATTATTAATTACATCTATTGTACCGTTCAATTGTTTCGCAATAGCCAAAGCACTTTCTTTACTAAACTGAGGCTCAATAAAAACAACTTTAACATTATTTTTTTTCGCAATATTAATAACTTCTTTCAAATCTTGTGCATTTGGTTCTTTACCGTGTTTTTCAATTCCTAATTGCGTAATTCCAAATTGCGAAAAGAAGTAAAACCATGCAGGATGATAAACTAAAACATATGAATTGTTATTTTTTGCAAACGATTCTTTAATTTTTTTCTCTTCATCCAAAACTGCATTTAAGTATTTAGTAAAGTTTTGCTTAAAATATAAACTATCTTTAGGTGAAAATTCAACTAATCCTGTATATATATTTTTTAATATTATTTTAACCTCATTTAACCCTAACCATACATGAGGGTCATTATTAAAAATTTTAATATCCTTTGCGGTATTAATTATTTTTAAGTTGTTATTATTCCCTTGTAGTCTTTCTAACAAGGCATTTTCAAAACCGAATCCGCTCCCAATTTTAAAATACAAATTACTTTTAGAAAGTTGTGTTATCTGAGCAGGTGTCGGTTCATAATCATGAGGTTCTGCATTAGGAGGTATCATAGTATTAACTTCTACCTTATCGCCGCCAATGTTTTTAACAAAATCGGCATAAGTTGTAATTGTAACTGTTATTTTAATTTTATCATTTTGGGGCTTATTATTTTGTTTATTACACCCTATAAATAAAACTAATGCTACAAATGAAAATAAACTTAGTCTTTTAAACATTTGGGACATATTCCGAAAAACTCCATATTGTGGTCTAAAATTTTATAATTAGTTTCTTTTTCCAATTTATCAACAAAACAAAAGTCAATTCTTTTAATGCAACCGCATTTGGTACAAACTATATGATGATGATGTGCATAATTTTCACCCTCTAACTCATAACGTAAATATTTTTCGCCAAAATTCACTTTTCTGACAATTTTAAGCTCTAAAAATAAGTTTATTATTCTATAAATACTGGCAAAATCTATATCATATAGTTCGTTTTGAATATCTTTTAATGAAACCGGCTTGCCGGCATTAACTAAAAACTTTAGAACGGATTTTCTTCCGTTGGTTATTTTGTATCCGGCTTTTTTTAAAGTATTAATTAAAATTTCCATACTCTAATATAACTAAAATTTTTCCAAATGCAAACGGCTTGCATTTGGAAAAGATATCAGACTAAATTACAATAAATAATAATTGATTTTTGATTACAATAAAAATATTTGTAAATTTTAATATTAAAAACCTATTTTCGGTTATATGAATGTTTTATAAGAAAATATTTATTTATTCAGTTGCTATTTTTATAATTGCGTTAATTTTTACAATACTATTTTATAACTATACAATAAATATTGAGCGTATTGTAATTTACAATAAAAACAATAATTCTTCCAACTTGAAAGATAAAAATACAGTTTATATAGGTGTAATTTCAAGATATCCTCCTAACATTATATATAGAGGCTATCAACCGATCTTAGATTATTTAACACAGAATACTAACTATAACTTTCAGTTAAAACTAAGTGAAAACTATAATCAAACAATTGAAATGTTAATTAATAAAGAAGTTGAAGCTGCATTTGTAGGGTCGTATGTTTACATTGAAGCAAAAAAGAAGTTTGATATTAAACCTATATTAAAACCTTTAAATGAAAATTTTTTGCCTTATTCCAGGTCGGTATTATTTGTTAAACGTATTTCAAAAATTAAATCGATAAGCGATATAAAAGGCAAAACTATTGCTTTACCTTCTGCCGAGTCTTTTTCTGCTAATTGGTTTACAAATGTTTTAATTAAAGATTACAAAATTGATATTAGTGATTTGGGGGAAATAAAAAACTTCCCTCATCATCAAAGCGTTATTTATCAGGTTGTAAGAGGCAACTATAACATAGGAGTAACACGCGAATACCTTTTAAAAAATTTGTTGGATTCAACCGTAACAATTCTTGCTTATTCTAATCCTATTCCAACTTCACCAATAATTGTTTTAAGCAATAATAATAGCAAAGCAATTGAAGAAATGGTTAAATCTTTGTTGCTAATTAATAAAGATAACAAACTAAGAAAAGAGATTACAAAAGGTTGGGATAATGAATTTGTATATGGTTTTTATAAAGCAGAAGATAAAGATTATGATATAATAAGAGAATTAAAAAAAGAGAAAAATGGTTTTTAATAATAGTCTTAAAACTAAAATAATTACTTCAATAGGATTGTTAATAATATTTTTGATGTTATTAATATCGGTTTTATTATTAGTGCAATGGCGCGAAAATATTTTACAAAAAGAAATAAAGACTGCGGAGGCTATTACTTCTACATTTGCTGTTACTTTAACCGATGCAATGATTTTTGAAGGAAATTCCGTTTTTATTAAAGAAAATATTTTGGAAAGTTATATTGACAATTTTATTAATAAAATTGATGGTGTTGTATTTGTTACAATTTACGACGAATACGGCTCTGTAATTATAAACAGATATTTGCATAAAGGAATTATTAAAACTGAAGCTAATATTTCGTTTATTAAATATCAACCCGATATTGATTTTGTAAAAATATACAATTCCAAAAAATTTGGCTGGTTAATTGAAGCTAATCAAAATTTTAAAAGTTTTGGACACAGATGGGGTTATTTAAAGATAGGTTTTTCTGCTAAACCGGTTCTATCGGAATTAACTTTTTTGTTTTTTATGCTTTTAATAGCAACCATTGTTGTAAGCGGATTTGTAATTTTATTATTGAATATTTTAGTAAAAAAAATTACATCGCGCTTAGATACTTTTGTTAATTTAATCGAAAATATTAATTATGCATCCGAATACAATATTGCAGCTATTGATACCCCTGATGAAATTGATGTTTTATATAAAAAATTTGACGAAATGCAAAAAAGAATAAATCAAACGGTAAAACAACTTGAAAATGCAAATAAACAAATTTATCAAGCCGAAAAGCTGGCGTCAATCGGAAGACTTGCTTCAGGTGTTGCACATCAGGTAAATAATCCGCTAAACGGTATTAAGTCGTGCTTATATGCTATTAAAACTGACCCCGAAAACAAGGAATTATTATTCCAGTACCTTGATTTAATTAACGAGGGAATAGAAAATATTGAGACCGTAGTTAATAAATTATTAGGCTTTGCCAGACAGCAACCGATATCGGACAATATTATTAATATAAATTACGCAATCCAAAAAGTAACCGGTCTGTTTGATTACAGACTAAAAGCAAAAAATATTGAAGTTATAATAAATTTAAAACATGATATACCAAAAGTAAAAATTGAATACCACCTTTTTCAAGAAGTTATTATGAATCTTTTATTAAATGCAGCCGATTCAATAGCTAATGAAGGGAAAATTACAATTCATACTTATTCTTTAGATAATAATGTGTGTATGGAAATTGCCGATACCGGTTGCGGAATAGTGAAAAATCATCTTCCGAAAATTTTTGAACCCTTTTTTACTACAAAGGATATGGGAATTGGTACAGGTTTGGGTTTATCTGTTTGCCAAGGAATTATTGAATCACACGGTGGAAAGATAACCGTTTCAAGCACAATTAACAAAGGAACAACATTTATAGTATTTTTACCAATAAATTATGATGAAACTATTAATAATTGAAGACGAAAAGATATCGCGTGTATCTTTAACAAATATTTTACAAAAAGAAAATTTTGAAGTTTTTGCTGCTAGTGACGGTGAAAACGGACTTGAATTATTCTATAAAACTGAACCCGAAATAGTAATAACCGATTTAAGGTTGCCAAAAATTGGTGGAATAGAGATTTTAGAAAAAATTATTTCGTTTTCACCAACTTGTAAAGTAATTCTTATTACTGCTTTTGCCACGGTCGAAACAGCAGTTAAAGCATTAAAAACAGGGGCTTATGATTATTTAACTAAACCTTTCTCTCCCGAAAAACTCCTTTCTATTTTAAAGAATATAAGGGAAATGAAAAATGTTATTGAAGAAAATACACAATTAAAAAAAAGATTGGATATTCTTGAAAATAAAACAATAGTCGGCAGTAGTCAAATAATGCAAAAACTAATTAGTAATATAAAACAACTTGCAATATCCGAAAGCACCATATTAATACAAGGTGAAAGCGGTACGGGTAAAGAGGTTGTTGCAAAAGCTTTACATAGTTGGGGTGATAGATGCAAAAATAAATTTGTTGCAGTTAGTTGTTCATCCATACCCGAATCACTTTTGGAAAGTGAATTGTTTGGACATGAAAAAGGAGCTTTTACCGGAGCTGAAAAAAGAAGTATAGGTCTTTTTGAAAATGCCGATAAGGGGACTATTTTTATTGATGATATTGATGACTTCCCTCTATCAATGCAAGTTAAACTTTTACGAGTATTACAGGAAAAACAAATTAGCAGAATAGGAAGTAACGAATTAATAAATATTGATGTTAGAATTATTGCAGCCACTAAAGTTGACTTAAAACAAAAGGTTGAACAAAATCTATTTAGAAAAGATTTATTTTATAGACTTAATATTATCCCAATCATTTTACCTCCTTTACGTGAAAGGAAAGAAGATATACCGGAGCTTATTGAACATTTTTTTGTTAAACATAATGCCGCTGATAAAATAAAATTAATTACTCCCGAAATATATAAAGGTTTATTTGAACATAATTGGGAAGGAAATGTAAGAGAATTAGAAAATATTGTTCAACGTATAGTTGCCTTGTCTTATACGGGTAATATATCTTTAGAAAACTTAGATTTATCAATTAGTAAAGAAACCAAAATAAATAACAGCCAAACCGATTATCCTGCCTTCGATGATTTTATCTCATCCAAAGAAGAAGAAATTATTACATGGGCATTAAATAAAAGCAATAACAGTGTTA
>ERZ795059.5295-NODE-5295-length-11754-cov-5.386529_pt1 | contig 11754 bp, 7 predicted proteins | sample MGYA00375143_ERZ795059 | MGnify/ENA primary metagenome ERZ795059 (study PRJEB30188, sample SAMN05720168) | activated sludge metagenome | isolation source: Anaerobic digester | place: USA | collected 2015-01-07 ... | reverse complement strand
CATTTTTTCTTCCCCATGCATAGTCCCAACAGTAATACCTTCCGATCCTGTCGATTCAAAATATTCCACTTTGATTTTATGAAATCCTTTTTCAAGAATGGTTGTACCATAATAATAGGACATGCTGTGATTTCCATTGGCATCAACCACTAACTGATCATCAATAAAAAGCCTACTTCCATCGTCCGAATAGGTATAAAATGTGTAGGAATCAGTTTCATCTATTTGTATGTAACCGTCATAAACTAATCCAAAATGGTCAGCTCTGTGTTTGATTCCTTCTAGTTGAATCAAATTACTTTTTCCTTCAGAGATTTTATTTTGTTTTGAAAAGTCGGGTAATTCCTTCCATTTTCCTTCGTAATACGTATATAAAATTCCTTTCTGCGGTTTCTTTAATTTAATGGCAGGTAATGGTTCCATTTGCTTTAAGGACAAACTGACTACCCTACTCTGGTTTCCTTTTTGGTCGAATGCACTGGCTTTAATATTTGTAGATTCTTTTAGCTTAATTGGCGCAGAATAAAGAAGATCATTCATTTCAGGATTGCTGCCATCCAAGGTATAACGAATGGTATAATTTTCATCAATGGCATTCATACTCACTTCCGTTTCATGTTGGAATATTGGTTTTTGACTTTTAATTCTTGGAGCTGGTGGAACTGCCACTGTTATCTTTTGCTCATCTTTTTTGAATTGTATCTGATCAAAGACATGACCTTCATAGTCAATGGCTTTAAATTCAATTTGATCTTGAAAAACCGAAAATGTACAAAAGTGGTGAGTCGACCTCAATTCTGCGCTGAACCAATTGCGCACAGGATCAAAATCTTCGAGGCCACCGCCAGCTCCACCAGAATTGATATAAACCACTCCATTTTTCATATTGATTTGATCCTTCAAAATTGGAAAAGTTCTTTCGTATAGATGTGTGTGCCCAAATAAACAAAAATCAACCCCATATCTTTCTAATAAAGGTACCAAGTTTCTTGCATTAGTCCCAGTAGTCGATAATCCAATATTGGTATCACCATGATCATCATTGTCACTAGAATAAGGCGGATGGTGGTGTATGACAAACTTCCATTTGGCTTTACTTTTGGACAATGCCCACTCCAACCAATTATATTGTTCAGAGTTTTCAGTTACATCTCTGTTGGTGTCAATCATGAAAAATTCTGCATTTCCGTACTTGAAAGCATAATAATACTCAGGTTCCGGATTGTGCATGTAAGCATAATAATTTGGTGAATCTTGTTCGTGATTACCCAAAACAGAATAAACAGGATATCGTTTCATGACCACATTTCCGTAAGGAAAAAAGTGTTCTGTCCAGTCTGTTTTTTTATTTCCTTGGTCAACCAAATCTCCAGCCAATACCAGAAAATCAGGCCTTGCTTCCCATGCTTTCTGCGCTATTTTCTCCCAAGCCCAAGGAGTACGTCCATTGCGTTGAGTGTCACCAATCATCACAAATTTGAAGGAATCATCATCATTCACAGCTGTTTTAAAAGTGCTTGTTTCGCCATTGATTTTCTTTCCTTGATCATCTGTTGAACTTACCCGATAAATATATTTGGTGTTCACTTCAAGATTATCAATGGCGACTTCATGGATATTTTTGAAAGCTGCTGAAGTCACTTTCTGGTCAAATACCAGGCTGTCTGTACCCAATTTAGCCTTGGTAAATTCTACCTCACCCACAGAAGGTCTGCCTGTCTCCCAAAGAACGTACATACCTGTTTTCGTACCATATTGAAGATAAGGTTTCACCAAAAATGTATCTACAATTTGAGCATTTATTGAATAATTGCTAATGATTGATAAAAGCAGAAAAAAGCTAAATTTTAGTTTCATATAGAACATGCTGAAATGTTAATTGAAAAATTGCTTGGATATGGGAAAACCTCATCTTCTCATGCTGCAATGCTCTAAAAAGGATATTAATTGGAAGTTAAGAATATATTTTGTTTTGGTGATATTCGCAGAAATACTTTTAATTCACAAAATTGGACAAAGAGCATTTTATAAGAAAAAATCAAAAACAAGTTGGCCAGTTCTTATATTTGGAGTCACTGAAAATCCACCTTGTAATTTAATAAGTGTTGACACCCCTAAATCCGATTCCAATGTTACGTACACTTTTATCTACTGCTTTTTTGATATGGGCTTTTACTATAGGTTCAGCGCAAGAACTGAAGAGTTTTTATAACGATTCCATCCAGTTATTTTATGAAACCCATGGTAGTGGGCCTGCCCTTTACATTTTATCAGGAGGGCCAGGTGAAGCGCCAGACCACCCCTATCATTTAATCATTGACAGCCTCAAATCACGTTATACTTGTGTTTTACTGCACCAACGAGGATCTGGAAAATCCAGGCATATGCCTATCAATAAATCAACCATAAACATTGGGAAATATACCGAAGATATTGAATTGTTGCGTCAAAAACGAGGAGACGAAAAAATCATTTTAATGGGAATTTCCTGGGGAGGGCTATTGGCCATGAATTATGCCGCCCATTTTCCAGAGCATATTTCCAATCTCCTATTGGTTAGTTCAGCACCACCCTCTCATAAAGTCTGGAATGTTTTGTTTGACAATCAATACGCGAGAAGATCCCAATCAGAACTTGATTCTCTGTATCTATTGCAAAAGATATTCTCCACCAAAACAGAAAAAGAATTGGACTCCTTGAAAAGGGTAAACCCAAACAGCAAAGAAGTCCTAGCCTACAAGACCTTCATCGATATCCACGTCAGAGCCATGTATTATGACCGATCCAAAATATCTCCTAAAAATATAAATGACCTCTTTTACAACTTCAATTTCCAACCCATTCCCATCATCGACCAAGAGGTTCTGGAAACCAAATGGGACATCACCGCAAAACTCAAAAAGCTAAAGATCCCTGCCTTCATTGTCTACGGCCGGCAAGACGACCAAGGAGAATCCACTTTTTATCTACAAAAAGAAAGTTTACTTTTCAGTGAGATGCATGTGATTGAGCAATGTGGGCATGAGATATTGGAGGAGCAGGCTGATGCTTTTTTTGGGATTTTGAGGGGGTATTTGGGGGGGAAATGACTTAATTCATTTTGCGTTTTCACATATACCTTTACCTTGACTATTATCTCTAACATAAGCCCCAACCAAGATCATCCCCCATTTCCTCCAGAATAATTCTACATTTGCACCTCATTAAAATATCAATTTTTGAAAGATCTATTACAAAGAGCGGGCAATGTTTGCGAACTATGTGCCAATGCTGATAATCTTACGGCTTTTGCGGTAAGTCCTAAAAATGAAGAAATAGTAGTTTGTTCGACTTGTCTTGACTTGTTGGAAAATGGCGTTACGGCTGATGTCAATCATTGGAGATGTCTTACGGAAAGCATGTGGAGTACAGTGCCTGCGGTGCAAGTAGTAGCCTATCGTACTTTGAAGAAATTGTCTGCTGAGGAGTGGGCAAATGACTTGGCTGGAATGCTTTATTTGGATGAAGAAACATTGGCTTGGGCAGAAACAGAACAAACGCAACTCATACACAAAGATACCAATGGCAATGTTTTGGAAAATGGAGATACTGTTACCTTGATCCAGGATTTGAATGTAAAAGGTGCAAACTTTACTGCAAAAAGGGGAACTGCGGTGCGCAAAATAAGATTGGTATTTGACAATGCAGAACAGATAGAAGGTAAGGTTGAGGGGCAACAAATTGTCATCTTGACAAAGTATGTTAAAAAATCATAAACCGTCTGACACTTATTTTGTTGTTACACAGACTCGGTGTATTTTGTCAATAACTTAAACACTTGACGTCCACAAAATATAGGAACAACAAATGATCGGCTTTAATTTTAGTGAACATAACCTGGAACAAAATGGGCAAGACCCATTCGAAAAACTCTTGGATCTTTTCAAAGAGTTGCTACTGCATACTTCAGGTGATGTGAAAGAAGCTTTATCCTGGCTGACCCAATTGGACAAACAGTACAAATTGACAGACCCGGATTATGGCGTTGGTGATTTTATCCAAGACTTGATGGACAAAGGTTTTATCGGAAAGTCAGACAATCCACAGTCTCCAAGTTTTGTACCTACTTCAAAGATGGAAATTGCTTTGAGGAGAAAAGCATTGGATGATATTTTTGACCAACTCAAGAAATCAAAAAGTGGTCAGCACCATACAAAGTCAACTGGTCAGGGAGATGAATTTACGAGTGAAATGCGTCCTTATGAATTTGGTGATAAATTGGATAATATTTCGATCTCAGAAACCATCAAAAATGCGCATATCAATCACGGAATTGAAGAATTTCAAATAACGCAAGACGACCTTGCCATTCATGAAACCTTTTTCCAATCCCAGACAAGCACGGTTTTGATGATTGATATTTCGCATTCCATGATCTTGTATGGAGAAGACAGGATCACGCCCGCGAAAAAAGTTGCGATGGCTTTATCCGAATTGATCATCACCAAATATCCGAAGGATACGCTGGATATCATTGTATTTGGAGACGACGCATGGGAAATTCAAATAAAAGACTTGCCTTATTTGCAAGTAGGCCCTTATCATACCAATACAGTAGCTGGTTTGGAATTGGCTATGGACATTTTGAAACGGCGCAAAAATCCAAACAAACAAATCATGATGATCACCGATGGAAAACCTACGTGTATCAAAAAAGGAAAAAAGTATTTCAAAAATAGTTTTGGACTAGATCGCACCATCGTCAATCGTACATTGGCATTGGCATTAAAAGCAAAAAAGTTACACATTCCAGTGACGACTTTCATGATCGCGCGTGATCCTTATTTAGTCAATTTTGTAGACCAATTTACCCTGGCAAATGGTGGTAAAGCGTTTTACAGTTCATTGCAAGGATTGGGCGAATTCATTTTTATGGATTACAAAACCAATAAACGAAAATCAAGAAATTAATCAAGAGCATTCAAAAACAGAAAAATATTTATGGACATTAGTAATATAAAAACCCTCGGTGAATTAAAAAAAGCCGGCTACGTTTCTAAAGGAGTAAAAGAAGAATTACGCCAAAATCTGATTCAAAAAATCACCAAAAAAGAGAAAGTATTTGAAGGAATCATTGGATTTGACGACACCGTCATTCCTGATATCGAAAGAGCCATTCTTTCTCGTCACAGTATATTATTACTGGGTTTGAGAGGACAAGCTAAGACTAGAATTGCTAGATTGCTCACACATTTGATGGACGAATACATTCCCATAGTTTCTGGATCTGAAATCAATGACGACCCATTGAATCCGCTTTCAAAATTTGCCAAAGACCTCATAGCAGAGCATGGCGATAAAACTCCGATTGCCTGGTTGCAGAAGTCTGAGAGATACGTGGAAAAGTTGGCGACACCAGACGTAAGTATTGCCGATTTGATTGGCGACATTGACCCCATCAAAGCTGCAACGTTGAAGCTACCCTATTCAGATGAACGAGTCATTCACTTTGGATTGGTGCCAAGAGCAAACCGATGCATTTTTGTAATCAATGAATTGCCAGATTTACAAGCCAGGATTCAGGTGAGTTTATTTAATATTTTGCAAGAAGGAGATTTGCAAATACGAGGTTTTAAATTGAGATTGCCTTTGGATGTAGAATTTGTATTTACAGCTAACCCAGAAGATTATACCAACAGAGGAAGCATCATCACACCTTTGAAGGATAGAATTCAAAGTCAGATATTGACCCACTATCCAAAAACGGTTGATATTGCAAAAGAAATTACCAGATCCGAAGCCAAAATTCACCCCGACCAATTGACGACGGTCACTATTCCTGAGTTGCACAGGGACATTTTGGAACAAATGGTTGCCCTGGCTCGAAGCAGTGACTATACAGATGAGAAGTCTGGTGTTTCTGCCAGAATGAGTATCTCTGCTATTGAAAACTTAGTCAGTAGTGCCGAAAGACGTCGCTTGATCAACGGTGAAACAAAAACCGTAACCAGAATTACAGATTTCTGGGGAGTTGTACCTGCAATCATTGGCAAAGTAGAATTGGTCTACGAAGGTGAACAAGAAGGCATTCATAATGTGGCCATGAAATTACTTGGCAAAGCAGTGAAGAATGTCTTTGACACTTACTTCCAAAATCCTGAGAAAACAAAAGGCAAAGATCCTTACGGGGCAACAAAAATGTGGTTCCAAGCTGGAAATGAAATCAATTTACTCCTTGAAGCTTCCGATGAAGATTATACAAAAGAATTGCAAAAAGTTTCTGGCCTTGAGCGTTTGGCTGCTGAACGAGGCATAAAAGGTGATGACAAATTGATTTTCATGGAACTGATCGTTCATGGTCTGACCGAATATGAAATCATAGGTCGCAAATACTTGGATCAACAATTTTTGTTTAAAGATCCGATCTCAGGTATTTTTGATGATGATGCAGATGATGACGATGATATGGATGATTATTTGAAATAGTCTTTCAATAGGTGAATAATAAAAAAGGCCAATGTATTTATGTTGGCCTTTTTTATTTAATATTTCAGTGTAAAACCAACATCGTGTTCAATTCAACCCGCTTCGGGGTTGCTACACTTTTATTCTTTTTTCCACGGGTTTTACCCATGGTTATTCAAATTGAACCCTGTTCGGGTTCTTCAAAAAACTATGTTTGTAGGTTTATGATTGAAGGCCATATTATTTCTGGAGCCATCCTACCAATAGTAAAACATACGATTTTTATCCAAAAACTTGGTTGGTGTTTTATTCAACTCACTTTAGGCCACTTCGGGGTTGCAAGATCTTTATTTTTTATACCCGGGTTTCACCCATGGTTATTCAAATTGAACCCTGTTCGGGTTCTGCAAAAAACTATGTTTGTAGGTTTATGATTGAAGGCCCTATTATTTCTGAAGCCATCCTACCAATAGTAAAACATTGTTCGGGTTCTGCTCAAATCCACATTTAGTCTTGAAAGCCTACTTAAAAGTCTTAATTATAAAAAAATGCAAAAACTGATTGCTGATTGCTGAAAGCTGAAAACTAATTCACAAAAGACTTATCGCTCGTGGCTCGAAGCTCGTGGCCAACGATAGCTAAAATCATGAAACTTCACCATTTTCTGTCTTAGTTCTTCATTTTACCTTTTCCTATTTCCTATCTCCAATCTATCAACTTTTAATATTTAATTCGAAATTTTTGGAAATCATATTCATATAATATTATATTACCCTAGGAATAACCGATACATTATGGAAGAAGTAAGCCTCAACGCAAGTGAAAACCAACAGTCTAAATTTAAATTTAAAGAACTGAAGGTATACACTTCAATCGAATGGTTATATGATAATAGAAAGAAATACCGACAAGTATTTGATCGCATAGAGACTGATTACATCTACGTGGAATTGTCTCTCTACAATAAATTTTTTGACATTGACAGCTGGGATGTAGACATCATGCTCAAGTGTTTTGAAGCAGATAAAACCCAGAAGTCCATTTGCAATTTGTCCTTTAGAAAAAAAGTGAGTAAATACGACCCCATTGTGTACATCAGAGAAGGTTGGGGAAATAAAAAAGAAGGTTCGTTCTGGAAAAAAGGTTCATATTATTGGCAAGCTTTCATCAATGGCGAAGCTATAGCCACGAAATATTTTTACATCGAAGACACTGGATCTAATAATCTCAGTCCCGAGAATTACCTTCAAATTCAAGCCTTGAAATTTTATGAAGGCCATTATGATGAAATGATGAGTACGGAAAGAAACTTTCTCATCGAGTTTGACGTAGAACAGACCAAGTATATATTCACAGAAGCTTATTTTAAAAATGCTTACCGTAGCCGAGAATGGCAGTGTGAATTATTCATCAAATATTACAATGAAGCAGGTGAATTAAAAGCGAGCACTACCCGACTCCAGACTGTGAAGGCAGAAGAAGAATTTTTCAGCATTCTCAGTGGTTATGGGGCCAATACTCCAGGTTCGTGGCATTTGGGTAAGTACAGAGTTGAAATTTCATTCCTCGACAAAATCATTGCAGTCAGTCATTTTGAAGTTTCCAAGAGATTGGTAAAAGGTATTCCCGCAGTGTTACTTCCTGACTCCAGACAATTGCTTCCTCAAACCATTATTGATCCCAACAATGAAAGTTTTGAAGACGTCATGATGAAATTGACTGGCTTGGTTGGTTTGACTGAAATCAAACAAAAGGTCTATGATCACGCCATGTATTTGAAATTTTTAAAATTAAGGCAAGACAAAGGCTTTAGCGACAAGCAACATTTTGAGATTCATTCTGTATTCATTGGCAACCCTGGAACTGGTAAAACAACCGTTGCAAAATTGATGGGGAAACTCTATCACAAAATGGGATTGCTCAGTTTGGGTCATGTACATGTAGTTGATCGCAGTGATTTGGTAGGTGAATACATTGGCCAAACTGCGCCAAAAGTCAAAGAAGCCATCAAAAAAGCAAAAGGAGGAGTCCTTTTCATAGATGAGGCTTATAGTTTAGCGAGATCTCAAGAAGACACCAAGGATTTTGGTCGAGAGGTCATTGAACTATTGGTCAAAGAAATGTCTGAAAATAATGAGGATATGGCCGTAATTGTAGCTGGCTATCCCAAAGAAATGAAGACATTCATAGAATCAAATCCTGGCCTTAATTCCAGGTTTAAAAATGTGTATAATTTCGTGGATTACCTGCCTCAGCAACTTCAGGAAATTGCCGATTTAGCAGCCAATGAAAAACAAGTTACGTTAGACGAATCTGCAAAATCAAGACTCAACGAGATCATTGTCGAAGCATATAGAAATAGAGATAAGTCATTTGGAAACGCAAGATTTGTTTTTGATCTCATTGAGCAATCCAAAATGAATATGGGTTTGAGGCTCATGCAAGGCAGCAATTTCAATAAACTCACCAATAAAAAATTACAAACAGTCATATTTTCTGATGTAGTGGGACTGGGTAGCAAGTTCAAATCAGAAATACCAAATATTCCAGTAGATCAAGTTTTATTAAAAGAAGCCATCTCTGAATTAGAGCAATTAATCGGAATGGAAGAGGTGAAACGCGAGATATTGGAAATTGTAAAGATAGTACAGTATCATAAAAGCATTGGTAAAAACGTATTGTCTTCCTATAATTTGCACACCATATTTATTGGGAATCCGGGAACCGGTAAGACAACTGTTGCGCGCATCCTTGCAAAAATTTATAAATCCCTTGGCATCATAGAGCGAGGACATTTGGTTGAAACTGATAGACAAGGATTGGTTGCAGGATATGTTGGCCAGACTGCCATCAAAACCTCTGAAAAAATTGATGAAGCCATGGGTGGGGTTTTATTTATCGATGAAGCATATGCTTTGGCAAATAGTGGATCTCACCAAGGCGATTTTGGAAATGAAGCCATTCAGACTTTGCTCAAAAGGATGGAAGACGATAGAGGAAAATTCTTTGTATTTGTGGCCGGATATCCAGAAAACATGAACAACTTCATCAAAATGAACCCAGGTCTTTCGAGCAGGTTTGACAGAGTTTTGAAATTTGAAGATTATAAAGTCGAGCAATTGATGGAAATCGCAAATACTACCGCTCGCGAATATAAAATGAAACTCAGTACAGGCGCAGCACAAATGATTGGCGAATTGGTTGCCAAGATGTTTTCATCAAGAGATAAATATTTTGGAAATGCGCGAACGGTGAGAAAACTCATTCAAAGCATCATCAGGACTCAAAATTTGAGGATTGCAGATGAAGAAGAAATAAAACCACGGGCTGCTTTCATCATCACAGCAGAAGACGTAGCCAAAGCTCCTAAAAACGAAGTTGACAACTTTTACCAACCGAAAGGCATTGGCTATTCCAATTCTTAATAATTTATTGATACGATTTTATGAATTTTATAAAAAGTAACTTCATATTTTTTGGAATGGTGGCTCTGTTTCTCACCTGCAAATCAACGCAATCTAAAACTGTTGATGAAAATGCTCAAGTGGTCAAAAACTATGCTGAAAATATGCCATCCTACTTTGTCAACAGTTTGGGTGACACTATAAAAACAGTGATAAAATCCGTAGAAAAATGGCAAGCAGAATTGTCACCTGCACAGTATTATGTTTTGAGAGAAAAAGGTACAGAAAGGTCATTTACTAGTGATTTACTGAATGAAAAAAGAGAGGGCATTTTCGCTTGTGCAGCTTGCGGTTTGCCCTTATTCCGAAGCGAAGAAAAATTTGAATCGGGAACTGGCTGGCCGAGTTTTTGGAAAACTGCTGACGATCGGCACATCATCAAAGACACGGATCATCTTTTGGACTATCCTAGGACTGAATTGATGTGTGCAAAATGTGGTGGTCATTTAGGTCATGTTTTTGACGATGGCCCTCAACCGACTGGTTTGAGATATTGTATCAACGGCGTTTCTTTGAGCTTTGTAAAGAGCAATAATTAAGGGTTAAGCGGGACAAAATAAAGTTGCTATTCATTAAAAAATTGTAATTTTACGTCTGGCAATGCAAAGGTTCTCTCCCAAATTACAAACTTTTTCAATTGCTTGACTATGAAATTTCATTCTTACATTTCCATTTCACTATTAATTTTCATTCTATTTCCCTTTACTTTATTTGCACAAACGCATACTCCAAAATATATCACCGTCTGCTCAAATATCAAGGGTTTTTACGAGTATTTACCCAAAGGCTATCAAGCAGGAGACACCGTTCTTTACCCACTCATCATTTTTTCCCATGGTGCTGGAGAAACTGGAAATGGAAGCGCTGCCAATTTGCCAAAAGTACTTGCCAATGGTACTCCCAAACAAATAAAAGATGGGATATTCCCCGACTCCTTTTTTGTGAATGGACAACACTATAAATTCATTGTTCTGTCTCCACAGTATGTGGCATGGCCATCAGTCGGTCACATGGATACCCTCATCAATTATGCAATTGCGAATTACAAAGTTGACACTTCTAGGATTTACCTCACTGGATTGAGTATGGGTGGTGGCATTACCTGGAATTACGCTGCAGATAGTTATAAAAAGTGTAGAAGAATAGCTGCTATTGTCCCAGTGTGTGGTGCAACAGGTGCAAATACCTATCGCGCAAAGATAATGGCAGTGGCCAGGTTACCTGTTTGGGCGACGCACAACAATGGTGATCCTACAGTGCCAGATTCCACAACAACCAATATGGTAAACTTTATCAATGCCAATAAACCAGCTCCTTTGCCAATGGCCATCAAAACAACCTTTATTTCAAACAGTCACAACGCGTGGTCAGCTACTTATAACCTGACTTTCAGACCAAATGGGCTCAACGTATACGAATGGTTATTGACACATAAAAGACCAATTTTCAATTATTGGCTTGGCCCATCAAATGGAGCGTGGGAAAATAGTATTTATTGGAGTCGCGGATTTGTTCCAAATCTCAGCTCAGAAACCGTAATTGATCGGAATAATCCAGTGAAAATAAATAGCATTGCGCATACAAAAAGATTACACCTTTATAATGGTGGCAGAATCATACTTGAGTCTGGTCAACTTAAAATAAATCCATAAAATCGTGGGCTACAATTGTAATAACTTTAATAAAACAAAAAATGATAGATAAAAAACACTTTGAAGAGTTGGTAAAATTGCTTTACTCTGCTGATGATTATGATGTTGCTATGAGGTATTTTATGGACAATTTGGGAGTCAATTCTGAACTTATGAGTCAATCAATTAACCCTCCTGTTGCAATAGTGAACAAA
>ERZ795059.5293-NODE-5293-length-11758-cov-7.601982_pt1 | contig 11758 bp, 12 predicted proteins | sample MGYA00375143_ERZ795059 | MGnify/ENA primary metagenome ERZ795059 (study PRJEB30188, sample SAMN05720168) | activated sludge metagenome | isolation source: Anaerobic digester | place: USA | collected 2015-01-07 ... | reverse complement strand
TCTCGGTTTCCTGGCGACGTACAAGCGTACAGGTTACCCTATTGAGACAACATTCCAAGAGAGAAAACTCTAAACTCACCTTCTTAGTTTCTCGGTAAAGTTTCCGTTTTTTGTACAGAATTCAAGGGGTCCTAAGGACCCCTTTTTTTACGATATATACATAAAGCACTTTTACATATGGCATTCATTAAGATAGGGGATAGAAGAGTTAACATGGACATGGTACTGGAGTACCAGCCAGTTGAAAAGTTACTGTTCAATAAGAACCATAACTACAGTATCAAGTTTAAACTTATCAATGGTAACGAAGAGTTCTTTAGGTTCTTCGATAAGCTAGAGGAACGAGATGCCTTTATTGAAAAACTAGACCAAAAATACCTTGACTATGAGTAACGACTTTTTCAAAGGGTTCTCTACATCATTCAACACAGGCTTCAAGGAGAAACCAAGAACCGTGTGTGTGAAGTATATAGACGGAAGTGTTGCTGAGTACCCAGGCATAACTGACCCTTGGAGGTACATAGCAAAGGTCAAAAAGATGCCAAACGTTAAATCTGCTTGGATAAAATAAAAATTAGAACATGATCGTAAGGGAAAGCCTAGGCGAAATATTCAAGAGTAAAGAGTTCAGTGATGAGGTCCTACTAGAGAACCTTAGTGACCTAAGGAGTAATAGGGAAAAAATTATGAAACTATTCAATGGTAAAATTCCATCAAAGTTCATGACGATTTCTGCTGAGTATGGTCCATTCATATCCAAGCACATAGATGAACTCAGTGAAAGCCTTACCAATATGTACTTCCTATGTAAAAAGCTAGGTCTAGATGATAACCCTATAACCAATGATTGGTTAGAAAAAAAGTACTATGGATCTACTGGGTATATAACTGCTATTAAAGTGCTAGAAAACGAGGCATATAGCTTTTCCTATAGGAATAAAAAATTTGCAGAAAGCCTAAATAGTGGGTTCTGGGAAATTGTGTACGAGTTATTAAAAAAATTCAATGTAAAAATGATGGACCCTTCTCCAGGGTATAACTATTCTTTGTACTGCAGTTTATCAAGAGAGCTTACCGAACAGGAGACTGATGAGCTTAAGAAAGCAGTTCATAGCGAAGGCCCTAGAACAGGGTACACCATCCCACAAGGGTATAGGACGCTTAATTTTATATCCCAAGAAAAATATGTAAGTTAACGATGATATTTAAGCCCAAAACTCCAAGCGAACTACGTAAGCACTTCAGCAGTATGGATGTTGCTGAGAGAACACTACTTATGCTACAACTATGCTCCGGAAACCATACATACAACTTAAAGTATGGTGATATAAAAGAGGTAGTTGAAGTACTTGTGGAAGATGGAGTTTACATAAATGCACAAAATAATAAAGCACTAGTATATTCAGTTAAAAGAGGTCTAATTGATATTTGTAGAATTCTCATTAAAGCAGGGGCAGATCCCAACCAAGGAAACCCTATTTTTATTGCATGCCTTAATGAGAACATAGCTATGGTAAGATTACTGCTTGAGGCAGGAGCGGACCCTAATGTACTTAGTAATGACCCTTTAAAAATTGCGCTACAAGGGGGTAATGAAGCAATGGTAAGACTACTCATAGAGTATGGAGCAGATGTTGAGAATGTTCGCAAATGGTGTATCACACACAATATGGTGAGAGAACGTAAGCTACTTGATAATATCAAACAAACTAAAGGTGTGAATGAATCGTTATTTAAGCCGAAGTTGTTTATACCAAAGAGTAAGAATGAGATCCGTAAAAACCTTGAGATGGAGGGGGTTGATATAAACAAGTACCTTATAAGCCTTGCGTATGTTTTCTCAAACTCATCATACTCTTTGCCTATGTTAAAAGCACTGCTTGACGCAGGGGCTGACCCTAACTATAATGACGGTGAAGCGTTACTAACTGCTGTAACACACAGTAATGAACAAATGTGTAGGTTACTACTACAGTATGGAGCAGATGTCAATATACGTAACCATTATGACGTAGGCATACTTGAACGTGCATGTGATATAGACTACGTACCTATAATTAAGATGCTTCTTGACTCAGGAATAAAGGTATCAGATAAAGCACTAAAAAATTCAGTGTACAATTGCAGCCCAAAGGCAATACACTTACTGCTTAAATATGGGGCAAATGGTGATAAAGTACTTAGAGAGCTTAAACGTGACCATATATTTGTTAGCACACATATCGGTTTAAACATGCTTGAAGAGGAAGTTAAAAATAATCTTTAAAAAATCTCATAAAAATTTTTTTATCTCAAGAAAAGGTGTTTTATTTGCAATATGAACTTGTAACAATTGCCTTATGAAAATAAGATTTTTGCTATACCATAGGATCATATCAGCTTTGATTTTAATATGGTATACTGATTTAGGAGAAGCAAAGCAAAAATCTTTTGAGTACTACCGCAAAATGTTCTAGGTAAAAAAAGTTAAAAATGTTTTTTTATCTCAAAAAAAGTAGTTTTATTTGCAATATATTAAAACTTTTTCTTATGAGTTCATAATATATAAGAAAAACGATAAAGATGCAAGTTGGTTCTAAAAATAATACCATTAATTGGATGGCAGCGGTAGGTAGAGACCGTAAAGGACCAATGTGCCCGTTGAGAGAGTATAGGATGTAGATTCATACTTTGATATTATCAACGGGAACCCTTTAAAAGTTCCCGTTTTTTGTTCTTTGACATACTGTCCCTAAAAAGCATTAGTCGCCTAGCGGTCGATGGCACTGGTCTTCCACGCCAGAAAGAGAAATCACGTCGAGGGTTCGACTCCCTCCTAATGCTCATAAAATAAGTGCATGTTCAATTTTCACTTCTCGCTTTGATATATAAAATAAAGCACTTATATGAAAACATGTCCACATTGTAAACAATCTTTTTTGGGTGGTAGAAGTTTTGGCGCGCATATTACTAATTGTAAATTAAACCCAAATCGTTTATCTAGAATAGAGAAAGCTAAAAGTAAAAAAACTATACAAAAAATAGAATATAAATTAAGCTGCATAAAATGTGGTAGTGAATATGTTGTATATGTTTCAGAAAAGGATTTTAATAATAAGAAATATAAAAGTCATTGCAGTAGAAAATGTGCTAATAGTCATTTAAGAACTGATGAATCAAAGTTAAAAAGTAGTAAGTCAAACATAGGAAAAACTCCATGGAATAAAGGATTAGTAAACATTTATTCAGATCAGTCAAATTTAAAAAGATCTGCCGCGTTAAAAATTTATTATAGTAATAACACTATATCAAAACCTGGGTCCGGATCTAAAATTGGACGTAAACTTTCTAGCGAAATTAAAAACAAAATATCTCAATCTAATAAAGGTAAAACTGGTGGGTTACGACAAAAAGGAGGAAGGGGAAAACAAGGCTGGTATAAGGGTATTTATTGTAATTCATCATGGGAATTAGCATATGTAATATATTGTAAAGACCACAATATTGACATTTTAAGAAATAAAGAAGGATTTGAATATACCTTTAATAATCAAATTTTTAAGTTTTATCCGGACTTTATAGTAAATAACGAATTTGTAGAAATAAAAGGGTATTTAGACGCTAAAAATAAAGCAAAGATACTACAGTTTAGTAAAAAATTAACTGTAATTGACAAAAATAGCATAAATCAATTTTTGGATTATGTTATTTTAACTTATGGAAAAGATTTTATAAAACTGTATGAATAATTATCTGCGGTATTAGTATAAAGGTAGTACGCCTGCTTGCCATGCAGGAGATGCATTTTCGACTAATGTATACCGCTCAAAGCCGTAGTGAATGAATGGGGTTCATCGTGAAAATAGCCCAGTTGGTAGGGCAATTAACTTCCAATTAATAGGTCGCGGGTTCAACTCCCGCTTTTTACAAAAAAGCACTCATTCAGGTTTTCTCGGCCTAAATAGGTATTTAGCCTCAACGGTAAGGCACCGCTCTCCAAAAGCGAGGTTGGAGTATTCCATGGGGGTTCGAATCCTCCAATACCTGCGATGCAACAAATATATACAATAAAGAGTATGTATGCGTGCACGAATTATAAATGAAAATGGTCATTTTGTTGGTAAGTCAAAGCAAGAAATGAACCAGCATTTCAAGGAATCTGTAGAACAGGCAGGTCTTAGGTATGAATCAGTGCAGAAGTACTGGTTCACAGTTAAGAAGCTAAAGGAACTATTGGAAAATTTTCCTGATGATATGCCTGTTGGTTTTGTTAAAGAGCACAACAAACAACTAGTAGAGTTGGATGGTGGTAAGTTTAAACAAACACTAGGCTGTTTAGTAATAGACGGGTTTGACGGGTATCATTCATACAGGACATTATCGAACCCAATACCAGTTCTTCAACTGTACATAGAGAAGTATGATATGCTGGATATATTTCCATAGTGGTTTTTACACAGAGCAAAGCTGAATGGTACAGTCCTGGTACACTATGAAGTACAAGTAGAAAGTCAGGCAAACCACTTAATCGGGGAATGGGACTGCTAGGGTTGGTCACCGCACTTGCAATGCGGAAGTCAGACGGTTTCGAATACCGTATTCTCCACTTTCCTTTTCTTGTTTTTTCTACCATCCGATGCTGTTCACATACCTTAAGGGTGATGTTGGAATTCCCTTAGGTCACTGTGAACAGCAGTACTCCCCCTTAGCTTAATAGAGTAGAGTAGTAGATTCTTAATCTACGGGTTCTGGGTTCGAGTCCCAGAGGGGGAACAATTTAATAGGCGCGAGGTGTTGTTGGTAACATCCATGACTGTCACTCATGGGATTGCGGGTTCGACCCCCGTGGCGCCGGCGTAAACTTTTAAATAAGGCTTTATGATATATAAAATAAATTATGCTATCATGCCTGAATTAAAAGAGAAAAAATTTAATTTTATTTATAAAACTACATGTCAAATAACAGGTAGATATTATATAGGAATGCACAGTACCGATAATTTAGATGATGGTTATTTAGGTTCAGGTAAAAGATTAAGACATTCTATAAGAAAACATGGTGCCAAAAATCATACAATAGAACGGTTAGAATTTTTTGATACCAGAAAACAATTAGCTAAAAGAGAAGAAGAAATTGTAAATGAAAATGAAATAGCTAAAGAAAAATGTATGAATTTAATTACAGGAGGTGAATCTTTTTTACCATGCGAATTTCATAGAAAAGTAGCATTAAAGGGGTTAAATTCATTTCGTAAAAAAATAAAAACTGATATAAAATTTAGAGAGACCTTCGTAAAAAAAGTCTCTGACGCAGTTAAAAGACAACATAAAGAAGGCAAAGGAGTTTTACCAAATTGGTTAGGAAGACATCATTCTATTGAAACTAAGAAAAAAATAGGAATATCAGTATCTAAATCACAATCTGGTATTAAAAACTCTCAATATGGAACAAGATGGATTACTAATGGAATAGAAGCCAAAAAGATTAATAAAAATAGTCAAGTTCCAGAAGGATGGAGATTAGGTAGAAAATAAATGGTCTCGCAGCATATAAGTGAGAATGTTGCCTCCCTGTCACGGAGGAGATTGCCGGTTCGAATCCGGTCGAGACCGCGAGGTTGTAGTGATAAAAGTGTTTCATCGTGATCTGGATTCACAATTTGTATGCAAACAAACAAAGCCGTTCGAATCGGCATTCACACTTTTAGAATTTCTCAACCAAACTTATTGGGTTAATTTCGATGCAGTAGTTCGAATATATAAAATAAAACTATTATGTATTGCGAAAACTGCAAATGCGAACATGAAGGTTCCTATGGAAGTGGAAGATTTTGTTCTTTAAAATGTGCTAGAAGTTTTAGTACTAAGAACAATAGAATTGAAATAAACAAAAAAATAAGTAATACATTAAAGGAATCTAAATCAGAATTTAAACATGATAACACATGCATATCATGTGGTGCAATAGTTATTAATAGAGGAAGATACTGTCAAGAATGTAAACCATTTGTTAAAAATGTGGTACTTTATAAAAAATTAGGAATAAACGAAAAAAATCTAAAAATTGCTAATGATGAAGCCATAAAAATACTTCATAAAGAATACTTTATTAATAGAGTATCCAAACACGTAATAACCCAGAAGTATAATATATTGTCTAATTCATTATACAATTTTTTTAAGAAAAATAATATCCAACTTAGAAGTATTAGTGAAGCTAATATACTGGCGCTAGAAACAGGCAGAGCTCAAGTAAATCAGCATGAATCTAAATATATTAATGGATGGCATTTAACATGGGATAAAAGAAAAATTTATTATCGTAGTTCTTATGAGCTTCAGTATGCTAAATATTTAGATTCTATAAAAGAAAAATACTATGTTGAATCATTAAAGATAAAATATTTTGATTCTAAAACAAATACGATAAGGTTAGCTATACCTGATTTTTATTTAGAAAACTATAACTGTATAGTTGAAATAAAAAGTGAATTTACTCTTGATTTAGATAATATGAAAGATAAGGTAAAGGCTTATAAACAATTAGGATATAATGTTAAGGTATTAGTGGATTTTAAAGAAATATATTTTTAAGGGGAGTTAGCTATAATGGCAGAGCAGATGGCTGTTTTAAGTAGCAGCCTTTATCGGAAACGGTAAAGTGATAATCTCGCTAATTCGGTGAAATCTTTAACATGACAACGCCGAGCTAATTTGAAAAAATGAGTGTAGAGACTTTACACGAGATGCCTAAGTTTTTTTAAAAAAATAAGGCAAAGACAAAGTCCAGACTACAAACCGAAAGGGTGATGAAAATCATAGTAGTAAGTAACCATCAGGTTATGGGTTCGAGTCCCATACTCCCCTCTCCTTTTAACCAATACTACAAGTTATGGAAGAAGTAAAGTACAGAATTAAGGAACTGAATGGAAAGTTCACCATTGAGATTTATGCGTACAAAGAAAAAGGAATGATTTGGTGGAAATCAAAGGAATGGAATTGGTATAGGACCAACTCATGGGGTGGAGTCTTACAATTTTACCCTAAAACACAACCAAGCAGTACAGTTTTCAGCTCTCTTAAAAATGCCAAAAAGCAAGTTAAAAAATGGAGGGCTACCCCAATTTATCATGAACTGTAGATAAATGCGCCCTTAGCTCAACTGGGAGAGCACTTCCTTGACGTGGAAGGGGTTGTAGATTCGAGTTCTACAGGGCGCACAAATCAACACATACACATATGGATGTACTATTTATTGTTCCCTGGATAGAAATAGAGTATGGATGGGGAGATAGACCAGAGGGGTACAAAGTGTTCACTTCAGAAGAAGAGTGCATTTCAACCTCTAAAGAAGACTCACGAACTGGGGTTTCTGAGACAATGTACTTTGGCCCTGTTAGACCATTAAGGTACTACACTACACCAAATACGTTCAGTGAAGTTCCTAAGTGGCTGGATAAGGTGGAATCTAAGTCAGATCCAGTGTACATCAAGTAAATGGCGAGTTAGCTCAATTGGCAGAGCGTATGAATCATAATCATAAGGTTTATCGGTTCGATGCCGATACTCGCTACTATCATCTAATAATCGTAGTCTGGGACGTATTACAGGCTGAAAGGCGATTGTTATCAATACAATAGGACTATTACACGATGCAGGGTGAAGGAACAGACTCAAGGTATAAGTAGCACTAGAAATAGGTTCAGCTTGCCATAGAGAAATGCAAATGCCTGTATTAGATGACTAAAAATAACATTGTGGGGTGGAGCAGTTGGTAGCTCGTTGGGCTCATAACCCAAAGGTCGAGGGTTCAAGTCCCTCCCCCGCTACAACATTGCGCGGTTGAGTAGTTGGCCTAACTCGTGGGTCTCATAAACCCATACTCCCCAAAAGGGAGTCGTACGTTCGAATCGTACCTGCGCTACTATGAAATTTGTGCCATCTGGCACAACTATTAAATGGGGAGGAAGTTATAAAAAATGCTCTCATAAACTTTCTCATTTCGGTGTAGTGATCTTGAGGGATACATCGGTTAAACGTCAATCTTGTCAAATTGAAGTAGTTGGTTCAAATCCAACCCTCCCCGCTCTTTAAGAAATGGTAGTCCAGCAAGGTTATGGACAACAGGTACGTACGGCTAAACTGTTATAGGCTATTGGGGCCGTGGTGGAAACCGTAATAAGCCACGGTTGGTAGCTGGACTACGAAATTATCCGTAGTGAGGAAAAGGGTTACTTCGTGCTATGTGGATAGCAAATCACTTTTAATGATTCCGAGCGGTTCAACTCCGCCATCAACCCTTCCAATTTTCTCGGATTTTATGGGAGTGTAGCTCAGTTGGTTCAGTAGCGCTACCCTTACAAGGTATAGGTCGGGGGTTCGAATCCCTCCTCTCCCACTGAAGTAAAAACTCTGGGTGACAGACTTTTTTCATAGTCACCTCCCACTTCTGAGGGTATGACGTAGAAAAATCACCTGTGCTTGTAGCAAAGAGGCTATGCACCGGACTTTTAATCCGGGTACCGAATGGTACTACGTGGGTTCGAATCCCACCAGGCACACAAAAAATAGTCCAATGAAACTAAGAAACCTACTCTTAGGGTTAAAGGAACAACTCCCCTTAACACGGGCATTCAGGAATTTTTTCATCACCGGTAATGCATGGGGGTTATTCCATAAGAACTCGCACATTAGGCAAGACACCAAAAAGCCTAAGGTGATGTACAACACCAAGGTATCAGCTCAAAAGGCAGCAGACAGTATGAAGGCAAAACAAAACAAGCACTTTAGTGTGTACAAGTGTATCTACTGTGATGGGTACCATTTGGGAAAGAACAGGGATAATAAGTAACTACTTAGGGTATGCTAAGAAAGGTTTGATGTGAGTATAATAGGAGCTAAGTACCCAATCTACAGATAATCTAATCTTCCTAGGGCTTAATTTGGGGATACTCACAAATAGTTGTTCTTACTAATCTTAGTTTTAATGGTGGGTGTAGTGGTTTACCACTAAAGAGTATATGAACCGAACACCCTTTGCTCACAGTAAAATTTACCTTCAACAAGTAAACATACCCTTTATTTGCCCCTATAGCATAACTGCATAATGCAACTGATTTCTACTCAGTAGATTGCAGGTTGGAATCCTGCTAGGGGTACTATTGGTAGTGATGCCAGCCAATGAAAAACATTTGAATTAGTTTTACTTGTTTTACTGAGGTTGAGGGCATAATGGTACGTGAATTCAGCTACCAATTCATTTGCGGAAGTAGCTCAGTTGGCAGAGCGTCGGCTTCCCAAGCCGAAGGTCGTGGGTTCGAACCCCATTTTCCGCTCCAGGGGCAAGCTATACTCCGCGCTTGTTGAATTGACAACAGGTAAGTAGATGGTTCTAGGCGCACCCTAAAACGGGGATGGACTATCATGCTACAAGGTGCTTACAGTAATGTGAATGTGACCTTCTGTGATAGAGCTATAACGCAGTAAAACTGTAAAAATATACGACAATGAAACAAAGGCTGGGCTGCCAGTAGTTACGTGATTGTTGTTTTAAATCGGAACGCACAGACTATTCAATGTTAGCCTTTGTTGGTGTAAACCCAACCACTGCCGGCGGGCTACTACCATACTTTTTATAAAAAAATCATAAAAATATTTTTTACTTTGAATAAAAGTTGTATATTTGTACTGAAACTACTAACCAAATTTTCAATAACAATTAAATTTCATATAATGAAACAAATTTTAACTATACTTTTAATATCAGTTTGCATAAGTGCAACTTCGCAAACCTTGGAAGGATTTATGGGAATCAAGTTCGGAGCTTCCAGTGAAACTGTGAAACATACAATGTCAGCTCGTCCTGAATGTAGGTTAAATAAACAATATTCCACAGAAGAGTCGCTTGCTTTTGAGGGGGCTATGTTTGCAGGAAGACAGACAGCAATAATTTTGTTCTCCTTTGTAAACAATAAATTTCATACTGCATCTGTATTCATAATACCTTCACTGGAAAGCGAAGCAATCGAATTGTTTAATACAATAAAAGAAGAGCTAGATGAAAAATACTTTTCTACCAGAGAGTATTTTGAAACATACAAATACCCTTACGAAAAGGGGGATGGGTATACAGAATCTGCAATAAAACAGGGCAAGGCCTCGTTTATTGCTTTCTGGGCGTTTCAAGATGCAGACTCTAGTAATAAGAACTTCATATCGTTGGAGATAGGGAAGTCCTTAAGTATAATAATTACATACCAAGACGGGAATTTAATCAAAGAAGCATCAATGTTAGCTAAGGAAAAGAATTACAAGGACTATTAATATAGGAGTAGTTAAGAACCCGACTCTACCTTGACACTTCTCAGAGTAGTTTTGTTCTTTGAAATACTGGTTATCCAGTATGAATGGTTGATAAACAAAATAGTCACGTAGTATGTAGGAAGGAACACTGCCAAAATCCTATAACAGATAGCCCTATGAACCGTGATGAAAATATCGCAATGGCGCATCAGGAACTGGGCGGACCGCAACCCGTCTTAGTATGAGAGAACAGTACTGATAGTCTCCTTTATCCTGCAATGGCAAGAAATTTGGCGAGTTGACCATTCTGTTGGCAATCGAGAAAGCCCATAGTCACAATAACCTAGGGAAGTTAGCTTGTACCATGTTAAACATCTAACTCATCCTGTTGGCAGTGGTGTTGGTTCTCATACAGGTTCGACTCCTGTGATTGCTACAATTCTTTTTGTTGATACTGTAAGGAAAGGCCGTATGGACGAGGGTTCGATCCCCTCCACCTCCACACCAGCCGTTTATGGTAAGCTAACCAGCCGCTTTAGTGCTGTTGGTCAGTCGGCATCCCATAAGAACTGCTCGCTTAGACTGACCGTTTTATGGGGGTGACGTGGTTTTGACAGCGGAGTGAGTATGTACAGAGGAGAGAAGAGTTAAAAATAAACGCAAGTTTACAAACAGAAAGAATGGCTGCCTAGGCGCAGTAGTTCTTAAGGCCGCCGGGAGCCTCATCCCGGCACTTTTTTGACAACCAATTTAATACTATATGAAAAAGCTATTTATTATTCTAATCATGCCTATAATGCTATCATGCGGATGCGGATGTGGTTATCAAGATGTTCAAACTAAGTTTGTTGTAACTAGGGTTCTTGATAGGGGTGGAATGAAAGACATGACTACTTACCAGGTAAAAGTACTGGATCAAGCTGGGTTAGGTAACACTAATTTTTGGATTGTTGATAGTATAGGAAAGTATGAAGTTGGTGATGTTCTTGTACTACAACTTGAAAACCAATACCCAAACTAGATATGCAGTTTACTTTCTTACTAATCTACGCATTGGCCGTTACCACAAATGCCATAGGCGACGCGTTCAATGACAGCTCTAGAAAAAAACTAGGGCACCTATTCAACTCTATATCAATAGCCGTACTCTTACTAGTTCCATTCATTGATACACCAACATTATGGATGGTGGCAGTGTATGTGCTTTTAAGAATGTCAATATTCGATATTAGCTACAATTTAGCCAGAGGCCTAAAATGGTACTACGTTGGAAAGTCATCTTGGTGGGATGATATTTTTAGAAAGGCCCCACCATCAATGATGGTACTATTTAGGGCTATAATGCTATCAGCAGCTATTGGTATATGTATAAATGCTAATGCCCTGTAAAAGGGCAAATGGCCCTATAGTTAAAGGGATATAACAGGAATTTCCTAAATTTCAGGTCCAAGTTCGAGTCTTGGTGGGGCTACAATAA
>ERZ795059.5289-NODE-5289-length-11766-cov-6.608829_pt1 | contig 11766 bp, 9 predicted proteins | sample MGYA00375143_ERZ795059 | MGnify/ENA primary metagenome ERZ795059 (study PRJEB30188, sample SAMN05720168) | activated sludge metagenome | isolation source: Anaerobic digester | place: USA | collected 2015-01-07 ... | reverse complement strand
TTTATGCTGGATAAGTTATTAAGTTTGATAACTAAAAAGAAAGATACGCATGTTAATGATAATTCATCAATAACCAGTGAAGATTTTCATAATTTTATAAAATCAAAATCACAAAATCATCCTTTAGAAGAAAACGAAAAAAAGATTATTGATAGTATTTTTAGATTTTCTACTACTCAGGTGAAAGAAATCATTGTACCCAGGGTTGACATCGTAGGAGTCGAAATATCTGAAACGATAGATAAAGCTAAAAAAATTATTACTGAATCTGGTTATTCAAGAATACCCGTTTATCATAAACGCATTGATGAAATCGTCGGTGTGTTGTATGCAAAAGATTTATTGCTGAATCCTGATAAAAAAACAATTGGTTCAATAATGAGAAAACCATTCTATGTGACAGAAAATATGAAAATTCAAAACTTGTTAAATCAGTTTAAAAGTAAAAAAATTCAGATAGCTATTGTTGTCGATGAGTATGGTGGGACTTCAGGACTTATCAGTCTTGAAGATATTCTTGAGCAACTTGTTGGAGAGATTATGGATGAGTATGATGATGAAATGCCCTCAATAACTAAACTAAACGACAGAGACTATATTGTAAGCGGGATGATTAATATCCCTGAGCTAAATCATCAGTTTAACTTAAATTTAAATGAAGAATATGAAAACTTAGCTGCTTTTCTATTCGATTCCCTAAATCATGTCCCTCAAAAAAATGAAAAATATAGTGTTGAAAATCAGGTAGAATTTACAATTACACAGATAAAAAGACAGCGTATAAATTACGTAAAATTGCATCTTTTGAATGAAAATGCTGAAGAAGAATAAGCTATTAGCCCTTTTTCTCATTATTATCTGTTGTTATGTTTATGGAGAACAAATGAATTTTGATATTAAATATCTGAATATCTCAGTTGCAAAATTACATTTTTCTCTTCATGAAAATGAATTAATGGTCAAAGCCAAATCAACAAATATTACTAGTTTTCTGACTGATAACATTGATAATTTGTATGTTGTGAGTTACAGAGATGAATATATTCCAGTCGTTTATAAAAAAATGATTAAACAAGAAAAATATAAAGAAAATTCAACAACCATCTATCAGGATAACAGTGCTGATTATCTAAATACGATAAAGAATGAAAATTTTAAATATACTGTCAGTCAAGACAGCAGAGAAATTTTTACAGCATTATTTTATTTAAGAAATCTGGATTTACAAAATCAAAATACGATTAATCTTGATGTTAATAGAAATCACTGGCAGGTTAGAAGTGGATTTGTAAAAAAATGTCAAATTAATACAATTTTAGGAAAGAAAAAAAGTATTTTGGTTAAATTGGATTTTAAGAAGATAAAAGGTGCTGTAAAGATTAAAAGTGACATTTTAACTAATAATCTGGTAAATGAAAAGAACAGTCTCTATTTCTGGTTTTCTGACGATCAATATAGAATCCCTTTGAAAGCAGAATACCAGACTTCTCCCTTTTCTGTAACTTGGTTGTTGACAAATTACCAGAAATGATAATATGGTCTTTTCTTAATATGCTACTAGTTAGAAATATAAATGATAGTATTGAGGTTTAAATGAAAATATACAAATTGTTTTTTTGGATATGGGCTGTTGTTATCATTACTTTGTCTTCAGTTCCATCTTTAAAAATCCCACTCAAAGATGGAATCTCATGGGATAAATTAGCTCATTTTTCAGAATATTTAATTTTGAGCTTTTTATATTACAAGTTCAAGTTTCAATCAGGCTATTCAGTTCAAAGCATTAAAACTCATCTAATATATATGTTATTTACAATTCCTTTGTTAGATGAACTTCACCAACTTTTAATTCCTGGTCGTCAATTTTCATTTTATGACATCGTAGCAGACATGTTGGGGTTTAGTATGATTATTCTGTATCTGGAATTAAAAACAAGAAAGATGGCATATGCAAAATCATCAAAATGATTTAAACTATCATGATATTTTACCTGATGATGTCTGGAAATGGAATTATGTCGAAAATGTAATACGACAAACAATGGAACTCTATAATTTTAAAGAAATCAGGACTTCAATCTTACAATCACAAGAATTGTTTAAAACATATCTGAATTATTTTTCAGAGCATGATGATTTGACAAATCATTTACTCTTCAATTTGAATGAAGTGAATAATTTAAGCTTAAGACCTGAAGGTACTATTACTGTTTTACATAGCTTGTTAAAGAATCAGATTAATGACATATTATCTCGTTTGTTTTATATTGGACCTATGTTCAGAAGAAAAAATATGACTCAATTTTCTCAATTTCATCAGTTTGGGGCAGAAATCATAGGTAGTAATGATTTACTAACTGATAATGAAATAATCCTTTTAGCGATTAGAATTTTTAAGAATCTGGAAATATTCAATTTAACTCTTGAGCTAAGTAGTTTTGGTTGTGATAAATGCAGACCTGAGTATTTAAGACACTTAAATCAGTTTGTCAATGATCATCAGTCACAGTTTTGTAATGAATGTCAGTACAATATCAAATTAAATCCTTTACAGGTATTCCAATGTGTTGATGACAAATGTAAAAATATAAGTGAACAAGCACCTGCTATCATTAATCATTTATGCGAAGATTGCAGTGAGCATCTCAAAAGATTGCAGAGAATGTTATCAAACCTTGGTGTGTCGTATCTCATCAATCCCTTTATTCATTCTGCTTTTAATTATTACAATAGAACAATTTTTAATTTTACTCTGGATCATCATGGACATAAGCATATCCTGGCAAACGGTGGAAGGTATGATATGCTTGCTAAATCCGTTACAGGAAAAAACTTGCCAGCAATAGGCTTTTCGGCTAATTTGGAGTTGATCATAAAGATTATGGATGAAAAGAGAATATTTCTTAAACCAAAAAATGAATTTAGAATAGTCATTGCTCCAATGTCAGATGATCTTGATTTGATTGTATTACAAATTGTTCAGGGGCTTCATGACAATAAAGTTCATACTCAGATTTTAAACTATACTGGAAGTTTTCAATCAATGCAGAGCTTAACAGATGATTATGAAGCAGATGTAATTGTTTATGTTACAGAAGATATGATAAGACAGGGAAAACTCTTAATAAAGAATAATTTGAAAAGTCATCAAGAACCAATCTATATCGCAGACTTAAATGACTATGTGCTTCGTTTAAAAAAAGCAATTTCAATAATATAAAAAGGGAGTGATTATGAAATCCATTACAACAAATCTTGCCCCACAGGCTATTGGACCTTATTCTCAGGCTACATTGAAAAAGGGAATTCTTTATATTTCTGGACAGTTAGGTATTGATCCTGTTACTGGAAATTTAGCAAGAACATTTGAAGAACAAACAGTTCTGGTTTTTCAGAATATTCAGGCAATATTATCTGCAGCAAATCTTACTTTTCATCATGTTGTTAAAGTATCTGTTTTTCTGACTGACATGAAAGACTTTGTTGCAATGAATGAAATCTATAAGAGATATTTCAATGAACCATTCCCTGCACGTGAAGCAATTCAGGTTGCAGCTTTACCAAAGGGTGGTGAAATAGAAATCTCAGTTATTGCGATGGAATCATAGATAAGTGGGCTAATGCCCACTTATCTGACAGGTACAAGTTAATGAAAAATTTTAAATGGATTATTCTGTTTCTTCCCATGTTAATACTGTCATGTGGCAAAAATGAAAAGTTAGTAGAACCTGCTTTCCAGGAAGCTTCCGGATTATTTAATGAATTGTATGTTGAAAACAATACACTGATTGTTGAAACAAAAGCTGATCTGAATATCAGATTTGAATATTTCAAACGATTTGGTGGCTCAGAAAAGTATTATGGATGGTCAGCAAAAGGGAAAGATTCTGAGTTTTCTTTTCATTTACCGTTAAACTCCTCTAATTCACAATATCTTATGAAAATCAGAGTTGAGAATGAAGATGTTTATCAGGATACAGTAATCTATTTCACTGCCACACCAGATAACTATTCTTTTTTAGAAATGCATTTTATTGATGTTAAGCAGGGTGATGCCAACTATATAAAAACTCCTGATAATAAACATCTTATGATTGATGGGGGTTATGGAACCAGAGGAAATAGTAATCTTAACTGGCAAGGATATGGTCAACCACTTGCTTTGAATTATATGTTGGCTCAAAATGTGAATCATTTTGATTATCTGATTGAAACTCATCACGATGCAGATCATTATGGCGGTATATCAGATATAAAAAACTCAGGTCAATTTACGTGGACTTATGATTTGTCAAATAGCAATACATATAATTATCAGGAGGGACAAACGCTTGATTTAGATAGTCCTGTTCAATTCAGAATATTAAATATTGGTTATCCGCCTGGTGAAGAGGATTCAGGAGATAATAATTCCAGTATTGTTTTAATGGTTAATTATGGGTATGCAGATATTTTATTAACAGGTGATGCTGAAGGTGTTGTTCAAACTTATATGATGCTAAATCCATGGTCTTTAAGTGCTGATATGTTAAAAATTTCGCATCATGGTAGCTCATCCAATGGTACAAGCAGTAATGATTTTTTGGAGACTGTTTTTAATCAGTATTCAAAAATAGGAATATTGAGTTTTGGAACAAACAACACGTATGGGCATCCTCATTCCTTATATCGCTTTGCCAATTATACAATTTTTGGTACTGGTAATCCAACAAATCCATCACCATATCCTAATCATTATTTTAACTGCGGCACTATAAAAACTTTTACTGACGGTCAGGGAATTGTCGTTAAGTACAATCAATCAAGTAAATAATATTTTTATTTTAAATTTTAAAAGAATTTTTTACAGACAAGCTGTATGTTATACAATTTTTGTAAGAATAGTCTTATTATTGTTTTTGTTTATTATTTTTAATTTGTATGCAGAAGACAACAATGAGACAGATATAACACTCAGAAGTCGTTTCTACAAATCATTTGGAAGTAAAATATTCGTTTTTGATAAATCTGCAGGAGATTCTCTGCAGATTTTACAACAACAATTTAATTATGACTATTTTAAACAATATGATAATTTGATTGTAAGAACTATTTCGTTTATCATTATTGACCCTTTTGGTAATGTAAGTCAGAATGAAGATAAAAACTGGTTGACTAAAGGAAAAGAAATTGCTAATCATTTACACAGAAACACCCGTGATTATATTGTTAAGAACCATTTGTTATTTAAAGAAGGAGATCTTATTGATCCATTTCTCTTTGCAGAATCGGAACGATACTTAAGACAAAATGCTTACATATTTGATGCAGGTATTCTAATTGATAAAGTCGATGGTCAATACGCTGATATTGTTGTATTTGTTCATGATGTTTGGAGTTTTCAATTATCAGGTAATTATAACCTACAGAATGAAAAAGGTACTTTTAAACTGAAAGAAGTAAATCTGGCTGGTTTTGGGGGAACATTATCGCTTATATTGAAAAAAGATCCATCATACAAACGTAATTTTAAACCTGATTTTGAGTACTCTTTTGCCAGATTGTTTGATAAATACGGTGTTGGTAAAGTATATTATCAATCTGATTTAGATCATATTCAATATGGTTTTGGTGCTAATCAATCTTATCTTCAAGGAGAAATGAATTTCTTAGGTGGTTTTAATTTTGATTTTTATAAAACCTCTGATTTGCTAATAAGCCCCGATACCTGTAAAATAAATTTAAATTATAGAGAACAGGATTTTTGGACAGCTTACAACTTTTCATTCGATTCTGGAAATGAAGTATATAGTCGATATAAGCATATTGTAATAAGCTCCAGGTTAGTGCAAACCGTTTATCATAAGGAAGTAAATACTAATCATCATTATTATCAGGATAATGTCTTTTTACTGCTTGGTATTACCTTGTTAAACAGATCATTTTATCAGGATTCCTATCTTTTTTCTTTGGGTAAAACTGAAGATATTCCGATAGGTAAAAAAATAGAAATTGTCTTTGGAAGAGAGTTTCAATCAAAACCTTCCAGAGATTATTTTGGTGTATCTTCTACTTCTGCAACATATTTCAATTCGGTTGGTTATATCTTGAGCAATATACGTTTTGGCTCATATCTCGATGATAGCCAATGGGATCATGGTATTTTAGATTTACAGAATATTTATTTTTCAAATTTATATTATTTTTATTATATTAAAATAAGGCATTATATAGCTTTAAGATATTCAAAAGTAATTAATCCATTTAACAATAAGCATATGCTCACTTTAAACAATGAAATCAGAGGTTTGAAAAATTATCAGTATAATGGCGATAAAAGGATGATATATAGTATGGAAAATAATATTTATCTTCCCTTTACGCTTTTTGGATTTAATACAGCTTTTGTCTCATTTGCTGATTTAGCATTGATTTCTGGAGCCGGAGATACTATTATAAAAAATCCTCTTATTTCATCTCTTGGAATCGGATTTCGTTTCAAAAATGAAAAACTGGTTTTCCCTACTATTCAGTTAACTTTAGCATTTATACCTGATTCTGATAATATGGGAACAGATCCATACCATTTCTTTACTGAAAAGACAAATTTTTACCAACTTGATAAAATGTTTTATCAAAAACCCCAAATCTACGAATGGTAACTATGAAAAACCTAAGTATTGAACAAAGAATTAACACTTTTTCTCATTATTACAAACAAAAATATGGAAGAAAAATATTTAAAATTGGATTATCTACAGGACTAGAATGTCCTCAAAGAATTAATAATAATCCATGTTTGTTTTGCGATCCGATGAGTTTTATTGATCAACATTCAAAAAAACAAGAAACTATTACAAAGCAAATTGATTATTTAGCAAAAAAACTAATGAGTCAATATGGTGATATTGGATTGATTGCTTATTTTCAGGATAATACAAGTACTTACGGAGATTTAGATTATCTGGCTGAACTGTTTATAGAAGCAGACAATCATGCTTTAATCAGTGAATTGCTTATATCTACCAGACCTGATTATATTTATCAGGAATTGTTAGATGTGATAAAAATGTTAAAACATGAGGTAACAGTTGAGCTTGGAATTCAAAGTAAACACTTAAAGAGCTTGCAATTCTTAAATCGAAATCATACACCTGATGATAACATAAGCGCATTAAACCTTTTAAAAAAGAATCATATTCGAACTAGCGCTCATTTAATATTAGGAATACCTGGTGAAAGTAAGAAAGATATACTCCAGTCAGTTCAGTTTTTAACTGAAAATGGTGTTAGTGAAATTAAATTTCATCATCTTGTTGTTTATAAAAATACAGGATTAGCTGAAATCTATAATCCTGATCTGTGGAAAAGTGCTTATTGTTCTTTTGATGAATACATAGATTTGATTTCAGAAATTGTTCAATACATTAATCCTGAAATTGTTATTTCTCGCTTTTTTACCTCAAATATTTCTTGTAAAAAAGACGCGTTGAATCAATTTTCAGGAACTAAGAAAATTTGGATAAATCAATTGACAAAAATCCTGAATGAAAAGAATATTTTCCAGGGTTTACTATATAAAAAACTGGAGACCACTTGAAAGATAAAGTAAAAGTTAAATCAAGCATTGATTATAGATTGTTAAAATACATAAAAATAATGTGTTTAAAACAGAATTTAATCCTCTATGCTGGAGCATTTATAAAATCAGTTATATTACTGTTGTTATCATTGAACCTAATTTTTACAATGACCTTAATCAATAGTTTAACGCCTTTTCAATGTTTTTTTTTATCACTTTCTGTTAGAATTCTACTTATTCTCTTTATCATTTATCTCTTTTTAAAGGCTCAAAAGGATGAAGTTTCATTACAAGAGATAGCTATAAAAATCGATCAAATAGAAGGAAGTCATTCAGACACGGTTTCTAATGCTCTGGATTTTTACCAAAAACCTCTTAATGGTAATCGTGATATCATGAACAGGTATATTCATAAAGCAGCAGATATAATTCGAAACATTAAGTTTTTCTATGATTATAAATCTATATATCTTATGATTATCCCATTGTTTGCTCTTTTATTTGGTTCTTCTATACTATATTTTGCAATGAATGATCACGCAATAAAAACTTGGGAGTTGTTTAGAGCAAAAAGAGTTGAGATGATTGTACATCAAGAGAAAATTCAAGTAAGTCCTGGGAATACACTTATTGGTATCAATTCACATTTACTTATTGAGATCATAAATCCTGAACCTGATCTTCGATATGTATTATGGATATCTCAGGGGGAACATTGGAAAAAAGAAGAATTAATCAATCCATATCGTCAGTTTTATAACATAGATCAGTCTTTTTATTATTGTATCAAGTCAGAGTATGGTACATCAGATACTTTTTTCGTGCAAGTAGCCGAAGAACCGATTGTCAAGAATTTAAATATTAAAATTAATTTTCCTTCATACACTAATCTTAAAACTGCTTATTACGAAAATAGTGATGGGAACATTAGCGTATTGAAAGGCTCAAGAATAAAAATTGAAGCTACAGTAGAGGAAAATATTAAAAATGCCTTGATGGTTTTTGATGATAATTCATATCTTCAAATGAATAAAACAGGTAAACAAAACTGGGAGCTTGATTTAACTGCAAAAGAAACAGTAAATTATCATTTTTCTCTTACAAATCATCTAAATGTTCAGTCAAAACCAATTAGTAAGACTCTTAATGTTATTTCAGATAAAGAACCAGTAATTGATATCGTTTATCCTCTTACAGATACTCTCTTAAATCAAAACTTAAAATTTAACATATCACTCCAGGCATCTGATGATTTTGGATTACAGAACCTAAAAATTCATTACCAGATTAATCAATCTCTTCAGAAAGAAAGTATGATAAAAAAATGGTTGAACGGTACATTGTATCAATCGGATTACTGGTTAGACCTTGATGATTTTATGCTTTTACCTGGCGATGAGATAACTTACTGGCTGGAAGTAGAAGATAACTCACCAATCAGACAGAAATCCCTTTCTAAAAAATTGAAACTTAAATTCCCTTCAATTGAAGAAATATTTAACCAAGCAGAAACACAAGAGACAATAAATAAAGACAACTTGAATAAAGCTTTAGAAGAAACCAAAAAATTACAAGAAGATTTCGAGAAAAAACGTAGAGAATTACTTCGTAAAAATGAACCGGATTTAGACGACAAAAAAGATATTAAGCAAATGCTAAAAAAACAGGAAGACCTATCAAAAATAGTAGATAATGTTGCTCAAGAATATCAGAAGATGATCAATAATCTGGAAAAAAATAAAGCGGCATCTAATGAAATGTTAGAAAAAATGCAGAAGATTCAAGAAATTATGGAAGAAATTAATAACCCAGAGTTGCAAAAGATTATGCAGGAAATGCAAAAAAATATTGGTCAGATGAATCCTGAAACAATTAAAAAAACAATGGAAAATTTCAAGTTTTCAATGGAAGATTTCACTCAGAAACTCCAACAAACTCTGGATTTGCTTGAATCAGTTAAAAAGGAAATGACTCTTCAAAAATTATCCGAACTATCAAAAGAAGTAGAAAAGATGCAATCTTTACTCAATGAGAAAACAAAAGAAAATACGAATACTTCTGACTTAGCAAAAGAACAAAAAAACATTAATGATAAAATGAAAAAACTACAGGAAGAACTCAATCAATCACTGAATATGTTTAATAGTGATAAAGATAAAGAAGTACAAAATGAACTTCAGAAAATGAGTCAGGAGATTGACGAGGATGGTTTAAAACAAGATATGCAGGATGCAATGGAAAGTCTTCAAAAAAATGATGTGTCAAATGCCCAAAAAAGCCAGAAATCTTCATTAAAAAAAATGGCTCAATTAAGTCAGAAACTAGAAAAAATGAAGTCTTCTATGGGTGGTGGAGATATGCAGGAAATGATGGATGCTATCCAAAATACTATCAAAAGGCTATTATTGTTTTCCAAGTTACATGAAGGACTTAATAATCAGTTTGTTCATGATCCCTATCCAATTCTTCAGGATATGATTGCTAACTATGAAGGCATTCAAATGACTCTTCATAAATTATATGCTATGCCACAGGTGTTAATGTTCTTAGGTCAGAAATTCTTTTATGATGTATCAGCTACACAAACTGCATATCGTGAATTTTTTTCAGAGATTCAGGAAAACAGATTTCATTCTGTAAAGAATATGATGAATAATATTCAAAAGGGAATCAACATGATGGTTTTTGATTTGATACAGGCAATAAATAATATGCAAAATAGCGGTGGCGGTGGTGGTGGTGGAATGCAAAGTCTGATGCAACAAATGCAACAGATGGGGCAAGAGCAATTGGCTATGAACATGATGACTCAATCTTTGATGCAGCAAATGATGGGTAATGGTAATCAGATGTCACAGCAAATGAGACAACAAATGCAAAGATTGGCAACTGAAGAACAAAGATTGGCTGATAATCTGAAACGTACTTTACAAAATAATCCCGAAGCTCAAAAACACACTCAACAAATCAAGCAGTTAACTGATGAGATTGAAGCAATAGCAAAGCAATTGAAACAAGGACGTCTTGATCAGTCTGTTTTAGATCGACAAAACAGAATTATGTCTAAATTACTTGATATTGAAAAGTCTGTTCAAAAAAGAGAGTTCTCACAGAAACGAAAAGGGGAAACCAATGAGAAAGAAAACTGGGATGTTCCAGAGAATGTGAAGAATCGGTTTAAAGATCAACAAAGAAAAACTCAGTTGATGGAAGATATGAAAACATATCCAAAAGAATATCAGGAATTGATTAAGGAATACCTGAAATCTATAAATGAATAATTATTCTCCAATAATCTTTACCAATATTCTTTTAGGTCTTTTACCATCAAATTCTCCATAGAAAATTTGTTCCCATGTTCCAAAATCCAATTTCCCTCTGGTAACAGCTACAACCACTTCTCTTCCCATAATTTGACGTTTTAAATGGGCATCAGCATTATCTTCATATCCATTATGATGATATTGTGAATAAGGTTTTTCTGGAGCAAGTTTTTCTAGCCAGGTTTCAAAATCCTGATGTAATCCGTATTCATCATCATTGATAAAAACAGAAGAAGTAATATGCATGGAATTACATAGTAGTAATCCTTCTTGAATACCACTATCTAATAAGCATTTTTCAATCTGTGCTGTAATATTCAAAAATTCTCTTCTATGTTGTGTGTTAAAGACTAATTCTTTTCTATAATTCTTCATAAATGAACCTTTAGAAAGAGTGACCATAAGCGAATCCTGAAAACAATTGAGTATTTTCATGGTGGATTCTGCTTATGTGCACTCTAACGTTTTGTATTTAATTATTTTAATCTTTTAGAATGGTTGAAACTGGTTTATCTCCCAGAATAAAACTTCACTTTCTTGTTGAATCTGAAGTAAATCATCATAATGTTGTTTTTCCCATTTAACTAACTCTAAATAGAAATTTTTCAATGCATCAATTTCGGTCTCTTCAGCAGTTTTTTGATAAAAGTCAATTGCGTTTTTTTCAAGTAATAACGCTGTAGAGATTGATGAAAAAAGAATCTGATTCTGGGCGATTCTTTTACTGAATTCTTCAGAAACAATAGGGCTGATCGCATGGTCTTTTGCTAGTTCAGCAGATAAGTCTGATAACTCTTTATTATCTGAAATGTCTTGATAAAAACTGAGTAAATAATTATAATGTCTTTTTTCTTCCTGAACTCTGTTTTCAAAAAATGTTTT
>ERZ795059.5285-NODE-5285-length-11776-cov-70.313284_pt1 | contig 11776 bp, 6 predicted proteins | sample MGYA00375143_ERZ795059 | MGnify/ENA primary metagenome ERZ795059 (study PRJEB30188, sample SAMN05720168) | activated sludge metagenome | isolation source: Anaerobic digester | place: USA | collected 2015-01-07 ... | reverse complement strand
CATGCCCGACTAAAGTCGGGCGCTCCACGTAAGGCGCGCCATCAAGTTGGAGATTTCGTTAAGCCGTATATACAAAAGAGTTGAGGCCGGTTAGGAAAACACGAATTTGTAAGTTTCTCGCGCGGGTTTTGGAGCGCCGAACTTTAGTTCGGCATGGTAAGCGGGGCTCTGACGCGATTATCGGTCTTTGCGATATTATGAAGTGAAAAAGGCATGCCCGACTAAAGTCGGGCGCTCCATTTCTTAGAGCGCTCCACGTAAGGTGCTCCCTGTTGTTAGGCGTTCCCTATCACGTAATCCATTAAACGAAAAAGAAGCGAAAGAGCGAAAAAATGCAAATAAACCGGCTCAGCCGTGTGCGCGGTGACAATCCGAAAGGAGAAGGGAATATGAATATTCCATACGCCAGGCAATGGATCGAAGAAGATGATATTGAAAGAATCGCAAAGGTTCTCAGAGGTGATTGGTTGACGCAAGGGCCGACGGTCGACGCTTTTGAGCAGGCTATCGCCGAATACGTCGGCGCTTCGTACTGCGTGGCTTTCAATTCCGGAACGGCTGCGTTGCATGCGGCGATGTACGCCGCAGGGGTTAAAACGGGTGATGAGATCATTACGACGCCCATCACCTTTGTCGCCACCTCCAACTCCGCCCTTTATCTGGGGGGGCACCCTAAGTTTGTCGATATTGATCCAGAAACAGATTGCATCGATATTTCAAAGATAGAGCAAGCGGTCACGCCAGCGACCAAGGTCTTCGCGCCGGTGGACTATGCCGGTTTTCCGATCGACATCGATCCGATTATGAGATTGGCGCGCAACAAAGGCATTGTCGTGATCGAAGACGCCGCCCACGCCTTGGGCGCGGACCGAAACGGAAAAAAGGTCGGCACTCAGGCCGATATGACGATGTTTAGTTTCCACCCGGTGAAGCATATCACGACGGGTGAAGGCGGAGTCATCGTCACCAATAACGAAGCTTTCTATAAGAGCATGAAAGTCTTCCGCACTCACGGGATCACGAAAGAATCCGCATCCTTTCGCCTTGAAGAGGAAGGCCCTTGGTACTACGAGATGCAAGTCCTGGGCTTCAATTATCGGATCACCGATTTCCAATGCGCGCTCGGGATCTCCCAGCTCGAAAAACTGCCTGCTTCGCTCGCGCGGCGACGCCAAATCGCCGAAAAGTATTATTCCGGGCTGAACGCCTTGAAAGGCGTGCGGTTGCCTCCGCTTCCCAAAAACAACCAGACAACCCACGCGTTCCATCTGTTCCCGGTACTGTTTACCGATAAAGATAGGAAAGAAATCTTTTTATCCTTGAAAGAGAAAGGGATCTTCGGGCAGGTTCACTACATCCCGGTTCATCTGCAACCGTACTATCGAGAACGCTTTGGATTCAAACCCGGCGATTTCCCGATCTCAGAAGCCTTCTATCAAAAAGAGATCAGTATCCCGATGTTCCCGAAGATGTCCGACGAAGAGGTCGACTATGTGATCTCTACCATCCAAACAATCTGCGGTTAATAAAATGAAAAAAATCCTTATCCGAACCCACGGTGGAAAACGTGTCGGTTTGGGTCATTTGATGCGGTGTCTGTCGATCGCGAAAGGATTAAGGCGTTTCGCGCAGACGACGCGATTCGATGTGGAATGGATCGTTAACGAGGAGATCATCCCGTTCATCGAAAGTGAAGGATTCCCCGTAACACGATCAGAGCGCTTTTCCACGGAAGAAGAAACGCTCTTCCTCTTAAACAGACCGGATGGTATCCTTTTTGACGCTTACGGCGCAGGAAACCCTTACCTGACCTTTCTCAAATCGAAAGCTAAAACAGTCATCGTGATCGATGACAATAATGACCAGTACGCTTCCAGGGATGTGGATGCCGTCGTTAATGGCAATATTCACGCGGAGAGATTGTCTTACAACGAAAGCTTCCCCCAAGCGCAACGGTGGGTCGGTCCCGCGTTTTTAGCGATGAAAGAGGAATATTGGGAATCGGAAGAAATCGGCGCGCCCATACCCGGAAGTGTTATGGTGACCGTCGGGGGGGCGGATCCCCTCCATCTGATGGAATCCCTTGCGCGCGCCCTGGAACCCTATCCTCATCGAAAGACCCTCATTATCGGACCAGCTTTTGAAAAGTCTGAAACGGAGCGTTTGAAGGAGTCTTTTACCGAAGGATATGACCTCGTGTTTTCACCCCGGTCACTGAAACCGCTCATCCAGCGCTCCGAAGTGGTGCTGACCGCCTCCGGGTCCACCGTATATGAGGTGTTGCGATTAAATCGTCTGCCCATCCTTTTCGAATTGGCGGAGAATCAAAGACAGATCGCCTGCATTTTAGAAGAATCGGGTATCCCGAATTTAGGCTGGTATACGCACCTGTCTTCCGCGCGCATCCATCAAGCAGTCTTGGATACCGTACAGAATAAGGGTCGCCTATACGAGAAATGCCGCGCTCTGTTCCCGATTTTTGACGGCCAAGGGGTTCCCCGGATCGTTGAAAAAATAGAGGCGCTCATTGCTTAGGGTACCTAACGGGAGGAAAGAACGATGGATAAGGAAAAGTCCAAACTCTCGAAACTGACATTGGGGACCGTTCAATTGGGTATGCCTTACGGCATCGCAAACCGAAGCGGAATGCCCGATGAAGCCATAGCACAAGACATTCTGGAAGAGGCCTGGCGTAACGGCATCACCTCTTTCGACACGGCAGCGGCTTACGGTGAAAGTGAGAAACGTATCGGCGCGTTTGTCGAAAAACATCCCGAACGGATTCCCTTTTTGTTTATCGCGACGAAAGGGACTCTCAAGCCGCCATCCGCGTTGACCGAAGAAGCACTAAAAAGAGCCCTCTTCGAGCAGTTGGAAACATCGAAAGCGGCTTTAAGGCTTCCAACCGTTCCCCTCTATATGGCGCATCGTTACGAAGACCTTCGCCACTATGCCAAAGCCTACACTGCCTTTTTTCGGCAAGCAAAAGAACAGGGGCGAATTCGTTGGTCAGGCGTATCGCTTTACTCACCCGAAGAGGCCGAGGAGATTTTAAACCCGCAAAGGGACACGCCACCTCTTGATGTTTTACAGATCCCGTTGAACCTCTTCGACCGCCGGTTTTTGGAAAACCGTTTGATCGAGCGGTTAAGGGAGTCGGGATTTATGATTTTTACGCGCAGCGTGTTTCTGCAGGGATTGTTCTTTTTGCCGGTAGACTCCCTTCCGGACAAAACTCGTGAAGCAACTCCCTTCCTTAAACAATTAAACGCTTTGTCGACCAAGTATGGTATCGGTATTCGAGAAATGGCGATCGGATACGTACGCCGACGCGCCGATCCCGATAGCATACTGGTCGGCGTGGAGTCCGTTGCGCAGCTTCGCGAGAATCTTGAGGCTTTCGAACACGCTTTTCCGGAAGAGCTCAATCGAAAAATCGATAGAACCTTTATCGATGTGCCTCCTTCCATTTACGATCCTCGCAGATGGTGAAGGGTCCTGACTTCGTCGATTTCGTTAAAAGAAGACCTGGAAAAAACTCAAGGAGAATGAGAATGGACGAACAGTTCACATTGAGAGAGGCGACCGTTTCAGACATTCCGGTGTTGGTGGCTCATCGCCGGAAGATGTTTGAAGATATCGCCACAGCGGAACGAACGGTTTATGATCCGGAAAAATTGACGGCTATGTCTCACCGTTATGAACACTATCTTGAAACCCACATTCCGTGGAAAACGCTTTACGCGCAACTCGTTATCGCTGATGAGATAATTGTCGCGAGCGGTTGCGTGACTTTCGTTGAATGGATACCTTCCCCCCTGCACGACAACTCCGAAAGGGCATATATCCATAGCGTTTACGTCGAACCCGGATACAGAGGAATGGGATTATGTACGCTCTTGATGAAAACGCTTTGCGATGAATTGAAGACTGCCGGTTTTTTTATGGCCGAGCTTCATGCCAGCGACGCCGGAAGACCTATTTACGAAAAAATGGGTTTTAAAGCAGACACGAGCATGCGCCTGTATCTGTAATCCGCTACTAAAGACTCTATCCACGAAGAACACGAAGGGTCTTGGAGAGACGGTTTGGAGCGCTCCATGTAGGGTGCCTCATATCGATTACCCAAATCTCTAACCGCGCTCTCCCAATAAAAAAACCCCCGGAAGGGGGTTAGGGGTTCTTATGGGGGAAATTCTCTATATCTTTTTCCCTTTGTTTCTTGGCTTCATTATACCCTGAATCGGACAAATTGTCAAGTCGCAGAAATGTGAACTCCTATCACCCTTTCAAATACTGGTATTCTCTATCCCTCACCTAATGAGGGTTTTGAATACTCTGAACGAAAAAACCGTACATCTTGTATGGATAAGTCTCGTTATGCTATAATTGATGAGGCTCAGAGCGTGTCGAAGCGTTAGGTTTTTTTAAACGGGAGGGACCCATGAAAGGGATGACTTTCGGAGCTACTCTGAAGCAATTGAGAAAAGAGCAGGGCATTCGCCAGAAGGATCTGGCGAAAATACTGCAGGTAGATGAATCGACCATCTCGAGTTACGAGCGGGGGATTCGGCATCCGTCGCGCAATGTTTTGAAAACCCTCGCCAGTTTTTTCAACGTAACGACGGACAGCCTGTTGAATGTTTCCACTTTGGATCACGGGATGGAGGGGTTCTTGAAAGGGTACAATGTCCCGTTGCTGGGACGCGCGTCCGCCGGTTCCGGCGCCTTTGCAGAAGAGAATATCGAAGAGATATTGGTTTCGGATTGCGAAGCGGATTTCGCGCTTAAAGTGCACGGAGACAGCATGTCGCCCATCCTGCCGGATCAGTCCGTTATCCTCGTGAAAAAAGTCCTCTCAAACAAGTTCAAGAACAGCGATATCGGCGTCGTGATCGTCCGTCATGAAGAGTCCATGGTAAAATACGTGCATTTCCACAAGGAAGGGGTATGGCTGATTAGCGAGAATAAAGCCTATACGCCGGTCTTTTTCTCACAAGACGATTGGATGGATTCATGCGAATTGGTCGGCAAGGTTGTGGAGTGCCGAATTCGTTTTTAATATCGCGAACCTTCTTGTTCCCCTCTTTTGATGAAAACCGCCGCCACTCTTTCTAAATATTAGCTGCGAAATCCCGACCGAATGCTTACGGGTTTAAGTCCCCCTGTCTGCGAACCGATAGAAATAGAGACAGAACGTATTGGGGGACCTTATTGTGATCATTCGCCATAATCTACCCGGACTTATCGCCGAGAAACGCTATTCAAAGAATGTGAATAAACTTTCCACCCATCTGGAGCGCATTTCCACCGGGTTACGCATCAATAAGGCTGCGGACGACGCCGCGGGATTAGCCATTGCGGAAAAGCTCCGAAGTCAGATCAACGGCTTCCAACAAGCCCTTCGAAACGCTCAGGATGGCATCTCCTTAATCCAAACTGCGGATGGGGCGCTTCAGGAATCGCACGCGATTCTTCAGAAGATGCGGGAATTGTCTGTCCAAGCGGCAAATGACACCTTAACCTCCAATGATCGGGCAGCGATCCAAAAAGAGATCGATCAACTCAAGTCCGGGCTTAACGAGATCGCTGACCATACCGAATTCAACAACCGAAAGTTGTTGGATGGATCCGCTTCGCTGACGGTTACAACCAGCTCCGATGCCGTTTACTTGGCTTCGGGAGTACTTCCTGTTTCCGGATTTTCAGATAACAGCCTTTCATTCCGCTCTTCAGGAGATTTGAGAATCGATTCGGTGATCAGCGGCGGGCAAAACCAGATCCAAGGGTCACACGTGTATACGCAGATCAATGGCACGCGTTCCGAGCTCACTCTGTCTCCGGAAGATCACACCCCGTATTCCGGACTCGAACGTCTGGAAACGAAAGGGCTGGATGAAGGCGTTTATCAAATTGAAAGCCGCGAATCTCCTTTTGGCGGAGTCCGGTACGTCGGAGCCGACGGGCAGTCCGCTTCGAACCCTCTGCCCACGCTGGGGGTCTCCGGTATGGATATCACTCCTTCTCCCAATCTGGTTCCGGTAGGAGAGTACACGGTGACACCCGCTTCCGAATTGCCTTTCATGGCGATTTTTCAGGATAGCGAAATCACACGACACGATCTCATTCGAGGAGTCCAACCCTCCGGGCGGCCAGATATCGATGTCACGATGGATATCGCAGTTATGCAAACTTCCGTCTCCGCAGAAACGGAAACAGCCTGGACAGATATCGGGGGTTCTGGCGGCGGTTCCGTTATCGAAGGGCATCCGGCGGGCCCCCATTTTACCGCGAATATTACCTACCAAACGGAAATTGATTTTGATACGAATCTCTACACGCATTTCAAGGTAACGGACACCGAACCGAGGGAGCTTCTGGCTTCCGATATTCTTGCGACGAGCTCTTACGTATCCGCAGCCGATTCGGAGATAGAAATGGAATTGACCTTTAAGTCCGAAGCCACCGCCCGTGTCGATATGGAGCTGGGCTTTCGTTCCGAACCGGCCGATCAGGTACAGATGGCGCTGAGCTATCGTTCCGAACCGGCGGCGCGGATGGCGATGACGCTGGATTTTCGCGCGGAAGCAGCCGATCAGTTGGACCTTTCTCTCTCCTATCGATCGGCAGCGGATGCCGAAATCGATATGACGTTGGATTACCGTTCGGAGACCGGAGACCAGATCGGACTTGATCTTTCCTATCAAACCATGGTCGGGAGTAAAATATCCACGACCGCCACCTATTATTCCAAAGCGGCGGAGACGGCTTCTTTTCAGACTACCTATACCCTTCCTGCGGGCTATTCAGTAACCATCGAAGAAGCCGGCGCCCCGCCGACCGTGCTGGGGACAGCGAACATCGGGGGGTTGGATCTCTTGGAAGCCCAAGCTCAACTGAGCGCCGATTTCGTCGGTCAAGACATCACCTTCGGCATCGATACCGCCGGGGAAACGCGGCGCCTCACGGTCACGAATAACCGGGCCGCATCCGTCACCATTACGGACAGCGCGGCAAATGAGCTGGGAATCAGCGCGGCATTAGGCACCGACCCTTCTGATAACCACGTCGAGGGGACTTATCGGGATCACCAGCTAACAACCGTGATTGCGCTCGGGAACAGGACGATAGAAGAGATCGCCGCCGTCCTCGATACCGGCCTCGGTCTCAAAGGGTTGGATTTCACCGCATTTGACAACGGCGATGGAACGCGCCGAATCGCGATAGAGAATTCCGGTTCGTATCGCGTTTCGATCGTCGACGACCTTTCCACGGATTCGGTCGAAGGTGAGCTCGGCCTGAACGGATACGCCTCGCTTCCTGGAGGAGGGGTATGGAACAGCGCCACCAACCTCTTCCATCAGCACACTTTCGAAACGACGATTGGCGGACTCTTCCTCGAAGGGGCCGGTCAGTTGAACGAGACGATCCAAAACCAAATCAATTCTCAAAACGTCAGCGGCGCGCAATTGAGCGGTATCAACGTATCGACAACTGGCGGGTCTCTGGAGCGATTGGCCGTTTCGAACGGGTCCATCTATCGGCTTTCTTTTTCGGAAATGGCGGGCGATGCCTGGACAGAGCTGAATATGCCGACGGGTTTGCAGGAACGCGGCGGTTTGGGTAATTCGAATCAAGTTTACCATCACCATACCGTCACCATCGATGTCGGCGACCGAGATTTGGAAGGAATCCAAACTCAGCTCCAGACCGGATTAAACGTGGCGCTCGCGGCAGATGGCCTCAGTAACCCTTCAAGTGACACATTTTCGCTTGAAAACGGCTCTTTGGGAGGATTGGATCGCATCCTCGCCTTGAATACAGGCACGAGCGCCACCGGTTACCGGATGACGCTCACCGATCAATCCGGTCATACCGCCGCCCAATTAGCGCTGAATACGGAAATCCCTCGCGCGACTGATTATCCTGCCGCGAATCAGGTCTATCGCCAATATACGGTAACCGTTCCTCTTGGCGATCGCAACCTCGAGCAACTGCGCGCGTCATTGCAGACCAGCCTCGAGACGGCTTTGGCAAGTGATGATATTGCGGACGCCGCATCAGACATGTTTCTCCGGAATGTGGTTTCACCGGGATTAGAACGGATACAAGTCCGGAATTCCGGAACCGCCGACACCGGTTATCGGGTTAACCTTTCCGACCACGGCTCCAGCCAACTCGCTTCACAACTCCATCTCGACGCAACCATCGATCGAGAGCAAACGGCCAACGCTTTAGCCGTCTATCACGAAGCGGCGCAAACCGTCAATATCGGTGGACAGGATCTTCCCGGAATAGCCGCTCAAGTGCAAACGACCCTTGATACTTTACTGAACGGGGACGGCATCGCAGAACCCCACCCTTCCATCGCATTGGAAACGGGCGTAGCAGGAAAAGACCGTATTCTGATCCACAATTCGGGGATCAACCTTTCTTCTTATGATATCGGTATCTCGGACCATGCGGGCGTATCGGCAAATCTGTTAGGGATCGATACGGCCGTTCATAGCGGGGAGGATCTGTTAACAGCGAATCAGGTTTATCGGAATGAAACCGTCACGGTGGAAGTGGGCGACCGAAATCTGGAAGAGATACGCTCGCAGCTGCAATCCGAACTCGAGACGCTATTGTCGAACGATGATATCGCTCCCAATCCGAATACCGGGAATACCTTCTTAAGAAACAGTTTATCCGCGGGTCTTGAGAGAATCCAAATATCTAACGCCGGTATCGGAAATACGCATTATGCGATATCAATTGCAGATGATACCGGAACCGTGGCTTCCCAATTGGGAATGGTTGCAACCGTCGTTCCTTCGAACAGCCAAAATGCCAACAGCGTTTACCACGATGCAGTACGCGCCGTTAATATCGGCAATCGCAGCCTCTCGCAAATCTCATCCCGTCTGCAGAGCGCACTGCAGGGTTTTTTAGGGCTGGACGGAATCGCGAACACGAACACGAGCGATGTTTTTTCTCTCGAGATAGGCGCGCCCGGCTTGGATCGGCTTCAAATTAACAATTCGGGAACCAGCGATACCAGCTACGACATCGGCATCATAGATGCCACGGGCGATACTGCGGCTTTGCTCGGGATCGACACCAACGTTGTAAGAGGGACGGCAGCATTGGGAACAAACGAAGTCTATCAAGGGCATATCCTCACCCTCGATGTCGGAAATCAATCCCTTGAAGAAATACGACAAACTCTACAAGCAGGGCTTGATGGCCTATTGGTGTTGGATGGCATCGCGCCAAACACGAACACCGGACAAACCTTTCAGATGGAGACGCTTTCCCCCGGTTTGAACCGGTTGCGCATACAAAATTCGGGTCTGGGTAATACGAGCTACGCTATCTCCATCTCGGACGAAACCGGAAATTTGGCTCAGCAACTGAATTTGAACCAAGCGGTCTTCCCTGCTGTCGACGGCGTATCCAACGCGGTTTATCATGAATATCGTCAAAACATCGCGGTCGGGTCACTGGATCTTGAAGAACTGCGCGGCCATCTCCAGCAGACGCTGCATACTGTCTTAAGCGCTGACGAATTGACCGACTCCAATACAAGCGACACCTTCCTGAGGGAACCGGTAACCGCTGGAAGAGACCGCCTTTCGATCGATAATGCCGGAAACGGCAACACAAGTTATGAAATCTCCCTGTCGGACGTGACGGGCTTGGTTGCGCAACAATTAGGGATCGACACCGTCGTCACTCGAGAATCAAGTCATCAAGGAACCGACCGAGATTACGGATATCCTTGGGGAACGGTTGTTCCCGCCGGCGCGAACATCGAAAACGCTTTCTCTGAGATCGACGCGCATCTTCTCTTTTCAACCGACTGGATCGACCAACCGGATTATCAAGGCCAAAACCTAGGGAAATTCACAATTAGGAACGTTGGGGGCGACCCGGAAATGCGCCGTGTCACGCTGCACGGAGACGGAGCGACGCAACTTCTCGGAGGCGAGACCGTCCTGCGCGCAAGCGAAGAAAGCCAATCGCGCGAATGGGTCGCTCGAGATCGAGTCAAAATCGAAACCCATTATGAAGGGGTAAAAAACTCAGGGGAAGAAGTGGCGGGCACTCGAACCGATTGGTGGTGGGAAGGGGTGGATGGCTCCCTCAACCCGCTGGTCGGCGATCCGAATTCGGGTTTTTCTTCCCTTACCATGCCCGATAACGATGAAACCCACGCAGAATGGTCTGTTGGAGATACTTGGACACTGTTCACCGTCGCGCGAGGCGACGAAAACCATGCCCAGTTGGATTTCAATCTCGTGGACAGCCTAAGCGGCTCGGATTATGGATTTGGCGGGGGTGGAACGAGAGGTGGCGGAAGGTATCGGTTCAACGCTGGCGTTCTCGAAGATCAATCGATGGCCATTCTTCAGAGCGTTCGAGCCGACGCAGGTATCCAGGAGTCCGTTTGACACCGGGTCGAATTCGGAAACGACCTGTATACCGCCGAAAACGCTGTGGTTTACAAAGAACGATACGCTTCCGGATCCTTCGATCATTACGCGCACGCGACTTTCGGAAACGACACCTCGTATTATTTCGCAAATGGAGGCGAGCCTGAGAGTTACATCCGGGAAGTGTCCGTGTGGAAGCAGGAATCAACGAACCTATCCCTCTTGTTCACGGTAAAAAATGATCATACGTTGCTTGTGGAAGGAAAAGGATATGAAAGGGACGGTTCGGTTGCGGACTTTGGCCCCATCGAAATGCCAATTCCCAGCGGAGAGGCCGTAACGGTCGGACCGATCCGTTTTGATGCTTTACATATCGGGGGAAGGCTGACATCAGGAGATAAATTCGTTATCAATGTCGCGGCTAGAGCGGGAAATGAGAACGCTGCTGCTACTCACGGGGATTTGACGGAGTCTGATCAAGCGGTAAAAATTACCGGTACCCCGTTCCAAGTAAGCCAATCGCGAACGGAATACCGGTTTGATGCTGGAGCCCTGAATGGAAAAGAGCTGAACCTATTGGGCTATTTTGTTCATCCCGTCATAGGTGGCTCGGATACAGGAGTTTATACAGGGACCTTGAATCTGCAAACTGGCGCGGCCGGGTTCGTCGGGGGATTGAAGGTGGACGGACCGCAAGCGGTTCATCTGGACGTAAATTACTCGGGGCGGTTCGATCACTATGCCGGCGCGCTCGTCAACGACTACGCTTTTGCCCGTTTGAAACCGAATGAAGCCGTACAATCGATTATCGCCGCCATCGAATACGAACCGTTGTCTTCGTATAACGGTTCGGTGATATTCGAAGCGCTACGGGTCGATGAAGACGGCGTTGTATTGCGCGCCCAAGCGCATCTCTACGATGTCAACGGCGGTTATCAGTATGGTGAAGAGGGATATTTACGCGTCGGAAAAGAGAACGCGAACCTTACGTTATTTCAGAAACCCGGCTTCGAAGGAATCACCTTCGATCGGTTCAACTTCGAAAACCTCGATCGTCTGGTTTCCGGGGACCGTTTTACCGTAACGCTCAGCGCGAATGCGGAGATCCCGGGAGAAAACTTCGACGAGCTGTTTTTGTTCTCTGAAGATTATCCGGGTACGGTCTATCCGATGGGGTGGCGTTTTCGCGACGGAACGATCGATAACCGGACCATGACGGTAAAATTGTTTCAGATTGGCTCCGGAACAACCGCGACAGGAGCCGCCTCTCGCGGATCGATTCGAGAAGGCGAGATGACCTTGGTCTTCAAAGACTTTCACGGAGGGACGACCGAAGGAATCGAGGGGAACGAGAATAC
>ERZ795059.5284-NODE-5284-length-11778-cov-4.975177_pt1 | contig 11778 bp, 8 predicted proteins | sample MGYA00375143_ERZ795059 | MGnify/ENA primary metagenome ERZ795059 (study PRJEB30188, sample SAMN05720168) | activated sludge metagenome | isolation source: Anaerobic digester | place: USA | collected 2015-01-07 ... | reverse complement strand
ACACTGGATGGTACACTCTTTCCCTACACGACGCTCTTCCGATCTCGCGTCGCGCCGCCGCCACCACCGAGGCGTTGGTCTGATGGGTGTGAATCACCCCGCCGACATCCGGCCGCGTGCGGTAGATCTCCGCGTGCAATTTGTATTCGGACGAGGGCTTGATGCTCCCCTCGTGTTTGCCTGTTTTCAAGTCGACGACGACCATCTCTTCCGGCGTGAGATCCTCATAGCTGCGCCCGCTCGGGGTGACCACAAAACGGTGGTCGTCCAGACGACAACTGACGTTGCCCCAGGTGCGTGCGACCAGCCCTTCGCGCAGCAACCGGAGGCCGCCGTCGCGCACCAACTGCCGCGCATCATTTTCGGAAAGAGCCATGATCGGTTCCTTTACGCTTCCACGTTTTTAAAGACGCGCTCGAAGCGGGCCAGCGCGTCATCGATGATTTCGTCGGTGCAGGCGGCGCTGGTGTACATCCGGCTGCCGGCCAGAGTCACCATGCCTTCGGCCATGTAGGCCGCGCCAATTTCCTGCATCGCCTGGGTCCGGGTGCCGATCTCTTTGAATAGTTTGTGAAGCTTACTCAATTTCACGCTCAAGAGCATCACCCCGGTCGTCTCCAGGTGGCAGATCGATCCTTGATTGTACGCGACGTACGGCAGGTTGTACTTGCGAATCAACGCTTGCAAGCCCTGCGTCAACCGATCGCCCGCGCGCCCGGCCACCGCCGGGGCGTTGGTGCGCTCCATTTCCATCAGCGTAAAATAACCCGCCGCGCAACTGAGCGGATTGGCCGCCAGCGTGCCGCCGACATGCACCTTCTTTTTGATTGCCTTGCCGCCGATGCCCCCAGCCAGCAACGCCATCAGGTCGCGCCGGCCGCCCAAGCCGCCGGCCGACGGGTAGCCGCCGGTGACCGCTTTGCCGAAAACGGTCAGATCGGGTTTGACGCCGAAATATCCCTGCGCGCCGCTCATCCCCAAGCGGAAGCCGGTGACGACCTCGTCGAACACCAGCAAGGCGCCGAATTGATCGCACAATTCGCGCACCCGCGCGTTGTAATCCTTGTCGATCGGCCGCGTACCGCTTTCCGGGCCGACTGGCTCGACCAGCACTGCCGCCGTTCCTCCGTTCAATTGGTTGAGCTGCAACCGCCGTTTCAGCGCCGGAATGTCGTTGGGATACACCTCGTGCGTACGCTGGAAGATGTACCACGGAATGCCGTGCGAATTCAGGCTGCGCGATCCCGGAATGCGCAATCCATAAGAGAGTTGATCGCTCCAGCCGTGATAGGCGCCGCCGAGTTTGACGATATGCTTTTTCCCGGTGGCCACGCGCGCCAAGCGGATCGCCGCCATGCAGCTTTCGGTGCCGCTGCCCAACATGCGGAACATCTCGACGCCGGGATAACGGTCGGCGATGAACTTTGCCAGTTTCAATTCATACTCATGGAACAGTCCGGTGACCGGGCCGGTCTGACGCAGCAGTTTCTCGACCTGCTTGCGAACAACCGGCGGGTTGCTGCCGAGAATGGTCGGCCCCCCGCCCTGCAGAAAATCGATGTAGCGGTTGCCGTCCAGATCGTAGAGATAGGCCCCTTCGGCCTTGGTAAATACCAATGGGAACGGATAACTGAACGCGAGGTTGTGCTGTACGCCGCCCGGGATATACTCCTGCGCCTCGGCGATCATCGCCTTGGATTTTGGGCAGTGAGTTTCGTAATGCTCCAGATAGGTGTTCAGCGCCTTTTCTTTCAGCCTGCGCACCGGTTGGCCGATCAAGCGGTCGATTTGCCGATAGATTTCCGCCGTATCATGGTAGGTGGAGATTGCAAAATCAGTGTGCGGTACGGATTGCGTGGCCATGAGCCGGTTTCTCCCTTGTTTTGTTCGGGGTTGTCAGACAATCGAACACTGTGTAGTATTTAAACAATGTTCAGGGAGAAATTATGACTCAGAAACCAAGCGCAAGTCAACCGACGATTTCCGAAATCCGCCGCGAACGCGAACGGGGCGAAATGACCGAACGCATTATGAACATTGCCCGTGACATGTTCGTCCACGACGGGTTCGAGGCGGTCACCCTGCGTAAGCTCGCCAAGGCCATTGAATACTCCCCCGGCACCATCTATCAGTATTTCAAAGACAAAAAGTCGCTGGTGATGGAGATCATCCGCCGTGATTCGGAGGACCTGCGCCGCCATCTGTTCGAATGCTCTCAACTGACCGACCCGGTCGACCGCGTGATCGAAATGGCGCGACGTTATGCCAACTGGGGGATCAAGCACCCGAACCATTACCGCCTGATGCTGGCTCCGCCGCCGGCCTGGGCCGAGCAGGACATCGAACTGCGCGCCTACGAGCGACCGCCGCTCGAACAAGAGGCGTTGTTTCTGCTACGGCAGATCGTCGAAGAGGGCATTCAAAGCGGAGTTTTCAAGGCGAAACACGACGATCCGGGATTGATCGCCTCAACCTTGTGGGCCGGCATCCACGGCGCGATCATGCTGGAAATATCGATGACGCCCAAAGATCGTGAACTGCTCGGCGTTCAGAACCACTCGTTCGAGAAGCGCTTCGACAAGATGATCGAGGCGTTCCTTGACGCGTTTTATCGTAATGCTCCCTCGTTGGACAAGCACCGCGCATCGTAATTGCGGACGACCAGAACGCTCAGTCCTCCCCCGTCAGTTCCAGGCGATTTTAAGCATGAAGTGAATCCCGCAGACGGTCAGGCGTCCGCTGGGGCAACAAGGAACCAACCACCCCCGGAACAACCGGACGCCGGAGGCTATGGTCTTGACTTTAATTGCGTTGTCGATAGTCTGCTTGGCGTTGCTTATTTCAACATCGGGAAAATGTTACTCGACATCTTGTCGCGGGGTCGGGTCGTCACGATCAGCGTACGGCAATCATTCGGGAAAGGCGGCAACTGGTGAAGTCCATTCGCATCGGCGTGATCGGCTGCGGTAAAATTTCACGGATAGCGCACCTGCCGCATTTTGCGGCGCATCCCGACTGTATCATCACTGCCGTGGCCGACCCGGACGAGAAATACCTCGCGACCGCTCAACGCAAATACCGCGTGCCGTACGCTTTTCGCGATCCCTCGGATCTGCTGCGAAACGCCCCGGTAGACGCGGTGGTCATCGGTTCGCCCAATTGGGCGCACGCCACGCAGGTGATCGAAGCGGCGGAACGCGGGTTGCACGTGCTCTGCGAAAAACCGTTGGCGACCAACTTGGCCGACTGCGAGCGGATGATCGAGGCCTGTACAAAAGCCGGCGTGACGCTTCAAGTCGCGCTGCAGAAGCGGTTCCACCCGGCGTTTCAACGGGCGCGCGAAATGATTGAGGCGGGAGAACTGGGCGAGGTCTTTCAGATCAGCGTCGATTGGAACCACTACATTCCGGATCTGGAAACGTCATGGCTCAAGAAAACCATCGGCGTCCTGGCGCGACATGGTGTGGACGTATTGAAGGATTGGGGGGCCTGGCGGCTCAACGATCCGCGCGCCGGCGGCGGCGATTTTATGGACCACGGTCCGCACTTCCTCGACCTTTTCCGTTTCCTGCTGGGCGATTTCGACCTTGTTTCGGCGGAGATGAAGCGGGTATTTCCCTCGCGTGTGCATGAAGACCATGCACTGTGCACGGTGCGATTCAAGTCGGGAGCGCTCGGGCACATCGAGCGGTCGCAAAACGTCGTGTCCAGACCGTACGGGCACGAAACCGGCGCGATCCATGGTACGCGTGGTTCATTGTACTTCGATGCCCCGCATGAATACACCCAAGGCCATGTGCGCCTGTACCGCTACCGGATGCGGAACATCATTCTGGACCGCCGTTCGCGCATTCACGTACCCGGCGGCAAGAGAAACCGCGCATATCAGAAGCAGGCCGGCCTCTTTGCCGCGAGACTGGCGGGCCACGAATCGGACCAGACCGGCTTCCCCGCGGCGTGGGCGCCGACCGGCGAGGACGGCCTTCTGGCCGTCGAAGCGGTGCTGGCCGCCTATCTTTCCAGCCATGAAGAACGGAAGATTGCGTTTCCGCTCACCGCTGAAGATCGCCGGCTTGTCGAAGCTATTAAATCCTATATCTAGGGCCGGCTGGGAGTCGCATGTTTGGTGGTGGCGAGAGAATGGCGAACACGGAAAAGCATCAAGCCCACCCGGGCCGGGATTGGGGCTCAATCCCGGACGGCACGCCAGTCGGCGAGCCACTGCCATTGAATTTTCAACCAGTTCGTCCTTGGATCCTAGCCTGGACTCGCCTGAATCGAACGAAAAGCGCCCACATTTCAGCATAAAATCTATCCGGTCGAGGCTGCCTGAAGTAACTTCGATCAATCAGCAGCCGCAGCCGTCGTCGTCCTCGTCATCATCGTCACCGGTGGGCAATTGTCCATCATCGTTATCGTCGTCTTCGCTGTCATCGTCATTTTCGCTGTCATCGTCGTTTTCACTGTCATCGTCTTCATCGTCATCTCCCGCCCAATCCGGATAGAGGTACGTGAAGTTCCGGTCTTCGGCTGAACCGATTAAAATAGCGGGGGCCAGGCCGAAGTACTCGCCGCGGGTCATGCGAGCCCACTCCAGACACTCCGGGCAGGTCGTTCGATAAAAGGACTGTGTGTAGCCGCCTTCATAAACGCGATAAACCGCATATCCCATCGGGTATTCCTTCGTCGCCGGCGTCTCGACGAAGGGAGCGTCGCCGATTTCCGCATCGTGAAGCACTTTTGCCCGGTGGCTGTGCCCCGCGAACATCCCGTCAAATTTGGGTTGCTGAATCAGGATATCGGCGATCGCCTTGGCATCCTGCCGGTTGACCATCCAAAACGGAGCTCCTTGTCGCACAAAAGGATGGTGAGCGAAAAGCATCGTTCGCAGGTCGTTTTCAGCAGCGTCCTGCATGGTTTGTTCCAGCCAGTAAATCTGATCGTCGGAAACATTTCCCGATCCAGACTCGTTATTGGAATCCATAATAATGAATCGGAGGCCCTCGTAGTCGAAATAGTAATGAGTGCTTTCCATGCCGAGGTCCTGTACGAAGTAATCCTCACCGTGTTGGACCCGATCGTGGTTGCCCCGCAGATAATAGATGGGCGCTGCCAACTCGCCGAAAATATCGATAGCGTCCAGATACTGCTCATGAGCCGCATCGGCGGTCACATCGCCTTTGTGGATGGTGAAATCCACTCCGGCCTCGTTGATCTGCTGCACGGCTTGCCGATTGGTGAACAACCAATAGGGATTTTGGGGATCGTCCCAGGTGAATCCCGGCGTCAACACGAGATCGCCGATGACGATGAGCCCGGCGATTTCTTCGCCGATGTGGGTATCGTTGATTGTGGCAAAGGAAAAAAGAAACGCACCCGGCGGCTCGACCAAGGTCCGCACGACACCGGGAGAGAGGAACCGATCGCCCTCTTGCGGTTCTCCATCCACCAGCACGGAGTAATAATATTCCTTATCGGGATGGAGATCTTCCACCAAGAGGCAATGGTCCCGGGTCGGTGTATCGCCCATCATGCTTTGATCCATGTTCTCCGGATCGAGACCGTAGACGATTTCGGAGACAACCGGCTCGGAAGTGTGCCAGCCGACGGAAAACTCATCGCTGCCGACGGTGACCAGTTCTTCGAACAGAATTTCCGCACCTTGGGCCAACCCCGGCAAAGAAAGAAAAAACAGCAGCAGGGCAAAAAACGGAATTCGTCGTTTCATATGGTTTCTCCATCGTTTTTTCTTGGGAGCGGCATTGTACCATGATCCACCGGATGAAATCGTGTCTTTTACCGCGGACCGCCTTCCGGGACATGCGGTGCATTTGCGCAAACCGGCTGGTTATTCTAGGGACGCCTACCAGCGGGCGCAACGGCGGGCGGGCCTGCCGACGATCTCGATTCACGATGTGAGGCATAGCTTCGGCTCCCAACTGGTTCAGGCAGATGTTCCGCTCTACACCGTCCAGAAGCTGTTGGGACACAAGAACATCGCGACGACGAAACGCTATGCCAAACTCGCGCCCGCCAATCTCCGAGATGCCGTCCACCGGTTGCACCGGCGTACCCCTGAAACGCCGGAATTTGAAGTTATTTTGGGGTCTAAATCGCCCGATTTAAGACACAAATTAGGGCACACGGGGCAAAAAGAAGGGGTCACGGGCTCGTAAGTGCCTGTAACCCCTGACGAATGTTGGCGGAAGTGGATGGGAATCGAACCCACCAGGGCCGGGATTAGCGACCCTCACCGGGTTTGAAGCCCGGGCGGCACACCAGTTACCGTTCCACTTCCATTACCTTTTCAACGAGTTTGACCTTGAATCATTATCCGGACTCGATTGAATCGAATACAAAACGTAATCGTAATTCCGAGTGGCGTCAATCACCTGTTTCATCATTGACGGTTTTGGGGGAAAACGATACGCTTTTTCAATGGTTGGAGTGGCGCTTTCGCTGAATTGCATCGATTGGCGCTGAGAAGGATTTGCTTGAAAATACAATCGCTTAACGAAATGTTTGCTCTGATTTTGCTGATTGCTTTCCCGTTAATCATTCTAACCTCCTGCGCCGCCGACAGTGAGTCGGATACTGATCGCGGAACCGTTGCCGACAATGATGATGATGACGACGATAACGACGATGACGACGCATCGCTTTACAATGTTTTGGAACGGGAAAACCTCGGCGGACAATACGAAGACGATCCCGGCGCGGACGTCGACGATTACCTGGATTTCATCCAACAGGCGGCCGAGTATGCCGATCCGATTTCCCAGGACGAAATCTGGCAACAAATGAACGAGATCGACGCCGGCAATGTCGACCTGGTTGGTGAGCAGTTATCGGCGGACGATTTACGCAACACGATCGCGGAGACGCTGAACATCGAGTTCCTGTTGAACGGGATCAACAAACGACTGCTCGTGGTCACCACCATCGCCATCGACGAAACGGACGCCTATGTCCAAAGACACTTGCTGTTCGAGGATCCATGGGTGGGCGTTTTCGAAGGCTATCTGCTGACGCCCAAGGGCGACGGCCCCTTCCCCGGCGTGGTGGCGATTCACGGACACTTCGATGACGCCGCAGTGTATCGAGACGACTATCACGGTTATGAATATCCTGCACATGGATTTGCGATTCTGATGTTGACCATGCGGGCGATGGATTGCGACCAAAACGAGAGCGACATCTCGCTGGCATTGTTGACCAACGGCTTCACCCTGATGGGTCTGCGCGTGTACGAAACGTTGCTGGGCGTGAAATACCTGCGCTACCTGCCCGCCGTCCCGACAGAGCGTATCGGGTTGATCGGCCATTCCGGCGGCAGCGCCGCTAGCAACCTCACCGTGCGTCTGGATGCGGAAATCGGCGCCTATGTTTCCGACCTGGATTCCGATTACGCCGAATGGTGGCCGGAATTGGATTTTATTCACTGCGAAACCATTCCGGAGTTGTATCCGTATCATGAACACGTCAACGATTATTCCACGAGCGCCACGCCTATTCTTTCCGTGCCTTACGGCTACGAAAACGGGATGGCCGAGATCTTCTCCTTTTTCGAACAAACCCTGCATTGAGCATCGCTTCGTTCAGCGATTGCAGCGGGCGGCCAGGTAGGTCTTGCGGATGACGATTGCGGCGATGAGCGAGACGACCGCCACGCTCAGAATCATGCTCGGCAGCGATTCGCGCACATTGGTCCAGTTGGTTTCGCCCGCAGCCGCGCCGGAAATCAGACGCAACGTCACCAGCGAGTTGACGACGGTTGTAACGAGCACCAAACCGAAAATGATACCGACCAACACGACCGGCGTGTAGGTGTACGCCCAGTCGCAGCGGCGCAGGCGACCGGCGAGAATCGCGGCCAGCCGCTCTTGCCGGCGCAGCAGACCGTCCAAAGCCCGCCGGCGGTAGCGGCGAAACCACGTTTCGTGCACCACGCTGTCGGCGCCGCAGTAAGGGCAGCGGCGAATGACGCCGGTCGGCGGCAAGGACGCACCACACAGGCGGCAACGCGCTTCGCCGCCGGGTTCGGCGGGCGGCGCAGCCTGGAAATTGAGGCGCAGATAGCGTCGCCGCCACAGCAAGAACAGATACCAGAGCATCAGACCGACGAAAATGTTGAACGGCAGCAGGTAACCCATGATGAAATGTAGGTTGGGCAGCGCACCCGTCTCATCGGCCCGGCCCAGGATGTCGTGGAAGATGTAGGTGGACAAAATCAGCATCCAACCCGCCGTCACCAACACGACGATGTGCATGATACGGCCGGTATGGAGCGTCTTCACAATCTTGTTCCGCAACCGATCGGGGAACTGTTTGACGGCCGCATCCAGTTCGCGCAGCAGTCGGTAATAGCGATCCAGGCGGTCGCGCAGTTGCGGATCGACGCTGTCGGTCGCGCCGCAGTAAGGACAGACGAAATCGCTGCGGCCGACGCCCACCGGCACCGCCGCGCCACAGGATCGGCATTTAATGGGCTCGAACGCGGGCACCGACTCTCCCGTTCAGGTGGAAGGTTTCGGTTCAGACAGCGACAAAACGTTTACGATCCGCAAGGAACCCACGTGTCGTCCGAGCGCCGGCATTCGCACTGCTCGAGCCCGTGTTCTTCCAGGTAGTCGTACACGTGCAGCAGATTGCGGTCGACGGCGAAGGAGCCGAACACGCGCAGCGTCTCGCCGACGGTGTAGGTTTGCTCGTCGCCGTCGCACACATACAGTTTGGCCGGCTTGCTCGTATCGGGCACGGCGGTCATACAGCGCATCAACGGCGTGCGGTTGTCCTCATCGAGCAGCACGTCGCGCAAGGTCATGACCGCCAGTGAGAAGGTATCTTCATCCAACTTCACCTGCCCTTCGCTGTCGAGCACCTGCGCCAGCCGCGGATCGATCTGCAAGAACGCGCCGCGCCAATCGAAGAACAGGCTGGTCGACGGGCCGTAGGATTCGGCGGTGACGATCCCCTCGCGGTCGCAGGTCGCCTGCGCGTGGATGCCGTAGTAGGGACGCCAGCGTGCGAAGCGATGGGTGGTCGTGTTCGCGATCGCCGGAATCGGATCGTCGTCGGAGATGTCGTTGATCGTGCCCTTGAAGGCCACATGAACGTACCCCGCTTCCGGACCGTCGAAGAATTCTTCGGGCGGCGTACAAGCCAGGTGCACGTCTTGCGGTTCGGTGATCACCGTGTCGACCAGTTCCTCGATCAGCCCGGGATTCTGGTCGGGCACGAAGTTGTGGAGCAAGGTGAACATGACGTCATAATCGCGCATGTAGTAGGTGTCGGTCGAATAGCCGAAGTGCTTGCCGCCGTGGCCGAAGCGATAACCGTACCGCGTCTTTTTGCGCATCATGCCGTAACTGTAATCGACCGTTTCGCCCATCACGTCGCAGGCGGTGAAGTCCATCATATGGGCGTACATTTCCGAGCCGACCAGCTCGCCTTGCACGTAAGCCTTCATGAATTTGACCAGGTCCGCGGGATAGGAAACCAGCGCTCCGGTCGTCCAGGAAAACGTCGGGTGAAACATGTACGTGCCGTCAAAGAGCATATCGCCCACAAGGAATTGTTCGGGAATGAACTCGACGAGGAACATCAGATCGCTGCCCAGGCCGAAAGCGGGACCGGCCAACTCGGCATCGGCGTAGCCGTGCACGAGATCGTCGATCGGTTCATCGCCCATATCCAGGAAGGTCATGGTCAGGCCCAGCGGCTCGACGACACGCTCACGGATCATATCTTTCATCGTTTCGCCGGTGGCCGCCTCGGCGATCATACCCAGCAGAATGAAGTTCGTGTTGCAGTACGAGCACGACTCGCCGGGCTCGAAGTTGATCGGTTCGAAGCGCACGAAAGAAATGATGCGTTCGGGCGTGATCGGTTCGCCGATGTTGAGCAGCATGTTGATCCAATACATGGTGGACATCAGGTAATCGGGCAGGCCGCTTTGCATGGAGATCAAATGCCGGATGCGCACGTTCGACCAGTTATCGTATTGCGGCAGGTACTTGGTAAGCGGATCGTCCAGGCTCAGCACGTCCTCTTCCACCAATTGCATGATGACGGTGGCCGTGAACGGCTTGGTGATGCTGCCCACGCGATAGTGCATGTCCGGGGTCAGGTCGACGTTTTCGATGATGTCGGCTTTCCCGGTCGCATACATGTGCACCGGTTCGTCGCCATGGGTGACGCCGACGGCAAATCCGGGCTCACCGGAAAAAATACGGTATTCGTCGACCATCGTCTGCATGACCTGATCGAAGATCGTGGGTGGGGTCGTGTCATCGTCGTCATCATCATCGACGGCCTCGTCGTCGTCTGTTTCGTCGTCGTTATCGTCGTCATCGTCGGTGGCAGCGTCATCGTCGTCGTCATCGTCGTTGCAGGTAATCACGAGAAAAGACGTCGTCAGCAAGAGAAGCAGCAGGGCAACCAACCGGTATCGCTCCATCCTTCCTCCTTGCGTCCGTTTTGTACGTTATTGTATCATTGTACCACATCCAGGTGGAATTAAAGCAAAAGGGGCGCGTCATGCGCCCCCAATAATTCGATTTTTTATCTCCTCTTCCCGAATGCCCCGGGCAACTTTCAGTCGGTGTCGACGGTCCTCATCTTAGGATGAAGGCGAAAACCAAATCAACCGTGCGAATTCTCAGCAACCACAACCGTCATCATCATCGTCATCGTCATCATCGTCGTCAACTGCCGCGTCGTCATCGGCGGCATCGTCGTCGTCAATTGTATCATCATCGTCATCATCGCCGCCGCCGCTGACGGTGATGTAATCCTCGCGCACCATCTGGTCGTCGCCGCCGGGGCCGGTCGCGGTCAGCGTGACCGTGTAGGAGCCCGCCTGCGTATAGGTATGCGCGGGATTGGCTTCGTTGCTCGTGCCGCCGTCGCCAAAGCTCCACTGCACGCTCGACAGACAGCCCGCGTCGGCCACGGTGAGGTTGGTGAAGTCCACCGCCAGCGGCGCGGAACCGGTGCGCGGTTCGGCCGAGAAATCGGCCGCCGGCGCGTCGCACACGGGCGTCGCTTCGATCGCGTCGATGTCCACGCCCGGCGTGGCTTCGTTGTTGTTGCCGTCGCCGTCGTCGCGAATCATCACGTAGCGCGCTTCGCTCAGGCCGCTGACGCCGATGTCGAAAGACGTCGTGCCCGAGCCGGTGCCGACCGTCTGCCAGGAGCCGGTCCAGTCCTGCGAAACCAGCACGCTGTAGCCTTCGTCGTCGCCGTTTTCGTAGACGGTCAGTTCTTCGCCCACGCCGTCGACGATCGGGGTGAATTCGCCCATGTCGAACACGACGTAACCGTTGACGCCGGTCGAGAAGGCGTTGCCGTCATGCCCGCCCAACGCGGCGGTCGGCAGCGTGACGTTCGGCGGATTGTCGCTGGCATCCTTGCGAACCATGAACACGGTGCGCAGCGCCGCATAGACCGCGTCCTTGGCGGGATCCAGATCGATGTCTTCCTCGGTGTAGCCGGACGACGGTACGGTGACGTTCACCTGATTCCAGCCGTAGCCGTTGGCCCACACGTTCAGCGTTTGCGCGCCCGGCGCCAACACTGAACGAAAGGCAGGCTCCACCGCCTGGATATAGGGATCGAAAGTTTTCACCGGTTCCAGCACCAGCGAAATATGCGGGATAAATCCTGCGAATATTTCCTGCCAGTCCAAACCTTCCGGCGACAGGCTCATTTTAATCACGACCCCGATAAAACTGATCACAATAATTCCCACCACGATTTTGAGAAATATCTCAAATA
>ERZ795059.5283-NODE-5283-length-11778-cov-6.015952_pt1 | contig 11778 bp, 6 predicted proteins | sample MGYA00375143_ERZ795059 | MGnify/ENA primary metagenome ERZ795059 (study PRJEB30188, sample SAMN05720168) | activated sludge metagenome | isolation source: Anaerobic digester | place: USA | collected 2015-01-07 ... | reverse complement strand
CGATTGTTTCAAATCATCCATTTCGCGTAAATGATCTTTCCATTTTTCATCTATCACGCTTAAAACGGCAAATCTTTCAATCCGTGCCATCAAATCACTACCTAATTGGTTCTCTTTACGTCTATAAAACTCTTTTGCAGCTTCAATTACTCTTTCAATTAATCCGCTTTTACCCAAAGATTCAAATGTATTACTATCAATCTGAATATCAATTAATAAATGTTGCAAAAATTCTTGACGCATTCCTTGTATATCTGCATCATCAAAATAATTTTCAACAATTGAAGTAACAAAATCGTTTAAATAATCAAAAATTTCAGATTTTAAACGCTCGCCTTCCAAAGCTTGTCTTCTTCGTGTATATATTACTTCTCTCTGCTGATTCATAACATTATCAAATTCCAATAAACGTTTACGAATTGCAAAGTTATTCTCTTCAACTTTTCTCTGTGCTCTTTCAACTGATTTAGTAATTAAAGAATGTTCAATAACTTCTCCATCTTCAATTCCCATTTTATTCATTATATTTGCAATTCTATCACTGCCAAATAAACGCATTAAATCATCTTCCAATGATATAAAGAATTTTGATTTACCGGGATCTCCCTGACGTCCCGAACGTCCTCGTAACTGTCTATCAATACGTCTGGATTCGTGTCTTTCGGTACCTAAAATATATAAGCCCCCTTTTTCTACAACACCCGGACCAAGTTTAATATCCGTACCTCTTCCTGCCATGTTAGTAGCAATTGTTACCGCACCCGGTTGACCCGCATATGCAACAACTTCGGCTTCACGTTGGTGTTGTTTTGCATTTAATACATTATGCGGTATCCCTTTACTTTTAAGAATTCTACTAATTGTTTCCGAAACTTCAACACTAGTTGTACCAACTAAAACAGGTTGGTTATTTTCTCTAAGTTCTTTAATTTTCTCTAAAATAGCATTATACTTTTCTCTTTTTGTTCTATAAATAGCATCTTCCATATCAGCCCTCATAATTGGCTTGTTAGTAGGAATAACTGCTACTTCAAGTTTATATATTTCATAAAATTCGGCTTCTTCGGTTTCGGCAGTACCGGTCATACCGGCAATTTTTTTATATAATCTAAAATAATTTTGTAAAGTAATTGTTGCTAAAGTTTGTGTATCTCTTTCTACTTTTACGTTTTCTTTAGCTTCAATTGCCTGATGTAATCCATCCGAATATCTTCTACCAGGTAAAATACGACCCGTAAATTCATCAACAATTGCAATTTTACCATCTTCGGTTACAACATATTCATCATCTTTTTCAAACAATGTATAAGCTTTTAATAATTGGTTTAAAGTGTGAATTCTCTCACTTCTTTCTCCGTAAACTTTATAAACTTCTTCACGCTTAATAGCTTTTTCTTCATCCGTTAAATTACTATCGCCATCAATTTTACCAATTGCTTGCGATAAATCCGGCAATACAAAATATTCTTTCCCTTCAACAGAACCATGAGCCAGTTCCGTTCTCCCTTTTTCGGTTAAATCAATCTGATTATTTTTTTCATCAATAGAAAAATATAATTCTTCATCTATTTCCGGCATTCGTTTTGCATTTTCGCGTAAAAATTCAAGTTCTGTTTTTTGCATCAGCTTTTTGTTGGAAGGTTCGCTTAATAACTTCATCAATTTTTTATTTTTAGGAAACCCGCGTGTGGAACGCAATAGTGCAATTCCAACTGCTTCTTCGTTAAATCCGTTACTATCATTTAACTGTTTTTCTGCTTCTGCAACTATAGAACTAACCAAAGAAGCCTGCTTTTTAAATAAATATTCAACTTTAGGCTTCATTTCATAAAACTTATGGTCGGGGTTACCAACTGGTCCTGAAATAATTAAAGGAGTTCTTGCTTCGTCAATTAAAACACTGTCAACTTCATCCACAATAGCATAGTTATGAACTCGTTGCACACAGTCTTCCTTTCTAACCGCCATATTATCGCGTAAATAATCAAAACCAAATTCATTGTTTGTACCATATGTAATATCGTAATTATATACTACTCTTCTACTTTCTGGGTCCATGTTTGTCAAAATACAGCCCACAGTTAAACCGTGGAATTCAAAAATTTTTCCCATCCATTCACTATCACGTTTTGCCAAATAATCGTTTACCGTAACTATATGAACACCACGACCGGTTAATGCATTTAAATATATCGGTAATGTTGCAACTAATGTTTTTCCTTCCCCTGTTGCCATTTCGGCAATTTTTCCTTGATGTAATACCATACCGCCTATTAACTGAACATCATAGGGTATCATATCCCAATTTATTTTATTACCAGCCGCATCCCAACTCTTTCCAACTAATCTTCGGCAAGTATCTTTTACTACTGCAAAAGCCTCAGGTAATAGTTCGTCCAATATTTCGTTATATTTTTCGTCTAAGTCTTTATTTAAAGTATCTAAACGGTCATAAATTTCATGTCTATTTTCTTCCAGTTCATTACTTTTTAACTGATTATTAAGCTCTTCAATTTCTTCTCTTAAATCTAAAGTTGCATCATTAATTTTTTGCTTAAATTCAACAGTCTTATTTTTAAGTTCATCATCGGTTAATTTCTCTAATCCGACATAGATGTTATTAATTTCTTCTACAATAGGTGTTAATTCTTTCAATAATTTCGTGTGCTTATCACCAAAAAGTTTTTTCAACAAATTAGTTAACATTAATTTCTCCAAATAATTACAGATAACAAAATTACCAATCCTACAAGCTAAATGCAATAAATTCCATAAATTTTTAGTCTTTTATTTTACCTAAATTTACATCTAATAGGTATTAAAGTAATTTTTAATTTGATAATTTAAATTTAATTTCTTTTTTTATAACTTTACAAGTCAATTATTTTTGCAAATGGATAATAATTTAAAAGAAGAACTACAAAAAAGGCTTATTGATTTAGTGGGAGGAATATTCAGCTCGCATGAATTTGAACTCCTATACTCAAGTATTTTTAACGAATTACTTGCTTACCCCACTAAACTAGCCTTTAATAATTTTTTTAGAGTTATTAATTCACTTTATGATAGAAACAATTTTTTAAAAAATTCCATTAAATATGATTTTTATATTAAATCATTGTTTTCTATTACTTCAAATAGCAATTATTTAACCGATATATTAGTTAGAAACCCCGAGTATATTTATTTAATTTTAGATAGTACAAATATTAACTTAAAAATTTCTAAAAATAAGTTAATCAATGAATTAAAATTAAATACTTTAAAATTTAAAACCTTTAACTCAAAGATTAATTTTGTAAAATTATTTAAGCGTAAATATACTCTTATTATTGCTTTCAACGATATTAACGGAATTTACACATTACAAAGAACAACATTATATTTATCTTACTTAGCAACAGTAATTACGGGTTATGTTTTTAATTTGGTATTAAATTCCTTATTAGAAAAATTTGAAATAACTAAGTTTTACAGAAAATATACTCTTATTTCTCTTGGTAAACTAGGAGGAAATGAATTAAATTATAGTTCTGATATCGATTTAATGTTATTTTATGATAAAAATACAATTTTAAAAAAGAATACCTACATTAATACCGATATGTTCTTTAATACTGCTGTTTCGACATTTATTAATGTTATGACCGAAATTAACGAAAAAGGTTATATATACCGAGTTGATTTTAGGTTAAGACCGGATGGTAAAAATTCACCGCTGGCAAATTCAATAACCTCTTATATTAGATATTATGAATTACGCGGAGAAGATTGGGAAAAACAGATGTTATTAAAGATGAATTATGTATGCGGAAATAAAACATTGTATAATAAATTCAGAAAATTTATAATATCTTATGTGTTTTTTAATAACTTTAATAATTCACCGTTAGATAGAATTAAAAAGATAAAAGAAAAAATTGAATATGAAAACGACAATAATATTAAACTTTGTAAAGGAGGAATAAGAGATATTGAATTTTCCATCCAAGCATTACAATTGCTAAACGGACCAAAAATAAAAAAAATGTTTTCTGGTAATTCTATTTATATTTTAAAGCTGTTGAATAAACATAAACTAATAACCAAAACAGAATTAACCACTCTTATTAAAGCATATATATTCTACAGAAAAATTGAACACTATTTACAATTAATGAATGATACTCAAACTCATACAATTAATTTTGGAAGTGAAATATTTAACTCCATGTGGCAATTTTTTAATTTTTCAAATCAAAATGAATTTTGCGAGGAATTAGCCAATTCAAAACTAAACGTGCGTAAATTCTTCGATTCTGTTTTTATTACAAGCGAAATTGAAAATTTTAATAAAAAAGATCCCAATAATATAGAGTCGATTTTATTTATTGATAAAAATAGATCCATTAAAAACTTTAACTACTTAAAGTATGGTGCCGATTTATTAAATAATAAAGGATTTGATAATTATACTGCGGAACTATTTAATAATTTTGAACCTGAATTAATAAATATTTTAAGTTCTTCGGAATTTCCCGATATTATTCTTGAAAACTTTGCAAAAGGAATACGTTCGGTTTATTTCCCATCGATTTGGTATAAAACTTTTGGAAATATTAAATACTTAAAGATTTTTATTAATTTTTGCTTATTTAGTGACCGAGCTTTTAATATTTGGTCTTTGGATAAACGAGTTAGCGATTTATTACTTACGGGAAGAGTTTTTTTTAAGGATTTTATTAAAACTAATACTCATAGACCTGTGAATCAGCTACTTTTTATTTTATCGTTTCAATTTGCTATAAATATTATTAAAGAAGATGAATTATGTAATTATTTTTCCTTAATTATTACTTCTAAAATAAATGATTGTTATAATAAGTTGAATATTAAGTATCTAACCGTATTAGGTTTTGGAAGTTACGGTACCGGATCAATGAATTTTGCTTCGGATATTGATTTAATGTTTATTACAGACGAAAAATATAATTATGAAGCTGTATTTAACGAGGCATCCGTTTTTATTGAAACTCTTAAAATCGAGTTATACCCTTTTAAGTTTGATTTCCGTTTGCGTCCCGAAGGAGGAGGTTCGCAAATAGTTTGGGAAAAAAACAGCTTTAATAATTATTTAAAAACAAGGGCTCGTATTTGGGAATTCTTAGCATTTCAAAAGGTTAAATTTATCTGCGGAAATTATAACAATTTTGAAGCTATTATTATTGAGTTTTTTAATATTGCAAAAGATAAAGATAAAAAAGAAATTTGTGCAACAATTACCGAAATGCGAAAAAATATATTGAACAAAAATTTATCAATTTCAACAAATATAAAATATTCGCAAGGTGCTCTTCAAGATATTGATTTTCTAATTCAGTATTCTTTTTTTTATAAAATGGATTATGATGTTATTATCAATAATGCTAATTTTATTGAAAGACTTGAATTATTAAGAAATATAATGACTGATGAAGAGTATCTAATTATTAAAAACAATTACAATTATCTTAAAAAAATTGAATTGAGCAATCAAAATATTTTTGGGGTAAATAACTCTAATTTAAGTACTGATAATATGAAATTAATAAGATTAGTATTATTTTTGAATTTACAAAATATTGAAAAATTAAGAAAAGATATTCATAATTTTTTAAATATTAATAGCGGATTATTTAATAAATACATAGGAAGTAATAAATGACTAAGCTACTAAACGGTAAAAAACTTGATTATTTTATTATACTTTTTGTTTTTGTTGTCTATCAATTTACTCTTGCCCCTTCAGTTGTGCAAATCGATTCCGGAGAACTTGCCTCAATCCAATACATTTTAGGTATTGCTCACCCTTCGGGCTATCCTTTATTTACTGTATTAGGCTATTTATTTGGATTAATTCCGCTTCCGGTAACAAAAATTTATCAATATAACTTATTAGCTTCAATTTATACTTCTTTAGCTGTATTTTTTATTATTCGGTCGTTACGTTACATATTGCAATCGGTGGGTCAAAAAAAAATTAAAGAAAAATCCAATAAAAAGAAACACGAAAAGAATGTTCAATTTTTTTTAAGTTTAACCGAACAGGAAATTACGATTTTTTCAATTGTTGGAGGTTTAATTTTAGCTTTTTCCAAAACCTTTTGGTTTCAAAGTACTTCTGTTGAAGTATATTCATTTCATCTCTTACTTTTTTCTATTATCCTTTTTCAATCCTTCAAAATTTCCTTAAAGGAAAAAACCGAAAGAAAAGATTGGATAATAATAGCAGTTGCTTTGGCTTTTGGCTTTGGTAATCATTTAACAACTTTTTTAATTCTTCCTTCTTTAGCTTTTTTATATTTTATTAAAGAAAAAATTACTAAAAAAAGCTTAATTACTTTTGTTATTTCATCACTTGTTTTTTTAACGGTTTTTACTTTAATTTATTCTTTTTTAGTTTTACGCTCATCTCAATTCCCTTTATTAAATTGGGGTAACCCACATAACTGGGAAAATTTAATAAGACATATTTCAGGCTTTCAATATCAAGTATGGCTCTTTTCTTCTTCAGAAGCCGCTAAAGAACAGTTCGTATATTTTATTACCAACTTACCTCTTGAGTTTTCTTATATCACATTTATAATAGGATTAATGGGTTTTATAATTTCTTTTAAAGTCTCGAAACAGAATTATATTTTTTTACTAATATTATTCTTTTTTACGGTTTTCTATGCTATTAACTATGATATAAACGATATCGATTCTTATTTTTTGGCAGCTTATGTTGCTTTCTCATTATTATCAGTTTTTGCTTTAGTTTATATCTACACAAAACTTCCTATTAACATTAAAAACAAAGCCGCTTTAATTCTATTTATAATACCGCTATTTCAATTATTTTTTACTTTTAATTCGGTTAATCAATCAGATAATTATATTTATCACGATTATACAAACCATATTCTAAAAACAACCCAAAAAAATAGTATGATTATAAGTTATCAGTGGGATTATTTTATTTCACCCTTTTATTACTTTAGATATGTTGAAAACAAACGACCGGATTTAATTGTTATAGATAAAGAATTATTAAGACGATCCTGGTATTACACTCAATTAGAGACAAATTATAAAGGAATTTTTGATAATTTGCAAAACGATAAAATCGAATTTTTAAAAGCTTTACAACCTTTTGAACGTAAAGAGGACTATAACCCTCAAATATTAGAAAAATATTATAGAGCTATAATTAAAGGATTAATTGCCGATAATATTGATAAAAGACCTATTTATTTTGGTCCGGAATTGATTGATAATGAAATTAAAAATGATCAAATTGAAATTCCCGATGGTTTAAGTTTGGTACCGGAAGGATTATTATATAGGGTTGTAAAAAATAGAGATTATCATCCACAAAATAATTATAATATTAATATAAGATTTCCCAAAACTGAAGATAAATATATTATTAATCTAAAAAACATAATTTTTGGAATGCTTGCAAACCGTGCTATTTATGAAAAATCTTATAACAGAATAGAAAATGAAAAATTAATCAAAGATATTATAATAAGTAATTTCCCTGATAAAAATTTACCCCAATTTCTAAAATAACCCCGAGTAAACAATTTTATTATAATTTATTATTAAGTATTTTGTACTTTATATTTTTTAATTGAGCGATTTAATATTCTTTATATATTATAGGGCTAAAAAGATGAAAAATTTTTCATTTCTAATTTTAACAATATTTTTGGTAAATTCAATTACTTTGGGACAAATTACGTTTACTATTCAAGACTATCAACATTTGTATTATGACGGTCATACGCTTACTTACTCTCTTGATACTTTAAAAAGTGAAACGGACTTAGGATCTTTAGGGAACAATACTTGGGATTTTTCAAATTTGCTATTAAATAATCAGTTCACAGCCATATCTGTTAGCCCTTTTTATTCACCGTTTATTTCTGAATTTCCGGGTGCAAACTATGTAACCGAAACCGCAAGTAATTTTATGAATATCTCAACTAATCTATTTTCATATATTAATCTAACAGAGAACGGTTTTTACATCTTAGGTTCCAAAATTCAAAGTTCTATTCAAGATACGATTTTTGCAGAAAAAGTTACTTATAATCCTCCTCAAAACTCATTAATATTTCCTTTATCATATTTGACTGAATGGGATGATATTTTTGAAGTAAACTCAACTGAATTACTTAACGGTAATATAATTAGTTTAAATTCGGAAATTCAAAGAATTCATTATAAGTGTGATGCTTATGGAATGATCCAAACTCCTCAGAAGGTTTTACTTCCGGCATTACGATTAAAAGCAGATAAAACTACATTTAATAGAGTAACGGGCAATTACAACAGAGAAATTAATTATCAATATATAACGCCGGAGGGTTTTAGTGCTTCATTTTCGGCTATTGATACTCTTGCACCTGATACGGGGTGTATTAAAATAAAAAATTTTGTATGGACATATTTGGGCTTCGTTAACGTTAGTTCGGAGGAACAATCCCCTTCAGCTTACACCTTAGAACAAAATTACCCAAATCCTTTTAATCCTTTAACTAAAATTAAATTTAGCATTCGCAAACAAACAAATGTAAACTTATCAATTTATGACATTCTGGGTAACAAAATAAAAACAATCCTCAATGAAGAATTATCCCCCGGTACATATTGCAACACATGGACACCCGAAAATAGTACCGCCTCAGGCATATATTTTTGCAAATTGATTGCAAATGATTTTTCAAAATCTGTTAAAATGATCTATATAAAATAACATAAACTATAATAAAATAAGATCGATATTGGACTAATTAGGCATAAATCTTAAAATTTTAGAGCCAAAATAATCTTATTTTTCTTGCACTTTGTTATATTAATTTATATATTTAATAAAATTTAACTTAAATTCTTCATTTATTCCGTTTTTTGATTGGTTAACTAAATTTATAAATTATTTTAGGGGAAAGTTATGAAAAAAATCTACTTTTATTCTGTTCTATTTATATTGTTAAATTCCACAATTTTTGGGCAAATTACACTAACTAAAAGTTATGTGCAAAGCATCTATAATATTGGAAATTCGATAATAAGTCATGAAGATACTTTAATAACTAACTTAAATATCGGAGAACCGGGGAATAATACTTGGGATTTCTTCAATTTACAATCGCATATTACTGTTATTTCTACATCAGTAAATCCTGCAACTTCTCCTTATATTAGTGAATTTCCGGGTTCAAATTATGTATTAGAAACACCGGAAGAGATGATGGGAGTTCCTGCCAGTTTTTACTCGTATATCAATGTTACAGACGATGCTTTTAATGTTTATGGGGCAAAAATGCAAGTAACGTTACCTAACATGACAATCGGTCAAAAACTGGTTAACAACCCTGCTGAAAAATCATTTATTTTTCCGATGACTTATTTAACCGAATGGACTGACGTATTCCAATTTACTGCTTCCTCGTTTTTAAACGGTGCCCCTATGAATTCATATACAGAAAATCATAGAAAGCATTACAAATGCGACGGCTACGGGATGCTGAGAACACCTGATAACGAGATTGTTCAGGCTTTACGCCTAAGAGAAGACGAAACCAGATATGAAGCAGCCACCGGTAGTTATGAACGAGAAATTTCATATGAAATTATTGCACTTAACGGATTCAGTATTTCATTTACGGCAGTAGATACATTAGCTCCGGATAACGGTTTTATTGATGTTAGAGACGTACTTTGGACAACTGCGGGTACTGTAGAAGTAAAACCAGAACTATTACAACCGTCCAATTTTAATTTAGAGCAAAATTACCCAAATCCGTTTAATCCATCTACTACAATTAAATTTAGTATTACAGAGCAATCTCAAGTTAGTTTAGTAATTTATGATGTTTTGGGAAATGAAGTTGAAACCATTGTAAACGATAATTTACCAACAGGGTCTTACAGTACAATGTGGCTACCTGCCGGTAATATTTCGGGCGGAGTTTATTTTTGCAGGTTATCTGCAAATAATTTAACAAAAACTATTAAAATGATTTATATCAAATAAAAAAAACGCCGGTTAGTCCGGCGTTCTATTTTATTCATAATAACTTAAAATATCTTCAGCTTTATCTTTATCCACCTTATGCCCCGGTTTAAAAGATTGTAATAGAACATCAATTTGATGTATTAAACGTTTTTTATAATATTTTGGAGCATAAATTGAACCATCTATCATATACAACCTTTTAGATTTTTCGTCATAAAATGTGTAGCTAATAAATGGACCTCCACCGCTATTATCTTTAAATCGCCATAAACCTTGTGTCATAATAGCATAATATCCGTTAAAATTAACTTCTTTACTGCTTCTATTATCTTCAGATATCTCGACCCAAGTTGAATCATCGGCAGTTCTGTAATATTTTTCTGTAACTTTATTTCTGATGCTTAAAATTGAATCACCATTAAGCAATAAAGGATCGGCGTTATCAATCCAATGAACAAATATCCATCTTTCCATATCAGTATCAGGTGAACGTCTTAACCAAACAAAATTTTCTTTCGGCTTATTCATGGCAAGCTGAAAATCTGCTTGCACATAAATTAGCCAACCATAGTCTTTTAACAACTTTGCTTCAATGTCTTTCTTTTCATATTTAGGATTATACAGCGAGTTAAAAAGTCTTTCGTCACTTGCCTTTTGGAAGGCATACAATAAATTTTCCGAATACTGTAATAAGTTTTTCGCTATTACCTCATCTGATTTTCCGGTAACTATCATAACCAACTGATCTTTTGCCCATAAATCTTTTTTGGTAAAAAAGAAAGCACTATCTTTCATAACCAAATCGATTACTTTATCATCTAATATACTTTCAACATATTTTGAAAGTTCACTACCGGTATATAAAGGACAAATTATTAAGACGTTCTTTTTATTTTTCTGTTTTTCAAAACTATCATAATTAAAGCGTTTTAAGTTAAATAAGTTTTCCGGTTGTGGTGTATAAACTATTTTGTTAAAAACAGTTAATAATGCAGGTTCAAGAGCATAATAACTTGCGGTATCGGAAATAACATAAATATCATCTTCGTTGCCAAAAGCTTTCTTTTTTTGCGAGCAAGCAGAAAAAGATATCATTATACTAATAATAACTAATACAGAAACAAAAAAGAGTAAGGATTTTTTTATCATGGTAACTTCAAATTATTTTTGTAAATTTTACAAACAAGAATTATAATTTGTTTCAACTATAAAGGAACATTTTGAAGTATTAAAGAAAGATTCGGTAAAAATAAAAGATATAATAACCACATAACAATTCCAATAGAAACCGGTATTGCAAAGTTATCGTCACTATAACCATAAGATATATTTTCGGCTATTGCTCCAAAACCTACCGCAATAAACCCTATAACATATTCAATAATATCTCCCGTAACCTTTGGAGTAATTAAAACAACTAAACAAGCACTAACAAAAAATGCCAAAGTTCCTTCTAAGCTTTTAGATAAAAATTTATGACGTCCAAATTTTCTTCCAATAAGTGCAGCCATAATATCACTAACTATTAATACGGTAAAAGCCGTAATAACTATTACTTTAGGAAATACTAAAACAACCAATGCCGCAGATAATAAAACGTATGTTGCCCCATTTAAATTTTTTTTATTACTATCAATTTCGTGTTTCCGAAGCATAAAACCGAAATATTTATATATATATTTAGCTAAACCAGTAGAATAATACCGAGATCGGAAGAGCACACGTCTGAACTCCAGTCACACCATCCAATC
>ERZ795059.5279-NODE-5279-length-11781-cov-7.046819_pt1 | contig 11781 bp, 6 predicted proteins | sample MGYA00375143_ERZ795059 | MGnify/ENA primary metagenome ERZ795059 (study PRJEB30188, sample SAMN05720168) | activated sludge metagenome | isolation source: Anaerobic digester | place: USA | collected 2015-01-07 ... | reverse complement strand
GCGGGCGCGCATCGGCCAGACCGAATACCTGGGCAATAAGCTGCTGGACGCGGGCATTCCGATCGTCGAGCCGATCGGCAGCCACGCGGTGTTCCTGGACGCCAAGCGCTTCTACGATCACTTGCCGCGCGAGCAGTTCCCCTCGCAGACGCTGGCGGCGGACCTGTACGTCGAAAGCGGCGTGCGGGCGATGGAGCGCGGCGCCGTGTCGGCCGGACGCGATCCGGAAACCGGCGAGAACCTCTACCCGAGGCTGGAGTTGGTCCGCCTCACCCTGCCGCGGCGCGTGTACACCCAGGCGCACATGGACGTCACCGCCGAGTCGGTCATGGAGCTGTACGATCATCGCCACACGGCCAAGGGCCTGCGGTTCGTCTACGAGCCCAAGTACCTGCGCTTCTTCCAGGCGCGCTTCGAAAAGGTCGAATAGTCCGCACGGTTTTTTGCATTGCCGAGGGCGGTCTCCAGACCGCCCTTTTTCTTTAATTTAAGGGACATAATTTAAGGGACACCATACTTAATTATTGGCGAATTAAGTATGGTGTCCCTTAATTAGAGATCGATTATTCCTTGAGCAGCAGATACGCCAGCGTGCCGGTTTCCTTGAAGCCGGTGACGAACAGGTCGGTCAGCGCGCCCTCGCCGAAGTACAGGTCGACGCGCCCCGGGCCTTTGATCGCCGCGCCGGTGTCGGCGTCACAAACCAGCCGCGTCGCCGGACGGTAGGCGACGGCGCCGGCGGGCGTCTGGTACGCCTCACGGTAGGAGATCAGCCCGACCAGCCCCGCGCCGTAATACGCCTTGTCGGTGGCGATGGCGCGCAGGGGCGTCAGCGGCAGGCCGGTCATGCCGATGGGCGGGGTGTCGCTGAACTTGAAGAAAATGAAGCGCGGGTTGCGGCGGAAAAAGCGCATCGCCGCTTCCGGATTCGCCGCCAGATAGCGCCGCAGGCCGAAATAGCCGCCGGGTCGTTGCGCTTCGGGCACCGCCGCCATGATCTCGCGCTCGACCGATACGTACGGGTAACCGTTGTGCCCGGCGAAAATCAGCGTCCGGCGCGAACCGTCGGCCTGCACGGCCAGCGCGCCGCCCTGGATCTGCGCGTAGTAATACTCGCTGAGGTTGTCGGTGTAGCCGATCGCCAGCCGGTTCAGATCGTACGCGCCGTCGTAAATCTGCGCCCGCGTCGGCGCCGCCGCCGGTTGGCCGTTCACCCGGCGGAACACCTTGCCCTTGGATTCGAACAGGTCGCGCGGCCGGCCCAACACGGGCACGGTGAAGGCGCCGCCTTTGGTCGGGCGCATGTTCAGCAGCGGCGTGTGATAGCCGGTGAACACCGCCGGGGTGTTTACTGTGACGATCTCGAAGTCGCTCGCCAGCCGTTGCGCGAATTCCGGCCGGCCGTGATAGGCCAGGGTCAGTTTGCGCAGATGCCGCACGGTGTCCAGCGCGCGCTGACCGGAGACGCGTCGGCCTTGCAGCCGCAGCGAATGCGCGACGCGCTTGAGCAGGTATTTCTCCTGCCGGTCCAAGGCCAACAGCAGCGAGCGCACGTCGCCGTCGTCGCGCACCACGGGCGGCGGACCGGCCAGGGCGGGCCAGGCCGTCGCGAGCAAAACGAGCAGCGGCAATATTTTCCGGCGCAACATGCGCGCATTCTACCCGCGCGATTAATCTGCTACAATCCGCGATTGGAGGAACGCATGTTCGGACTGGGCGCAAGCGAATTGCTGGTGATCGCCATCGTCGTGCTCGTGCTGCTGGCCATGGGCAAACTGCCCGACGTCGCGCGCAAAGCCGGCGGGGCGTATCGCACTTATCGGCAGGTCGAGCGCGACGTGCACAAGGCGGCCGATCCGCGCACGTGGATCGACGCGGCGGTCGAAGACGACGACAAAACCAAGTCACCCAAGCACGATTGAATTCCCGCATGAAAAAACGCTGGTTGATTCTGCTTATCCTCGCGGTGCTGCTGTGCGCGGCGCTGGTCGTCCGCCAGGTCTGGAAGGGCGGCTTCGTCCAGCGCGTCGCGGCGACCGCCGCGAGTCATGCGGTCGACGCCAAGCGCAACCTGCCCTATTGGGATAGTCCGGCCGCCGACGGCAAGCATCAGCTCGACTTGTACCTGCCGCGCGGCGTGACCGGTGCGCCGCTGGTGGCGATCTTCCACGGCGGCGCCTGGGCGCGGGGCGATCGTACGATCAAGCCGATCGTCGAGATCGCCCGCTGGTTCGCCGCCCGGGGCGTGGCCGCGGCGGCGGTGAGCTATCGGCTCGCCCCCGAGTTCAAACCCGAAGCCCAGGCCGACGACGCCGCGCACGCGGCGAAGTGGCTGGCCGATCACGCGGCGGAATACGGCTACGACCCGGAAAAGATCTTCCTGCTCGGGCATAGCGCGGGTTCGCACCTGGCCGCGTTGATCGCCTGCGACCGCACCTACCTGGATGCCCTGGGCGCTCCGCCGACCCTGCCCGCCGGAGTGGTCGCGCTCGCCCCGGCCGTCGACATGCGCCCCACCGACGAAAAGATCAGCCCGGTGATCCGCCAGATGATCCACAACGTATTCGGCGACGACGCCGCCTATCGCACGAAGCTGTCCCCGGCCGCGTACGTCCATAAGGGCTGCCCGTCGTTTCTGTTGATCGTCGGTTCGGGCGACCACCTGGTGCCCGTGCCGCCGGTGGAGCGCTTCGCCGCGTCGTTGCGCGCCGCCGGCACGTCCGCGACGATGCTCACCATACGCGGGCGCGGTCACATCGACCTGTTCCACGACATGGTCACGCCCGGCGACCGTTCGGGCGAAGCGGCGCTGGCGTTCATCCGCGAGTCGGCCGGGCGGTAATCCATTGGCCGTCCTCAAATTATTTTTTACACCGCTAAAAATTCAGCGTCGTACCGGAATTCTGATAAAAAATCCGCGGTCGAAAAAGCGATAACCACCGAATATCCAATAATATTGCGGCAATTGCATCCGGATTGATCGGCACGGTTTTTGCTGGTTACTATAATTTCTGTAAAGGGAGGGGAAAAATGAAGATCGGCCTGATTATTTTCTTGAGCCTTTTAACGCCCTTCTTTCTCCTTGCATGCCCACCCGACGATGACGACGACAACGACGACGCCACGCCCGTCGACGACGATACGACCGACGATGACTCCGTCGATGACGATACCCTTGACGATGACACGACCGATGACGATACGACCGACGATGACTCCGTCGATGACGATACCCTTGACGATGACACGACCGATGACGACACGACCGACGACGACACCACCGACGACGATACCGGCGACGACGACACAACCGACGACGACACCGTCGATGATGACACCGATGACGATGACACGACCGACGACGATACGACCGACGACGATACGGCCGACGACGACACGACCGACGACGACACGATCGACGACGATACCGGCGACGACGATACGACGCCGGGGGTCATCTGGTCCGACGATTTCGAGGATTACACGCCCCAGGGACATCCCGGCGGCAATTGGGTTGTCATCACCTGCGGCTCCGTCGTCGAGACGATCGACGCCAACGGCCTGCCCACCCAGGCGTTGGAGGCGGGATTATCGTCTTCCAAAGGTTATTGCCTCGGTTTTGCGACATTCAACTACTTGATTTCTCCGCTCAACGGTCTTCTACTGGAAGCCGACGTCCGCCTGGCGGATTACCGCAGCAGTCGCCTTTCGTACAGCCTGAACACGTATAAAACGAGCGGCAAAATCGACCTGCGCTTTACCGCCACGGCCGGCGAGGTCGTCGCCTGGCTGTACAACAGGGCCGACCCGCACCACCCCTGGTTGCGCTGCGGTCAATTCGCTTCCGACCAATGGCGAACCGTCGCCGTGGCCGTCGATCATACGACGCCGACCTTCGACGTTTTGCTCGCCGGCGAGCCGTCCGCCTGCGCCGACATCCCTCTGGCGATCGACCTGGGCGGCAATTTAAACACGATTGAATATTCCAACGTCGGCGACTTCAACGGTTCGCTGCAATTCGACAACTTTGTCGTCTCGCGCACCGCGCCGGGCGATTTGAGCGAGGGAAAGGCGCCGCCGATCGAGGTCACGGACGACGATTTGGAATGCATCGACGGCGACGTCGAGTTCTACCCCAACGGCCGCGTTTCGCTGGCGATCGACGACAACGACCGCGTCCATGTGGGCTACCAAAAACGCGACCACTACTATTACCACGGCTGCAATTACCAGAATTACTACTACGCCGAAAACACGACGGACGCCTGGCAAACCCTGGCCGTCGAAGGAGGTTTTTGCCAGATTTGGATCGATACCTATCTCGACCTGCGTTTCCAAAATAACGCCGGCGACAGCAGTTCCCTGGTCGCCGGCGCCGCCGAGGATCCGCACCTCGTCTATGACTATTCCTATTACAGCTACAACGTCGGGTATCATGGGTACCCCGACACGGAAACCAACGAAAGCTCCTTGTATTACTGGATTCCGTCCGCCGAACCGCAGTTGATCGATCACGACTATTTTTCCACTTCCAGTTACAATGGCTCGGTCGAACGCAGCAGCGTTTTGGTGCGCGATGCGGCGGGCGCCGAGCATTTGGCATATATCCTCTTCCCCGGCAAGGTCTATTATCTACCGCCTGGGAGCAACGATCGCGAACAGGTGAACACCTGTTACGACTGGTACAGCTATGAATCTCGTGTGTCGATGACGTTGGACGACGAAGGCGAACCGCACCTCATTTATTATTGTCTCGATAACAATTATATCGGCCGAACGTTGCACAGTAGTCGGCAGGACGGCGAGTGGGTGCACGAACCGTTGACGGGCATGGGTTACGCCTTCCATCCCGCGTTGACGGCCGATGCGCATGGCCGGCTGCACCTGCTGAGCGAATTGGGGAATTATCAGTCCGGCACGACTCAACTCTTTCACAGCGTCTACGATGGCGAGACATGGACCTCGACGATTATCGACACGGCAACCACTTATTATTTCCCGGCGACGACGCTGGCCGTCGATGGCGAAACCGGCGCGGTGTTCGTTTTCTACGTGCTGGGCGAAGGCCTGACGTACCTGACCGACCGCAACGGCGCCTGGGAGAAATACGTCGTATCGACGCCCGGTCCGGTGACCACCGATCTGGCGCTGGCGCTGGACGGCGACGGTCGCTTGCACCTGGCGTTCGGCGCGGATTATCGACTGTGGCATCTGGCCTTTGCGCCGGACGACTTGCCGTCGATCTTCACGCCGGTCGAGGAGTGCCAATAAACAAAAGGGAGGCGTTCATGCGCTTCGTTCTTTTCTGGTTGATGCTTGTTAGTATCCTGACCTTGTTGGCCGCCTGCCCGCCGGATGATGATGACAACGACAACGACGACGCCACACCGGTCGACGACGACACCACAGATGACGACACCGCCGACGACGACGACTCCGTCGATGATGACGATGATACGACCGACGACGACTCCGTCGACGACGACACGATCGACGATGACACGATCGACGACGACACGGTCGACGACGACTCCATCGACGATGACACAATCGACGACGACTCCGTCGACGACGACACGGTCGACGACGACTCCATCGACGATGACACAATCGATGACGACACGGGCGACGACGACACGGCCGATGACGACACCGGCGACGACGATACGACCGGCGGCGACTTTTGGACCTACGATTTCGAAAACGACGTCGTCGGTGAACCGCCGGCCTCTTCCTGGAGCGAAATGTCGGTCAACGGCGATGTGTTTCGCGTTTACAACTACGGCGGCGAACACGGCAAGGTGATGGTTCTCAATGAAGGAACGCGCAAGGAAAATCCGCTCGCCATCTGGGGTTGGATCACCTACAACTGGGTGAACCTGCAACCGTTCCAGCAGGATTTCAACCTGGAGATGGCCGTCTACTTCACCGACCGACGCACCAGCCGCTTCATCATCAAGCGCTCCATCGGGTCATGGAATTACGACGAATGGACCTACCGCATCACGGCCACCGGCGACACGGTCGACTTGTTCATCGACCATCCGCAACGCGACGAGGAATGGACCTACTGCGGCTCGTTCCCCGCCGACGAGTGGCACAACGTCACCTTCGCCGTGCGGCCCCAGGCGCACCAGGCGTCCTTGCTGATCGACGATCAACCCACCGCCTGTCTGAACGTCGACTGGGCCATCGGCGGCGACGGTTGGTTCAGCGGTTTCACCCTCGACCACGCGGGCGGCCATAACGGCAGCGGCTTCTACGACGACTTCCGCGCTTATCATCCGATCGAGACGGTCCAAAGCGCTCCCGTCGAAGCCAACGATGACGACGACGATCTGACCTATGCCTGGATCGACGGCGACAGCGAATATCGCGTGTACGGCGACGTTTCGCTGGGCATCGACAACGCGGGCGATCTGTATTTTCTGTATCCGAAATACAATCACGCCTATTACGAAGACTGCAATTACACGACGCTGTACGACGCCGTACAATCCGGCGACACGATCGCCCTCGCCGCGCCGGTCGACGCCGGTTCGTGCTATATCCACGATGAATATCATTACTATACCGAACAATACTACAATATGGGACACAAAAACGCTCTGGCGAGCCTCGCCGCGAACTCGCCGGCGTATTTGTATACCTATTCGCATTACGGCTACACGAACTCCTTTTTCGGTTGGAGCTATTCCTACGCGGGTGCGTTGCTTTACACGCCGCGCGGCGGCGAACCAGTCACGATCGACAGCGCCGAAGCGGGCGATTGGTCGATGAGTAACGGCGCGAATCACGACCTGGTGCAAACCGCCGACGGCGTGGTGCATGTGGCTTACGACAAGAATGAATATCACGAATTTCCCACGCCGCCCTATTATGCCTATTTCAAGCTGGCCTACACCAACAGCGACATCTGGGACGGCGATCCGGAGATCGTCGACGACTCCGCCTCCTTCTTTTTCGGCGTCAAATTGCTGACCGACGAAACCGACGCCGTGCGGATTCTGTACGCTCGCGCCGACGTCAATTACCAGGTTGTGAGTTTCCATCTCGCCGAAAAATCCGGCGGCGTCTGGACGATCCAAACCCTTCTCGACGGGCTCAATTGCTATCAACCGAAATTCGCCGTCGACCCCGACGGACATCTGCATACAATCTACACGCAAAACTTCAAACTGATCCATGGTACGAACGCTTCGGGTGATTGGGTTTTCGAACCGATCCTCGATCCGTACGTCGACACGCCGATCTATGATTACATGATCGATCCGGCCGGCTTCCTTCACCTGGTTTACACGCAGAACGACGACAGCCAATTGTTCTACGCCACCAACCGCAACGGCCTATGGGAAATGACCGAGCTACCGCTGGTCGCGCCGGTCGACTCCGCCTTGGCGTTGGCGCAGGACGACGCCGGCGACTTGCACGTGGCGCTGAACGCGGCCACCCGTCTCTGGCGCACGAGCTTCGATCCCGACGATCTGCCGGCCGACTTCTGGCAAGGAGACGCTCGATGAAGCAGTCTGTGCGTTCGTTAATGATTTTCATGATAGCATCGCTGCTGACCATCGTGTCGACCGCCTGCCCTCCCGACGACGATGACGACAACGACAACGATGACGCCACCCCGTCCGATGATGACTCCGGCGACGATGATTCTTCCCCCGACGACGATGACGACGCCACGCCCGACGACGATACGGTCGATGACGACACCACCGACGACGACTCGTCCGACGACGATACAACCGATGACGACACCGCTGATGACGACACGACCGATGATGACACCGCCGACGACGATTCGGTCGACGACGATACTGGCGACACCGCCGATTTAACGATCCTGGGCGGCGGCGAAACCGGCCGTTTCGGGTTCCGCATACGCAACGCGCCCGACGGCACGCCTTATGTCGGCGCCGTGCGCGGCGGTTACATCAAGGTTTTCGGCCTGCTCGACGGCGTGGAAGTGCCGGGCATCCCCATGATCCAAACCTATTACATGGCGATGGACATCGACGACCAGGGACATTTCCATTTCCTGCACACCAATTGGTTGACCGAAACTCTGTTTTATACCACCAACGTCTCCGGACAGTGGAAAACGACTTATATCGCCGGCGGCATCGAGCAGAGCCTCAAATCGGAGGTTGTGGCCGATGCGGACGGCGCGGCGCACATCGTGTTTATGAAGTACATCGACAATTCGGGTTACTATGTGTATTACGCCACCAATAAAACCGGCTCGTTCGTGGTGACGCAAATCGACGAATCCTGGGAGCACAATGACGAAGCCGGTCCGGATCTGGTTGTCGACGGCGACGGCAAGGCCTACCTTTCCTACGAATACGGCGCCAACGTACGCGTGGCGCATAACAAATTTGGCTACTGGGCAAAAAAATCGCTGGACGGTTGTCCCGACGGCGGCCGCTCCTCGACTGTCACGCTCGACAACGAAGGTCAGGTCAACGTTTTTTACCCGACCAATTCTTACGAATTGATTCACGGTTATGCCGACGCGACGATGAACTGGACCTGCGAAAACCTGGGCGGCGGCGGAGCGTATCCGGATGTCGTCGTCGATGACGACAATCACTTTCATTTGACCTCAGTCCTCAGCGTTTCCGACGCCTATTTAATCGTTTACACCACCGACGTAAGCGGCGCCTGGACCAGCGAACAACTGTCGTCTCCCAACCTCACCTATAACTACCGCTTGAATTCCGACATCGCGCTGGACGCCGACGGGAACGTGCATTACGTGTATTTCGACAGCGGCCAATACAATCTCATGCGCAGCGATCTGACGCCGGGCGGTTGGGTGCTGAACCGGCCGATCACCGGCGGCGGCTACAAACGCAACGCCACCACGCTGGCGCTGAATCCGGCGGGCGAACCGACGATCGCCTTCGACACCGATTCGTTTTACCTGGCCACGCGTGCGGGCGACCAATGGCAGATCGCGGATCTGGCGATCGACGCCTATTACTACGATCTGGCGATCGACTCCGCCGGACACCATCATCTTTTCTATAACGGCGGCAACGACTACATCATGAACTACCTGACCGACACCGGCGGTTCCTGGCAGAACACAGTCGTCGATTATCGCGGTTGTGAGGAAGTGGATATGGAGCTGGACGAGAACGAAAAGGTCCATGCGGCTTATTATTGTTACAGCACACCGGGCGAGTTCGGTTATTACGGCGTGTATGTCACCAACAAAAGCGGCGCATGGACGATGGACGATCCGCAGGTCAGCGCCGATTATCCCGACGGCCTGCAATTGCGGATCATTGACGGCGCGGCGCATCTCTATTTCGCCAACGACGAGGGAATCTTCGTCAGCCGGCAAACGGGCGACGGCTGGACCGTCGAACAGTTGTCGACGACCGACGCAAACCTGGAGGACGTTCTGATCGACGAGCAGCAAAATGTTCATCTGCTGCTGTCCTCTTACAGCAACGGCATGCTGCACGTCGACAACACGGGCGGTGCGTGGGCGGCGGAAACCATCGACGCCGCGGCCGACGGCGACGGCGCGCTGGCTTTCGACAATGGCGGCAAGCTGCACGCCGTGTATTGGGGCGTCGGCTTGCGCCATGCCGTTCTCACGCCCACCGGCTGGGAAAAGGAACAACTGTTACTCAACAACATGGAATGGGAGGACTGCCGGCTGCGCATCGACGACGACAACATGGCACACGTCTCGCTGCAGGGCAACGAAGCGCAGTGGTACATGTCTTTCTTAATTGACTGACGCCACACGGAGGACGCGTCGATGAAAACCGTCTTTTTCTGGTCGGTTCTTTTCTTGTCGGTTGTACTGCTGTGCACCGCTTGTCCACCCGACGACGACGACGACAACGACGCCACGCCCGTCGACGACGACACCGACGACGACGATTCGGTGGACGACGATGACGACGACACCGACGACGACGATACGGTCGATGACGACATCGACGACGACGATACGACCGACGACGACACAACCGACGACGACTCGGTTGATGACGATACGACCGACGACGACACAACCGACGATGACATCGTCGATGACGACACGCTTGACGATGACACGGTCGACGACGACACATCCGACGACGATACGCTCGATGACGACACGACTGATGACGACACGACTGATGACGACTCCGCCGACGACGACATCGTGGTGGAGAACGTCGAGTATATTTTCGGCGGCGTGGCCTGGCCCTTCGATCTGGCCGGTTCCGACGAAGGCCCGATGTACGTTTCCGCTCACATCGGCGGCCGACCCTGCCTGTTCACGCTCGACGACAGCGACGGTTTCACCACCGAGCTGTTGCCCGCGACGCTGGTTCCCATCGATGTCCAGGTCGATCCGTTCGGCAACGTGCACCTGCTGGCCGAGGATGAGGTTAACGACCAACTTAAGCACCTCTGGCGGGAGAACGACGTTTGGCACACCGAGATCATTCCCGAATACATCGCCGATGGCTGGGCCGGCATGAGCGACATGGCTTTCGACGCCGCCGGCAATATTCATCTGTGCCAGGACGGATACGACACGTACTACGTCACCAACGCTTCCGGCCAATGGACCCATCAATTTATCCAAAGCACCTGGATCGAACCTACAACTTTCTGCCGGCCGTTCGTCTCTCCGGACGGTTCGGTCCATCTGACCTATCTGGACACCTGGTACGACTGGCAGGGACATCCTTTCCATAAATTGAGTTGGACGACCAACCGCGGCGGGCAATGGCAGAACCATCTGTTTACGGATTATGCCGCGCTGTCTTTCAGCTATATGTCCTTTGACGAGCAGAGCAACGCCGATGTGGTTTATCACACGACGGACGGATTGATCTACGGATTCTGGGACGGCGACCATTGGACGACCGAAGTCGTGTCAACCACGATGACGAATTATCAAGGCATCTGGCGGATAGACGACAAACCGACGATTCTCCTTCAAGATTCCACCGCCGCAAACACGTTCACCGCCACGCTGCAGGCCGACTCCTGGACGATAACCGATTTGGGCGCCGCCACCGGTTACAGCCTTGAAACCGTGCCCACCGCGGCCGGGCAATGGCGTTTCTTATTCGAGAATTTGCATGATCACACGCTGCATTATCTGAACGATCTTTCCGGCGCGTGGGACGACCTGACGATTTTTTCGGGACCCGCGGTCGGCGGTCCGGTGTCCCACGGCGTCGACGAACAAGGCCGCCGCTTCCTGCTGGCAGGCACCAACCAGGGCTGGCGGAAGGTAATTTGGCTCAACGACGGGTGGCAGGTCGAACCCTTCGATCTCGGCGTCGCGTCGCTGAGCAACGCGGAAATCGTCACCGACGACCAAGGCGTCACCCATCTGGTCGGCAACAGCGGCCTGACCATCGTCTATGCCGACAACCAAGGCGGTTCCTGGCAAAGTGAAATCGTCACCGAAGCCTCTCCGGTAAGCCAGGTGTTCAATCTGCGCCCCGACGGCGAGCCGGTGATCGTCTATCAGTACAATAATAAATTTTATTGCCTCGAGCGCACCGCCGACGGCTGGAACAACGAGGAACTGCCCATCGCCGACACGGTCTATCACTGGACCTACGGCGTCGGCGGCAACGCGGACGGCGACGTGTTCCTCTGCTACGAGGTCGAATATTATGACCTCATCCGTTGCGCCCGCCGGCACGAAGGCCAATGGACCGTGGACACGATCGAAGCGTCGGCGGATATCGTCGTCGGCACGCGCGCCATGGCGATCGACGCGGACGGCGCACCGCATTACAT
>ERZ795059.5276-NODE-5276-length-11785-cov-4.518414_pt1 | contig 11785 bp, 6 predicted proteins | sample MGYA00375143_ERZ795059 | MGnify/ENA primary metagenome ERZ795059 (study PRJEB30188, sample SAMN05720168) | activated sludge metagenome | isolation source: Anaerobic digester | place: USA | collected 2015-01-07 ... | reverse complement strand
CAGGAGGGGGCCGCCGTCATTAGCCAGTACACCGTCACCGAGAGCGGCAAGATCTCCATCCCCGAGGTGGGCAATATCCAGGCCGCGGGGCTCACGGAGACGCAACTGGAATCGGAGATTCGCAAGGCTCTCACGCCCAGGATTCTCCGCAATCCGTCGGTTACGGTCTTGTTGGTCACGTCGCAACAACGGGCGTTCTCGATCCTCGGCAACGCCGTGCCGGTGCCCGGTCGCTATATCATTCCTCGATATGATTACCGTCTGACGGATGCCTTGGCGACCGCCCAGGTGGCGATGCAGTACAACGTGAGCAATATCTACGTCTCGCGGCGGGAAGGGGCGGGCGATGGCCGCCCGGCGGAGAAACCGACGCCGGGACGAGTCCCCGAACTGGAGACTCTCCAACCCAACTCCTCCATGGGGCAGCCGCTGCCTCTTATCCCAGGGAACTCTGCGACTACCAAGAGGGACATCGCCGAGCCGTCTGAGCCGGCGCAGAAGTTCGAGAGCGAGCGGGAGATGCTCGACCTGATCTCGCCGCAGGCGAATGCCTGGCCGCAGAGCGGCAAGGTGCTCGGCGCTCCGGCCGGGGCGGTGCAGGCGAACAACGACATGGCGGCCTCCGTGCTGCCAGGCGGATTCCGCGTGCTGGTGCCGACGCCGTCGCAGGGGACTCCCAGGATGACGACTCCAGGCGTCGTGCAATCGTCGGCCGAACTGCGTCCTGGTGCTTTTGGGACGACCCCCAACGCTGCGGCCGAGTCCAAGGCCGCGCCGCGAATGGAATGGATCTATGACGGGACCCAGTGGAAGCAGGTCCCGGCCAAGAATGGGACCGCTCCCGTCGTGCAGCCTCCGGCCGCACAGACGCCGACCCGGCCCTCCGTGCCCCAACAGACCCAGACTCAGACGCCCCCTGCAACGCAGCCGCAGACGGAATGGGTTCTTCGCAACGGCGCTTGGGTTCAAGTGCCCCGAGGGCAGACACAGCCCCAGAGTCAACCGATGCCGTCCCAGCCGCCGACTGCGGTTGCGCCCCCGTTGCCCTCGCTGCCGCCAGCGGACTTGGAGTGGGAAGAGGCATCCCACACTCGCTCGATCCGCATCCCGGCCGACAAGCTGCTGGCCGGCGATGCTCGATACAACATCGTCATCAAGCCCGGCGACACGATCCACGTCCCGGTCGATCTGATCGGGGAGTTCTTCATCATGGGCAACGTCAACAAGACCGGCGTGATCAATCTGACCGGCCGGCCGATGACGCTGAAGATGGCGATTGCCGCGGCAGGCGGGCTCGGGCCGCTGGCGATGCCCCGGCGGGTCGAGGTGACCCGGCGGATCGGCACCAAGCGTGAAGAGATCGTCATGGTCGATCTGGACAAGATCGCCAAGGGCGAGCAACCCGATTTCTTCATCAAGCCCAACGATCTCATCAACGTCGGGACCGACGCGACCGCGAGGTGGCGTGCGGTGCTGCGCAACGCCTTCCGGGCCACCTACGGCTTCGGATTCGTGTACGACCGGAACTTCGCCGATGCGGACTACGGGAAGGGATTCCAACTGCCGAGTTGGCTCTAGGGTGGCTCCCATGGCTGGCGCTCCGCAGACCGTGGGCCGCGTCGTCCGTTCCTCCGGGCCGGATCGGACATGGAAGCAACTGGGACCTCATGCCTGGACCAAGATCCTCATTCTGACGGCATTGCTCGGCGTGCTCTTTCGAACGGAGATCGCCGAGATGGTTCATCTGTGGCTCACCGACCCGAGTTGGTCCCACGGTTTCCTGATCCCTCTGTTCAGCCTGTACTTCGTCAACCAGAAGCGTCGGGAGATCCTGGGCCTGGAGTACGCTCGCGATCCTCTGCTCGAAGTGCTGGCCGGCCGCAAGCCACAACGGCTCTTCCCCGGCCAGACGCGATCGAACTACCTCGGCTTGCTGCTCCTGTTGCTGATCCTCGCCTTCTATGGGTTCAACGTCGTGAGTCCTTCTGGGTACGCCTATCTGCGGCCGATCTCCATGATCGCGGCGGCAGGGGCGGTGGTCCTGTTCCTCGGTGGATGGCGGCTGATTCGCCACACCTGGCTGCCGATCGCGTTCTTCGTGTTCGCGATCCCGCTGCCCCGGCGGTACTACGTGGGCCTGACCATGCCCATGCGGGAACTTTCGGCCTCCGTAGCGACGGCTCTGTTGAACCTGGTCCCAGGCCTCAAGGCCACGGCCGGCGGCGTGGTCATCGACGTCGTCTACCAGGGGCGGCGTCTGGAGCCCGCGCTGGACGTGGCCGAGGCGTGCAGCGGGATGCGTCTGCTCATGGCGTTTCTGGCCCTGGGCGTGGCGATGGCCTATCTGCACGAGCGGCCCGGCTGGCAGCGGGTGGTCTTGCTCCTCAGCACGGCGCCCATCGCGGTCTTGTGCAACGTCGTTCGCGTCACGGTCACAGGGTTCCTGTACGTCCTGGTCGGCCGGCAATACGCGCAGGGCGTCTATCACGATCTGCTCGGTCTGGCGATGCTGCCCTTGGCGTTCGGCCTGTATGGTCTGCTCGCGTGGTTTCTGGCGAGCCTGTTCATCGACGAGGAGGCCGAAAAGGCCGAGAGTGTCGTCGTAAGGAGGCGGCCGCAAGATGAATAGGACGCGTTCTCATCTCCTGTCGTTCGCTCAGCCGGCATTCGTCCTCTGCGCGATGGTGCTGGCTCTTGCCGCGGCGGGAATGTCTGTCGCGACGCGGAAGTTGGGCCTGTATCTTCGGAAGGAGCCGCTGCCGCTGAAAAAGTCGCTCGACGCAATCGATGCGAACGAGCTCTTGCCGTACCGCGTCACGGCTCGGCACAAGATCGAGAACCCCGAGGTCCTTGAGTCACTTGGAACCGAAGACTATATCCAGTGGGTCCTGGAGGACCCACGCGGGTCGCAGAGCGATCCGACGAGGGACGTGCTGGTCTTCATCACATACTATCGTCGTCCCGACCGCGTGCCTCACGTCCCGGAAGAGTGCTACACCGGAGGCGGGTACCGGCGTTTGAACACCGACGCAGTCACTTTCCAGATCGGACCGGGCGACGCCCCCCGGGCGGTCCCCGGCCGGTACCTGCGTTTCGAGAAGAAGGCGGGCGACATTTCCCTGGCCCTCCAGCAATTCCCTGTGCTGTACCTGTTCCGCGTCAATGGGGAATACGCAGGGAACCGGGACGACGCCCGCATGGCTCTGAACAAGAGCATTTTCCACAAGCATTCGTACTTCTGCAAGATCGAACTGATCTTCAATCAGTCGCCGGCGGCGCCCTCGAAGGAGGAAGCGGTCTCGGCGGCCCAGAGACTCCTGACGACGCTGTTGCCCGTCCTGGAGCGGGAGCACTGGCCGGATTGGGAATAGTGGGAATCACCGGCTGCGGCAGTGCCTGCATTCCCGCAGGTGATGACGGAGCCGAGAAAGGGGATTCAGATGGCGAGAAGACGCCTGAACAAGAAGGTCGCGTTGATGGGCACGACGGTGCTCCTGCTGCTGGCGATGCTGGCGGTGTTCGTCTTCCTGCGGCTCAATCGCGACCCGGCGCCGCTGATCGCCGACGGCGACGCCGCCTGGGCGGCGAAGGATTACAAAGCCGCCAGAGAGAACTACGAGAAGGCCTTCGGCCTGGTGGATTCGCCCGAACTGCGGATGGACCTGCTGTTCAAACGGGCGGACGTCTACCGGGAACTGGGCCTGTGGGACAAGAGTCTGGCCTGCTGGGAGGCGATCGTCACGATCGATCCTCAGAATGTCAAAGCCCATCTCGCGCGGCTCAAATACACCTACATCCTGGCCGACAGCCTGGGAATTGCCGGCCGGAGCGTCAGCGGCTACTGGGACGAGGTCCTGAACCGGTCTCGAAAGACTCTGGACGTGGTCAAGGCCGCCGGTTTGCTGGAGGCGCCGAGGATGGAATGGGACCCGTCCTTCGGACAGGTGAAGAACCGCGCCTGGAGCGACGGCGCGACGACTCTCGGGCCGCACCTGCACTTCATCAAGGGCCGGGCCGCGATGGAACTGGCGAACATGGGCGCCGTGCCGTCGCCCGGCGATCTGCTCGGCGAAGCGCAGGCCGACCTGGAAGAGGCCAGGAAGGCCGACGCGAGCAATGTTCAGGCCTATCACCACTTGTCGCAAGTCTTCGTCGTGCGAGGGCGAATCGCAGCATCCCTCGGCAACCGGAGCGAACAGGCCCAGGCCGAGAAGCAGGCCGATGAGATTCTGGCCGAGGGGCTGCGCGTCGCGGGCGAGTCGCCCGAGATGCACATCTTCGTTCTGGCCCGCAAACTCGCGGCCACGCAGCAAGGGACCATCTCGGAAGCCAGAGAGCGGATGAAAAACCTGGAATCCGACTACGAGGCGCTGACCCAGCGGTTTGCGTCCAGTCCTCAGGCATTCGCGGCCAAAGCCCAGTTCCTCTCGTTCTTCGCGGCCTATCTGGACGCCGCCTCAGCCAGGGACAAGCTCGATAAGGCGATCGCCGCCGCCCAGCGGGCCGGGACTCTCGACCCGGACGATCCTGAATATGCGATCCTGGCGGCCAGCTACCAGTACAGGAAGTCGTCGGTCTACAAGGACGCCGCGGCTCAGCAGGCGGCGATCGATCTGGCGGACAAGGCGCTCCAACTGCCCGAAGTTCAGGACATCCCCGGCCCGATGCAGACGGCCCGGCGGGTGAATCGATTGTCTCTGTGTTCGCTGCTGGCCCGCGGTTGCGTGGAGAGAGTCCTCTCTCTGCCCGCCGCGGATCCGGCCAGGGAAACGTTGCTGGCCCGCGCGGAGGAGGCGGTCCGGCAGATCGGACAGATCCAAGGCGGCGGCGAGAATCCGGAGGTTCTCAAGTGGCAGGGCATGTTGGACCTGGCCAGGGGACAGACGGCCAAGGCGGTGACGAGTCTGTACGCCGCATACGAGCAGAACAAGGCCGCCAACTCGCCTGAGCAGCGAGATCCGTACCTGGCCATGACGCTGGCCTCGGTTTTCAAAGAGAGCAGTGAGACCGGCGCGGTCATCGACTTTCTGAGCACCGCGCTGACCGCCGGGATCATCTTCACGAAACCCGATGCCTTGCTCGACTACGGCGATGCACTGATGGCGGCCGGCTCGTATGAAGGAGCGATCGGCGCGGCCACTTCCTTCGACGAGCGGTTCGGCGCGAGCGATCGCAGCCGTGTGCTGCGCGTCAAGGCGCTGATCGGCAAAGGTCTCGTCGCGGAAGCGGAGGAGGCTGTCTCTCGCCTGACGCCGAGCGATCCTGTGGTCCTGTCCCTGAATCTCGATCTGGTCCGGGCCCGGGCCACGCAACTGCTCGGCACGATTCACCAGCAGGGGACTGTCGGCCAGACGCAGCCCGGCGGGGCTCGCTTGCCGGCGCCCGAGTTGCTCGCCTGCTATCGTCGCGAGGCCGAACTCACGCAGCAACTGCTGGCTACCGATCGCGACGCGGTCCAGGAGCAGCACGTGGCCGGTTGTGTGAAGCGCTGATCGAGCAGGGGGACATCGCCACCGCCAAAGCGGTTGTCGAGGCCTACGCCAGGCCGTTCCCCGACAATCCCGTGGCCCTATTCTACCGGGCTCTGTTGTCCGAGCCGGACCCGAAGAATTGCCCGGAGGCCAGGAGGACCGAAATCCAGGGCAAAGCCCTGGCTGCGATGCGAGATCCCGTTCGCCGGGCATTGGAACTCGGCGCGTTCTACCGCCGGAACGAGCAGCCGGACCAGGCGGCCGCCCAGTGGCGAAGCGTGCTGGACGCCACGGCGTCGCAGGGGGCTGCGGATATGCCGGTCTACCTGAAGATTCGCAACATCACTCCCCGCCACGTGGCGGCGGGGAATCTCTTCGATCTGGCCCGCGACCGGGAGGATTGGAAACTCGCGGGGGAGATCGTCGATCTGGCCCGGCGCGAGAACCTGGACGATTGCGGCGGCACTCTCTATGCGGCCCGGCTGGCCTTCGCCAGAGGGCAGTACGACACGGCTCTGGCTCAGTTGGACATCTGTCTCAAGCAGAGGCCGATTTTCTCGCATGGCTACATGCTTCGCGGCGGCGTCAAGGCGGCGCTCGGCCGGGAGCGGGAATCCGTCGACGACATCCGCGAGGCGTCGCGTCTGAATCCGACGGATCCTGCGGTGGCCAAGTCGCTGGCCAACGCCCTGTACGTGCGCAACGACAAGCTGGACTCAAGTGCATCGTCGCAGCAGCAACTCGAAGCCCGACAGGCGTTGGAGCGAGCCATCTATCTGAACCCTCGCGACGTGAGTCTTCTCTCCGCGTACGCCGGTCTGATCGGCGACGAAGACCGGACCAAGGCGATCGCGATCCGCCAGACGATCCAGGCGAATGCGCCCACGCTGCAGAACGCCGTGATGCTCGGACGGCTGGCGACACAGGCGGCGCAGAAGGAGACTGACGAGCAGAAGAAGAGGACTCTCTTGGCGGTGGCGGAGTCCGCCTTCGAACAGGGTCGCCATATAAGCCCGGGCGATCCGTTCCTGCTTGAGAACTACGCGGCTTACTTCCGCGCCGTGGGGCAGAATGACAAAGCCCAGCAGTTGCTTGCCGAGTCGAACGACAACCGGCTCCTGTGGCGACACTATTTCCGCATCCGGGACTTCGCACAGGCCAGGCGTCTGCTCACGACGATGTACGCCGAGAGCGGAAGCCGGGCGGACTCGCTCAAGGGGCTCCTCCTGGTCGCGGAAGAGACCGGCGACCGGGAAGGCGTGAAGCAGCATTCCGAGGAACTGATCTCGCTTGAGGACAACGCGGTCAATCGACTCGCTCAATTGCGGGCGTATCTGAACGTCGGACTCGTGGCCGAGGTCGAACCGAGACTTCGGGATTTCAAGGAGAAGTACCCGGGCGACTCCAATCTCATTCTGCTGGAGGCCCAGGTGGCCAAGCGGCAGGGCCAACTCAAGCGGGCGATCGACCTGATCAATCGCGATCTGGAAACCAACCCGCGTAGCGCAGCGGCCTGGCAGCTTCGCGGCGAGATCTTCCTGCTGATGGGCGACGAGGATCAGGCGATTCTCGATTTCCGCAAGAGCCGCGCGATCGACGACGGCCCGCTCGCCGCCATCGGCCTGGCGAGGGCGTATCTCGGCGCGGGCCGCAACGACGAGGCGATCGCCGAATTGAAGCGTGCGGCAGCGCAGCCCCAGGCGCCGTTGGAGGCGATGACGCTGCTGGAAGCCGCCTATCACAAGCTGGGACGCAAGGACGCTCTCAACCAGCTCTATGCCGAGGTGCTGGCCGAGTCTCCGGACAGCATCTTCTGGCTGAACCGGGCGGGGGCGTTCGCCTTCGATCAAGGGCAGTCGGACCGGGCGGAGGAACTTTTCCGCAAGGCGATCGATCTGCGTCGCCGTAGTCCGGCGGCCCAGGGGCAGGCCGGTTCTGTGCCAGACGCGGAGTACTCCGCCGCCGTGGACGGGTACTTCCGGTCGTTGATTCAGAGGGCGGGCGAGCCCGGTTCCGCAGGCAACTGGCGCCCGGAGGCGCTCAATCGCGTCCTTCAGGAAGGCCAGGAATACGCGGCCACGCCGTATGCCCCGGTGGTGTTTTTCAGAATGGCCGAGGCCAAGAAAAAGCTCGGCGACATGACTGCGGCCCGCAATTTGTGCCGACAGGCTGCGGACAAAGCCTGGGCCAATCCGCACCTGGCCGTCGAGGTTCTGCTCCGCATCTGCATGCTCCTGGGCGACGAGGAGGCGTCGGGTTATTGCCGCCGGCGGCTGGCTGCGGAACCCGATTCCCTCACGGCTTACTTGGCCTTGTTCAACTTGGCCCAGGCTCAGGACAAGTACGCCCAGGCTCTGGACTCCATCGACAAGTGTATCCGGCTGGCCGGGCCGGACACTCCGGCGGGCCTGGAGCACGCGATCCGCAAGGCCGACCTGCTGGCCGTCGCATACAAGAAGACATCCGATAAAAGCTACCTTGGCCAGTCCGTCGCGGCCTACGAAAGTCTGTTGGCGAAAATGCCGAAGAACAGCAGTGTTTTGAATAACCTGGCCTACATGCTGGCTCAGAGCGATCAGAGACTCGTCGACGCGTTGGCCTACGCCAAGACGGCGGTGGAGCAGAGCCCCGATGTGGCCGGCCACCAGGACACCTATGGCTACGTGCTGTACAAGAACGGAAGGCACGCCGAGGCGGCCGAGGCCCTGGCGGCTGCGATCCAGCAGTATGAAGCCGGCGGAGCGGTCCCGGTGGATGTTTACGAGCACCTGGGCATGGTCGACGAGGCGCTGGGCGAGAAGAGCAAGGCCCTGGCCGCCTATCGTCGCGCGCTGCAGGCCTGCGGCGTCGGGACGCCGGACGTGGTCAGGCAACGCATCAACTCCGCGATCCAGCGGTTGCAGTAGGGGTGATGTGACATGACGAAGAGAAATCCGACTGCCGGGGGCGGGACTTCGAAGCCCTCCGGAGCCCGAGGCGCTTCCGACATGGCTTTGACGCCGAAGGAAGTGCTGGGCATGCTGCGCCGGCACGTCTGGCTGATTCTCTTCATGACCGTCCTGGGCGCCGCAGTCGGCGGCGGGGGCTGGTTCCTCGTCCGTCGCTATCTGCCTCTCTACAGGGCAGAGACCGTGATCAAGGTCCTGCCTCCCATCCAGACCGATCCGATGGAGATCGTCGCGTCCCAGGTCCAGCAGGAAATCCAGTACGGGCACCGCGTCTCGCTGGCCAATCTGATGAAGAGCCAGAGCAGTCTGCAGAAGCTTCTGCAGCGGGATGCGGTCCAGTCCACCCAGTGGTATCGACAGGTGATCCAACGACGCGGCGGGACCGTCGCCGCGGTGCGATACCTGGAGAAGAATCTCGGCGCTTTTCCGCACCGCGAGGCCGAGCATATCGTGGTTTCGATGGCGTGCGGCAATCCGGGGGAGGCCGCCCTGATCGTCAACGAGATGACGGAACTGTTTGTCAAGGAACACGGCGACACCGAGAGACAGGACGTCACGGACAAGCTCGTCCAACTGACGGCCCGCCAGTCGGACATCGAAAAGGACCTTCGCGAGAGCGAAGCCGCCCTGGACCAGATTCGCAAAGAGACCGGCATCACCGATCTGGAGATGCCCACGAGCGGACGCTACTTTCAGAACACGATCACGATCCGCCTGAACGACCTCGAACTGCAGAAGAACCAACTGAATCTGGCGGTCGGCCAGCTCAAGACCGACATCGAAAACCTCAGCCGCCTGGCGGAGGGACCGATCAACGAGCAGATCGCCTATGCGATCGAAAGAGATCCCGTCATGCTGACGCTGGCCCAGCAGATCGCGCTGGTGGAGGCGCAGTTGTCGGGCAGGCTCTCACGATTCGGGGAAGACCATCGCAGCGTGCTTCAGCTTCAGGACACGATCCAGGAACTCCAGGCCAAGCGGGAGGCCCGAAAGACGGAGATCGCCGAGCAGACCCGCCGGGCCAATCTCAAAAACGCCCAGGACAGTCTCCGCGTGTATGAGGGACGCCTGGCGGAGCTGGAACGCATGCGGCAGGCGGCGCTGGCGCAGCAGACAGCCCTGGACGATGCCCGCGCCTTGTACGGCCGGCAGATGAAAATCCGCGACGAGCGCATCGAAACGCTCAACGAGGTCAAGGCGCAGATCGAGAAACTCCGCCTCATGGTCAAGGACCCGGACACGCCCAAGGTGCAATTGGTGGGCAGGGCTCCCGAGCCGCTGGAGATGGTGATTTCGCGGAACCTGCTGCTGTGGGGGCCGGGCGGCACGATGTTGGGCATGATCTTCGGACTGGGCCTGGCGTTCCTCGTCGAGATGCTCAACGACCTCGTGCGAACGCCCAGCGACATCCGTCGTTTCCTGCACATTCCGCTGCTGGGCATCATTCCGGACGCCGACGAGGATCGGGCCGTGCGCGATGTGGATCTGTGCCACGTCGTCGACGAGGCCCCGCACTCGCTGCTCGGGGAGTGCTATCGCCGGTGCCGGACGAACCTGGATCTGTCCGGCGAGGGATTCAAGACGATCGTGATCGCCGGCGGTCAGCCTGGCGACGGCAGGACCTCCGTCGCGTGCAACCTGGCCGAGGCCTTCGTCGCCAAGTACGAGCGAGTGCTGCTCATCGACGCCAACCTGCGGCAGCCGAACCTGCATCTGGCGTTTCCCCGTGACGCGTCGCATGGCGACGAGCCCCGCCTGGGACTGACGAGCATCCTGACGGGCGAGTGCGAGTACCCCGACGCAGTCCGGCCCAGCAGCCTGACCGGACTGGACATCATCTACGCCGGCCCGGTTGCGGCCAATCCGGCCGAGTTGCTGGCCACCCAAGCGATGAAAGACCTGCTCGAAAGCGTCGCGAAGGACTACGATCGGGTCATCATCGACACTCCGCCGGTCCTGTTGGTCAGCGACGTCAAGATGCTGGCCCGCCTGGCGAACGCGACGATCCTGGTGTTCAACGCGGCCACGACGAAGCGAGGGGCCGCCGAACGGACGATCTTCGAGCTCCAGGAAGTGGGCGCCAACGTCGTCGGATGCGTGCTGTTCGGCGTCGAGGCCATGAAGGGCGGGTACTTCCGCCAGCAGTTCAAGGCCTACCGCAAGTACCTCAAGGGGCAACTGGCGGCCGGCTCCGCGTGACACGGATGCCGGGTGTCGTCGAAAAAGGGGTTTCCATTCTCCGGCTTGGGCAATAGAATGACGGCTCGCTTGTTCCATTACTGTGTCTTGCGAGGGGTTTGAAAGCATGGAAAAATTCCTGGTGACGGGCGGAGCCGGTTTCATCGGCTCGAACATATGCAGGCGGCTGGTGGCCGACGGATGTTTCGTGCGGGTCGTGGACAACCTCCTGACCGGAAAGCGAAGCAACCTGGCGGGCATCATGGACAAGATCGACTTCGTCGAGGCGGACATGGGCGATCCCGAGGTGGCCCGCGCGGTCGTCAAGGGGATCGACGTGGTTCTGCACGAAGGAGCGCTGCCTTCGGTTCCCCGCAGCGTGGACGAGCCGCATCTGACGCATCAGCACTGCGTCGACGCCACGTTCACCATGCTGATGGCGGCCCGCGACGCCCATGTGAAACGGTTCGTATACGCCGCCAGCTCCTCCGCCTATGGGGACACGCCCACGTTGCCCAAGGTCGAGACCATGCGTCCGGACCCCTTGTCCCCCTATGCCGTCGGCAAGCTCGTCGGAGAGTACTACCTCTCGGTGTTCGCCAAGGTGTACGGCCTCCAGACGATCTCTCTGCGGTATTTCAATGTGTTTGGTCCGGGGCAGGACCCCGCCAGCCAGTACGCGGCGGCCATCCCCGCCTTCGTCACGGCGATCCTGAAGAACAAGCCGCCGACCGTCTACGGCGATGGGGAACAGAGCCGCGATTTCACCTACATCGACAACGTCGTCCACGCCAACCTGCTGGCCGCCAGGGCCAAGAAGACCGCCGGAGAGGTGGTCAATGTGGCTTGCGGCGAGGTTGTGACGGTCAACGCGATCATCGGCGAGATCAACCGGCTGTTGGGCAAGAACGTCAAGCCGATCTACGCCCCGGTCCGCGCCGGCGATGTGAAGCACTCCCTGGCCGACATTACAGCCGCCAGGAAGCTGATCGGCTTCGAGCCCATCGTCCTGTTCCAGGAGGGGCTCGAACGGTCCATCGACTGGTACCGTAACAACTTGAGCTGAGAGGCCAAACCCCGCTAGGGAGTTCTTGTGCGGAGCGACTGGCCTTGCTCGATCAGTTCGTCGCGGCTCGGGTACTGTTTGACCGCCAGATCGAAGGTCCACTCATAGGCGTTCACGATCCG
>ERZ795059.5271-NODE-5271-length-11795-cov-5.404174_pt1 | contig 11795 bp, 10 predicted proteins | sample MGYA00375143_ERZ795059 | MGnify/ENA primary metagenome ERZ795059 (study PRJEB30188, sample SAMN05720168) | activated sludge metagenome | isolation source: Anaerobic digester | place: USA | collected 2015-01-07 ... | reverse complement strand
CTCAGTATAGCGTTCTGACAGATACGAAGGCAAATAAGAAAGCTGGATTTACCAACCCTTTAATTTTTCCAATTGTGGCATTTGTCGATCCAAAATACACGATCAGTTTATCACAGAAAGTTACCAGAGATACTGCCATTGATGCTCTCAGTCATTTACTGGAAGGCTTGTATTCCAATCGTAGAAATCAACTGATTTATCCTATGATTTACGATGGTATCAAACTAATAGTTCATCATTTAAAAGATTTACTCTTACATCCTACTAATGTTAAACTCAGAGAAAAAATCATGAAAGCCTCTCTTTACGGTGGCATTGTTATCGCTCATTCTGGAACTACCTTGCAACATTCCATCGGATATCCTTTAACAACTGAATTTGGATTATCTCATGGACTTGCAAATGGAGTTGTGATGAAATATATCATGGAACTGTATTATCCTGCCATTAAAGACGAGTTAGATGAATTATTCCTGCATCTGGGTATGTCAAAAGAAGATTTTTATAAATGGCTGGATTCTCTGGATTTTAGTTTTGATATGAAAATTCATGATGACTTTATTGAAGATAAAATATTAGAAGTCGTTCAAAGTAGAAATATGGCTAATAACCCGTTTACTGTATCGACCACACAAATTAAAAATATCTATTATCAGTTTAAGTAACACACAAATACAAATTGAAAAAGGCCGGATAAATCCGGCCTTTACTCATTTATAATCAATTTTATTTTTTACTTTTTTGAATTGTCTTAGCATAGTCAAACATATCATCAAGAGTTGGATACTTGTCGAAAATTGCAAGTGCTTCGACTAATTGTTTATCTACATTTAATCCAGCTTTATAACCTGCAATCTCTCCGAATTTTTTGTCAATAATGTTACTGGTCAGAGAGTTTTTAATATAAGTATAAGAGCTGTCCAGAGAAGCTTTTTCGTATTTTAAGCCCTTTTCTTTTGCATAGACAAGGAAGTTTTGAATGATGGTATCATCTGCAACGAAATTTTCTTTCACTTGGTCTTTATGTTTAGCAATATAGTCCACTGAATAATCAAAGAACAAATTAAGTCGTCTGATTTCCATTTCGAGATTATTTAACCGATCCTGTTCGATTTCGATATCAGGAGTAACTCCACCACCACCATAGACAGTTCTACCTTTGACTGTTTTATAGATGTGGTCATTGTTTTCTTTTTCGATTTTCTTCTTTTCTTCTTCGCTGACTTCTTTGCCACGTAAGAGTTTATCATTGATATCTTTATGGATGCAACGACCTGATTTGATATAGTATTTGGAAATAGTAATTTTAATACCATATCCGTCAGATAAAGGGTATAATTGCTGAACTGAGCCTTTGCCAAAAGAGGTTTTACCAACGACAAGACCTTTATCCCAATCCTGTAAAGAACCGGCAAAAATTTCAGATGCACTGGCACTGGCTTCATTAATCATCACAACAACTGGATAGCCAGTTCTCATTCTGTTGTATCTGGTAAAGTACTCCTGATTATATTGTGGGACGCGCCCTTTAGTAAATACAACGAGTTTTTCTCCACCGATAAATTCATTTACAGTATCAATGGCTTCATTAAGTAAACCACCTGGATTAAATCTTAAATCAATCAGTAAACCTCTGATACCTTCTTTTTCAAGTGTATCAAGGCTTTGACGAAGTTCTGAGCTGGTATTGGCATTAAACTGTCTAATTCTGATATAGCCAATCCCATTATCCAGTTTAAATGCATAAGGAATACTTTTTATTTTTATAATATCGCGAATAATCTCAAAATCCAGGGTGTTTTTTAATCCTGGTCTTGAAATGGTAATCAAGACTTTTGAGCCTTTTTCGCCACGCATTTTTTTGATGACATCGTCGGTATTAATTCCAACCACATTTTCACCATCTACTTTTACAATTTTATCACCAGCTTGAATCCCCATTTTGTAGGCAGGTGTTCCTTCTATTGGTGAAACTACCGTAATATAATCACCTTGTTTATCAATAGTAATACCTAAGCCACCAAATTCTCCCATTGTGCTGGTTTGAAACTCTTTAAAATCATCAGGCTTCATAAAATTGGTATGCGGATCGACATCTTCAAGCATGCCATTGATGGCGTATTCAAACAGTTCTTCCATTTTGATATCTTCCACATAATTCTGCTTAACCATCAGTACGACATCCCGGAAAATCTTCATGAACTTGTAAAATTCATTACTGTCCACCTGATTCTGAGCATGACCAACTGAATAGTTAAATATAATGGTGCCAGCCAGCATCCAGATTACCAGAATGGAGTAAAAAATGACCTTGTTTTTTCTTAAAAGTTTCATTTCTTCCCTTCTTTCAGTTTCCATAAAACGATCTCTTTTATTTTGTTATGTATTGTTTCTATGTCAAGCTGACCATCAATATGAACATATCGGTCAGGATTTTCGGTTAACAATTGGTCAAAACCTTTTTTCACTTCTTCATGAAAGGCTTTACATTCATTTTCTAAACGATCTTGTTTTTTTGTCTTGATCCGTTCTATACTAACATCGACCGGAATATCTATATAAAAAGTCAGATCAGGTACTTTTCCGTAGGTAGCGAATGTATTGATACAACGAATTGTGTCTAGATCAATCTTTCTGGCGCTACCCTGATAAGCAAATGTTGAATCATAATAACGGTCACAAATCACAACCGCATTCTGTTTCAGCGCAGGTATAATCCATTCCGCAGTATGCTGAGCACGAGACGCCAAATATAGAAGGATTTCAGTTTCAGGTGTCATTTCCTGGTGAGCAATATCAAGCAATAAATGTCGGATTTTTTCGCTGATCACAGGACCGCCAGGTTCTCTTGTCAGTAATACCTGATATCCTTCTTCTAATAAACAATTATTCAGCATTTTAGACTGGGTTGATTTTCCACAGCCTTCAATTCCTTCGAACGTTATAAAAAGTGCCTTCATCAAGTCTCCTGTTTAATTCATTTTTAACTTTTCAGAGTATCATGCTTCTTTGTTTAAAAGGTCTGATGACAAAAATTTTATTTTAAACACATGCAAAATAAATGCCAATAAAAATAAGTGGTCAGACCTGTTAAACATATCATATCTATATAATCGTGTCTTTTTGATATAATTCATCATTCTTTCCAGGATAGTCAGTCACATAATGTAGCCCCCGACTTTCCTTTCTCTGTAAGGCTGATGTAATGATCAGATTAGCGATTACTGCTAAATTTCGGGTTTCAATCACTTCTTTTCTAATACTATTGTGATGATAAAAATTATCAATTTCCTGATAAATTGAGTTTAAACGAGTCAGCGCATACTTTAACAATCTTCTGCTTCTCGTTATTCCAACATAATTCTGCATGGTATGTTTAACCACTTCACGGTTATGAGAGATAACAACCCAATCATTTTCATTAAACATCCCGACATCACGCCATTCAGGTATCGTAGGGAAATCAACAGATTCTTTGTTAGATGGATGGTTGCCTGCTCTTTTTGCTACAACCAACGCTTCAAGTAGAGAATTGGATGCAAGACGATTGGCTCCATGTAATCCTGTACAGGCGACTTCTCCGGCAGCAAATAAATTGGCAACATCTGTTTCTCCATTGATTGTAGCTAAAACACCCCCGCAAAAATAATGGGCAGCAGGTGCTACTGGAATATAATCTTTAGTAAAATCAACTCCACGTTTTTTGCATTTTTTATCGATGTAAGGGAAATGTGATCTGAGTTTCTCATGATCTACTTTAGTTGCATCCAGATATACAAATTTTTCATCCCGTTTCTTTAATTCAAAATCAATCGCTCTTGCTACAATGTCACGAGGTGCAAGAGATCCCATTTGATGATATCGATCCATAAATGTATTACCATCCTGAAGTCTTAAAACAGCGCCTTCACCTCTTAGAGCTTCTGTAATCAAAAACGTATGACCATCAGGTGAATAAAATGCTGTAGGATGAAATTGAACAAATTCCATATTAGCGACTCTTGCACCGGCAAGTCTTGCCATTGCGACACCATCACCTGTTGCTACATCAGGATTAGTACTTTGAAGGTAAACCTGAGCAGCTCCTCCAGTAGCCAGCATGGTCTTTTTACTGACAAAAGTTTTAATTTTTCCATTATCAATATCTAAAATATAAGCACCCCAACAGGTAATTCGAGGTATAAACCCATCTGTCTGAGGAATATGATGTTGAGTAATTAAATCGACAGCAATATGATTTTCAAAAATATCAATCTGTGGATTTTCATAACAGTTCTCAATCAATGCCTGCATAATTTCATGTCCGGTTGAATCTGCAGCATAAGCGACTCGTTGCTGAGAATGTCCTCCTTCTTTGGTCAGAGACAGGTTTTCCAGAGAACGGTCTAATCTGGGATTTTTTACAGTAAATAAAGTACCTTTTTGAATCAGATACTGGATTGCCTCTGGTCCTTCTTCCACAATCGTTTCTATAATTTTCTTTTTACCGAGTTGAGCACCGGCTTCGTATGTATCTCTTACATGAAAATTGAAAGAATCTTTATTATCAATAACCGCTGCAATTCCTCCTTGAGCATAATCTGAATTACAGTCGTTTATCTTTTTCTTGGTTACAATAGCAACCTTACCCAGTTTTGACACTTCAAGCGCATAGACCAATCCGGCAATTCCTGAACCAATCACTAAAAAATCATACTGATACATTTTATCTCCCAACTATAGCCCCTTTTTCTCAGTCTGAGATTGACTGATTATCTGTTCTTCACGAATCAAACCCATAACCAGGGCATCTTCAACAGGACTTTGATAATAGGCTTTTCTGATATATAATGGTACAAAACCTAACTTGTCATACAATCGTCTGGCAGGCAGATTTGATTTCCTGACTTCAAGAAAAAAAGATTTAATATGCTTCTTTTCCATAATAACGTGATTTAAAAATTGATAAGCTAATCCTTTATTTTGATAGCACTTTCTGATAGCTATGTTTGAGATACTAAATTCATCTGCTGTTTCATAACCAAACAAAAAGCCAGCGATAATCATTCCTTCACTATCCAATAGGACATAAGACTCATCCTGAACAAAAGCAATCTTAAACCCTTCAAAATCCCAGGTATCATGCTCAGATTCCATTTCAATTGAATACACTTCATTCAAATCTTCTTCTGACATTCTTCTGATAAGGTAAGCCATTAGTAGAAAAGTACCTGACCTTTTTGTAAAATGACAGTAACCTGTCCGTTTACTTTTTTGGTTTTTAAGTTATTTTTTGAAATCAGCTGATCCTGGCTAACCCCAATACGTTTAGCGATACGGTACAAGGTATCACCAGATTTAACAACATATTTTGATTTTTTCTTTTCAGTTTTTACAGATTTATCTTCTTTTGTTTGAGTTATCTGAGTAGCCGTATTGGTATAGACTGAATCTTGTAAACTTTCACGGTTAATGACTAATGTCATTCCTTTGACTATCTTATTCTTTTTGAGATGATTCCATGCCTTTAAATCAGTAACAGTAACGCCATATTTTTTGGCAATGTGGCTTAATGTCTCTCCCTTTTTTACTTTATGATAAATCTTGTCATTTTTAACAATTGGTTTAGATTGTTCCTGATATTTTAACTGAAGTTCAGCTAATTTTGCAGAATCAGGAACTGCATCAATAGGGATCAAAATCTGAAATTGACCAGGAGGTAAAATCATCTGGTTAATTTTGGAATACTTACCCTGTTTCTTCTTATTGATCTTAATCCACGGATTTAATTCCCATACTGCGCTGATATTTGTACCTTGTGCAATTGCCCATTCATTTAGTAAATGATAGCCATTTAAATCAAGGGTAGCCACTTTTGCTTTATCAAGTAAAAAAGGTTCACGCTCAAATCTTTTTCCAAAAAGAGTTTCTTCATTTTCAAATATGATCTTGATTGCAATAGCCCGCCATACATAATCATTTGTTTCATCGTGTCGCATTATCAGTGAAAAGAAATCTTTAGCGCCCTGCTCACTAATTGCTTTAGTAATATTCCCCATTCCGGCATTATAGCTTGCCATCACTAACAACCAGTCATCAATTTCTCTCTGTAATAAATACTCATTACTGTTATTCAGATACTGACAGGCTGCTTCTGTTGCTTTAAATACATTTCTTCTTTCATCCAGATAATCATTAATGACCAATTTGTATTGTTTACCTGTTCCAGGCATAAACTGCCAGATACCGGCAGCTCCGACAGATGAATAAGCCATATAACTCAGATAACTCTCTGCACAAGCAATATACTTTGCATCATCAGGGATATTGTATTGAGCAAAATAATTTTCAAATATGGGAAAATAAGTAGAACTACGAGGAATATATTTATATGCTTTCTTAACTTCATAATCAAAAATCAGTTGTAATTTATTCCTGATTCTTTCATTTTTTAAATCAAATTTAATACCAGCAAACTCATAAGAGTCTGGTAGCTGAAAATTTTTATTGATTACAAAAAAATCATCACTTCCATTTTCATCTTGTTTTAATGAGTCCACTATACATTGTAAACTATCCAACATCATCTGTAAGGTTTCTATTTTTAATGACTGATCATCAATTACCTGATACAATGAGTCCATTAATGGATCAGTTTCTTCTGTCTGGTCTTTATCATCATTTTTAAATAAATTGAGATTGATACTCCATAAGCAAGTAAAACTGATAATGATTATCATTATCAAAATTAGTCTTTTTTTCGACATTTATAACTCCAATACTATTTTATAAATTATGTAAAATAATGGAACAGCTATCATAAAACTATCAAAGCGATCCAATATTCCTCCATGCCCAGGAATTAGATTTGAACTATCTTTAACACCACAATCCCGTTTCAGAATAGATTCAAACAAATCACCAAACTGACCGCTAATTCCTACAACAATACCCATCATAATTGCAACAATCAGATTAATTTTATCTGGCATCATGTAATGAGCTAATAGAGCAAAAACAACAGCAAATACAAATCCGCCTATAAACCCTTCAATAGACTTTTTAGGACTGACTTTAAAGATTCCTCTATGTTTGCCTAGATTCATCCCAACAAAATAAGCGCCTGAATCGGTTATCCAAATCAATACTGCTATTAGTGGTAACAAATAGTTCCCATTGTGTAAGTGATGAATTCTATATGCCAACCCAAAACTCATACCACAATAAACTAAAATCCATACCGAAGCACTAAAACGACTAAAAGCGCCTTCTATTTTGCTCTTAATCACATCCTCAATTCCAAATATAATCATCGATAAAAATAATAGATATAAAGTTGATTCAAAACTGAGTTTGGCTGTAAAGTAACACATAAAAGCACTTAGACTGACGACTGTTGTCATCAGTTTTACAGATTTATTCTTCAACATTTTACTTAACTCATGAGCCGACATCAGACTTAACGCTATCATAAGAATCAGAAGAGGTATCTGACCATAATAGTATAGAAAGAGTAAGCCTGGAATAGCAATTACAGCAATCAGACTTCTTTTGATTAACTCAGTCATTGACTACCTCCGTAACGTCTTTGTCTGTTTTGATAATCGATAATACCTTCGATAAATTCTTTTTTTCTGAAATCAGGCCACAATACATCTGTAAAATAAAATTCTGCATAGGCTGATTGCCAGATAAGAAAATTGGACAAACGTTTTTCTCCACTGCTCCTGATAATTAAGTCAGGATCAGGCATTCCTTTTGTATATAAATGATCTGAAATCATTTTTTCATCGATTTCTTCTGGCTGAATTTGATTATTCTTAACCATTTCAGAAACTTTTCTAATGCCTTCTAGCAGTTCTGTTCTTCCACCGTAATTGAAAGCAATATTGAAATTTAAACCCGTATTATGATAAGATTTCTCACATTCTTTTTCAATCTTCATTTTATATTCTTCGGACAATCCCATATCAGTTCCGATAAAACGAACGACAATATTCTGTTTACTCATGGAATCAATTTCTTTTATGAGTGAATCCAGTATTAATTTTAACAAGCCTTTGACTTCATCATCTGGTCTTGACCAGTTTTCTGTTGAAAAAGCATAAATTGTTAAATATTTTAAGCCAATCTCAACAGAAGCTTCTACAATGGCACGAACAGATTCTACTCCATTTTTATGCCCCCATAATCGGGTAGCACCTCTTTTTTTTGCCCATCTACCATTTCCGTCCATAATTACACCAACGTGTTGAGGCATTTTATCTGGTTCTATCTTCTTTATCAGTTCTTTGTAATTCATAAATTGACTATCCTTAACATACGATTACTTATTAAGATTATTATGAGCTGACCATTTTAAAAAGGCATTGATAAAACCGTCCAGATCTCCATCCATCACCGGAGCCGTATTACCTGTTTCATAGTTTGTTCTGTGATCTTTTACCATCTGGTATGGGGCAAACACATAAGAGCGGATTTGATTTCCCCATCCAATTTCAGTTTTTGCGGATTCTGTCTTTTGTCTTTCTTTTTCTCGTTCCTGTTCATATAACTGATAGAGTCTTGATTTCAGCATTTGCATTGCTTTTTCTCTATTTTGAATCTGAGAACGTTCATTTTGACACTGAACTATAATATTGGTTGGAATATGTGTAATTCTAACCGCAGAGTCAGTTGTATTGACATGTTGTCCGCCTGCACCGCTGGCTCTGTATGTATCAATTTTTAAATCAGATTGATTGATCTCAACTTCTATATCATCATCAATCATCGGGTAAACATATATCGAGGTAAATGAGGTCTGTCGTTTCCCTTGAGCATTAAATGGGGAGATTCGAACAAGCCTGTGGACACCGGCTTCACATTTTAAATATCCATAAGCATAATCTCCGGTTACTTCAATAGTTGCACTTTTAATACCTGCTTCATCGCCTGGTTGTAAATCAATAATTTTAAAACCATAGCCTGAGCGTTCTGCCCAACGGCTAAACATCCTTAACAGCATTTCTGCCCAATCCTGAGACTCAGTTCCGCCTGCACCCGGATGAATGGTTAAAATCGCATCATTATGATCATATTTTCCATTGAGTAAAAATTGAATTTCTATTTTATCTACAAAATCATTGTGATTATTTAAATATTCTGTTGCTTCTGCAAACAGCTCATCATTCCAGTCTTCCTGAAGTATCATGATAAAAGTATTCAGTTCATCGGTTATTTCTGAAAGTTTTTTATCCTTATCTATTTCATTTTTTAATCTTGCAACTTCCTTTGATACTTTTTTTGCATGATTCTGATTATTCCAGAAATCTGCTTCATGCATCTGTTTTTCAAGCAGATCCAGCTCTTTGACTAATTTTTCTTTGTCAAAGAAACCTCCGTAAATCAATTATCTTATTATTCATTGCATCTGAGGCTTTTATCAAATCTTGAAAATCCATTTATTCTCCTGTTTTTATTTATCATTTTGAAATCGCAAAGTGATTATTTCCAAATAATGGTACCTTAATCAAAATGCAATAATGATGATTAAAATTTCCATGGTAAAAGATAGTCTTTTACTTCTTCATTAAAATAACGATCTGTCATGGTTGCAATAAAATCTCTAACCTTTTCAGCATCCTTATATTTTTCAAGATATTCAACCCGTTTATGCGAAAGAAAATGCTTGAAAATGCTGGAATTGGTTTGGTTTTGCTGAATATCTTCCATATATTTTTCAAATAGAATCTGCATACTTCGATTGACAATTTTGTTTGCTTTTTTGACATTTTCATTGGTGTAAATTCTCTCATAATTGAAGCGTTTTAACCGAAGTAAATAATGAGATGTCTCATCATCAAAACAGATATAAGGTTTTTCAAAACTGTTTAAAATGACACTCTTAACTAAGTTATCTATAATTTTACTATTTGTATTTCCTAGATGTTGTACACATTCTATGGGTAACTCATCTCTTTTTAAAATATTAAGTCTGATGGCATCTTCAATATCCTGTCCGATATAAGCGATGGTATCAGTAATCCTGACAACACATCCTTCAATAGTAGCAGGCATCATCTGGGCAGCTTTTCCATTCTTCTTATCTTGAATATAAACATCTATATCTGACTGGCTTTTATTAGTCTTTGGTTGTAATATCGTATTATGAACTTCACCGTCATGAGAAATAATACCATCTCTGACCTGAAAAGTCAGATTAAGTCCAATGCCTTTTCTGGATATATTATCTACAATATGCAAACTTTCAATATTATGATGAAACTGACCTATGCCGTGTGCTTCACATAACTTACTGAGAGCTCGTTCGCCATCATGCCCAAAAGGTGAATGACCAAGATCATGGCCAAGAGCAATCGCCTCAGTCAATTCTAAATTCAAGCCAAGTGCTTTACTGATAGTTCTTGAAATTTGAGACACATAGGTAGTATGCAAGCTTCTGTTAGTCATTTCTTCATCAATCAGATTTGAAAAAGAGAAGACCTGAGTTTTGCCATGATATCTTCTGTACGCACCACTATACAAAATACGGTCACGATCTAATGCAAATGATGATCTGAGATGTTGCCTTTTTTCTTCTCTGTCTCGCCATGAATTTTCGTCTTTACAAGCATATTCAGACAAATTATAACGAACAGCATTGATTTTTTCATAGATTTCTTTTAAACGTTTTTCATCAATCATACGACCTTCTTTTTGTAATACAAAAATTGAGGTAAATAACCTTCTCTGGCTTTTAAATCATCAAAATAAGTTGTAAAATGATCTTCAGGAAAGATAAAACGACTTACATCATCAAATAGAGCCACATAATCCTGACGTTCTTTAAAATGCCTGATTATCCATTCTGCATAACCAGGATGATCAGTTGAAATCTTTAGAATTCCATTTTCTTTAAGTAACCATGAAAGACAGTCAATAAAACGATGTTGGATCAATCTGCGATCAAAATGCTTTCTTTTAGGCCATGGATCTGGATGAAAAATAATAATTTCATCAACAGAACCTGCAGAAATCCATTGATTGATCTTCTCATCAACAAATAAATTCAATAATCTGACATTCTTGTTCTTTTGAATATCCAGTTTTTTCACAGTTGTAATAATTCTTTTAGACTTGATTTCGATTCCAATAAAATTGATAAAATGATGAAAAAAAGATTGCATCTGTATCAATTCACCCTTTCCACTACCTATTTCCAAATGGACAGGATGATTATTCTGGAATATTTTTTGAAAATCCATCATCTCATTTTCTTTTTTTTCGATTACAAAATAGTTTAATTTATCTTCTAAATTCATAATTTTCCCTTTAACGTCCCAATTTCTGCATATATATAATTATGTCAATCATTTTTACATTATCCTGTTGGAACTGTTATCTGATCCATGAATCTATAAAATCAAAAAAAAACAGATATTTTTCTTGACTAAATTGAATGACCTTGATATTTTTTGTCTCATCAACAAAATTCATCAAATAAATAAAAAAAAGGAGTGAATATGAGTAAAAACAACTATCAGTTTCAGGCATCACACTTAGTACTTGGATTTCAGCATGTTTTAGCGATGTTTGGTGCTACTGTTCTGGTTCCTTTCCTGACAGGACTTGATCCATCTCTGGCTATTTTATGTGCAGGTATTGGTACTTTGATTTTTCATTTCTGTTCAGGCTGGAAAGTACCCGTTTTCTTAGGGTCCAGTTTTGCATTTATTGGAGCAATCAGCTTAACCCTTAAAGAACAAGGCTTACCTGCTGTTAAATCAGGTATTATCATTGCCGGAGTAGTTTATATCATCATGGCGTTAATAGTT
>ERZ795059.5269-NODE-5269-length-11797-cov-18.248254_pt1 | contig 11797 bp, 5 predicted proteins | sample MGYA00375143_ERZ795059 | MGnify/ENA primary metagenome ERZ795059 (study PRJEB30188, sample SAMN05720168) | activated sludge metagenome | isolation source: Anaerobic digester | place: USA | collected 2015-01-07 ... | reverse complement strand
AGGCCCAGGTTTTCGGTCATCGGAAGGCTCAGTTGCCAGGCTTGAGGTCCCCACACCAGATATGAGTGGTTACCTGTAAGCGTGTCAACGTTTTGCCAATTGGCCACGCTGTCCAGTTCCCAGACTGTGGTCCCCGCGGAAAATAACTCATCCACCCCAGCGCTCCAGCCCGCTATAGGAATGCAGATCAGGCTGTGCCCCGCCGGGCCAGTGTAAACCATGTTATGTGGAAGCAGATCATACAGATAGGGAGATTCCCCTCTCAACTCTGAGCCGTCGGTGGCCAGGCCCTTGACCACCAGCCGGGATCCGATCATAGGCAAGCCCGACCCACTCCACACAAATGCGGTTTGGGTGGGGCTTAGTCCAGGGCAGACCAGGATACTGTCTTCAGGGCCCACCATCCAGAGCTCTACGGATGTCACTCTGGCGGGATTGACCACCTGCCAGTTCAGAGTCACAGGCGTTCCGGCCTCAAAGCGCTGCAAACCCAGGGCTGGAAACTCAATCCAGGGCGCTTTGTAGCCCCACCAGAGCTCAAAAGTCCTGTAGCCGGAGGAAGTGGCTGTCCAGGTGAGGGGACCAGTCCTGAAGTCGTGCCAGAGACCGCTGTAGTTGTCTTTGATCAGCAGGTCCCCTTCCTGGGGTGTGACGTTGAAATCATTCTCCAGCCTCAACTGCTGACCGGCTAAGGAGTTGAAGACTTTGACGGTCCATAGTTTGGAGGCGCTGTGCGGATAGTAGGGAGCTTTGACGTCCCGGGCCAGAGTGGCCGCCGGATTTGCCAAAGTGGAAGCGATCCAGACAGTTGAAAACCCCGGACCGGGTTTTTCGATGTCCAGAGCGTCTTGTGCATCGGTAGCGAAGGCATTGACGGCGATTTTGAGGCTGTCGGCCTGGCCGTTGGCGAGGTCTCTGAAGTAAAGAGTGATTGGGTTAAACGCATGGGCTGAGAGGATTTGAGGGTTCCAGTACTCTGATCCGTCCGCGTAAACGGCGCTGAGCTGATAGCGATAGACCTGTCCGTTGGTGGCGGCGTTGTCCCAAAACTCATAGACGCCCTGCTCGTTATGCTGCAGCTCGGGATGCTCCTCCGCGGTGGCGTAAGCAGAGATCGGCCCTGATCCCGTGCCCCGGTTGACGTTATAACCCACCGCGGCGGTGATGTTGGCCTGGAAGGATACTTTGATCCTGCCGTTATCCGGTTGGAGAGCAAACTGCGCGAAAGATCCCATTCCGGACGCGGGACGAAACACCTTCAGCTCTTCGGTCCAGGCGCTCACGTTGCCGTGTTTGTCTCTGGCCCTCATCCTCACATAGATCATTGTTGAGTTCTCTGGGAAAGACAGCATATACTCGTTCAGGGGCTGCCAGGCCAGGTCTTCAAAGAGGTTACGGTCGCTTTCGCTGAGTTGCCAGCTCACCCCATCGTGCCAGCGCGTCTGGATCTCATAAGTGTCGAAATCGTAATCATAAGAGCGCTGCCAGGTGAGCACGTAAGCGGAAGCGCTTACTCCGCTGATCCTGAAATTTTCGGGGTTGGAAGGCGCGTTGCCGTCGTTCATCATCAACAGCTCGTCCAGGCAGAGGTCCAGAGCCTCGATCACCGGCCAGTAAAAACCCAGGAACCTGGTGTAGCGCGTCGCGAGCGGCCAGCCCATTTCCTCGGAGTAACCATAGAACAGGTCCCGCTGATCGCCGCTCTGATCAAAGCAGCGGGGCAGTTCATCCATCTCGATATGCAGGAAGGGGCTGTAGCTGTCATAGAGGTTAAACTGCTGGGTGAAAAGCATCTGGCAGTTTTCCGAAGCGCCGGGGAGGTCGGTGTTTTGAGGAATGAAAGCGCTGATGCCATCCTGCTCATAGTAGATTTCATAAGCCGAAGCGCGATAGATGCTGTAATACTGGCTCACATCGACGGCGTCGTGAGTGCCGAAGCTGTTGGCTTCCATCACTTGCCAGGGCGTGTTGTGAATGAGGTCGTTGGGAGCGCGTCGATGGTCTCTGACCGGCAGGGTGGGATGCAGTCTTCCGTTTCCGGCCGACAGCATCACGGGAGCCTTGTTGGGGTATTTATTCCAGTCGTAGGTGTGCAACTGCACGCTGAATTCCGTCCGTCCGGTGAGTCCCCGTAACTGAGTGGCGGCGTGCTGGTAGGTCACGTTGAAGGGATGATCGGCAAAGCGGGAGGGATCGCTGATCGATTGATTGTTGGAGTGGTAGGGGGGAAAGTAGGCCACTTCTCTACCCGCTCCGGCCACCAGCAAAAAGCGCGCGTCCCAGGCCAGGAGGGCCTCGATACTGATCACGGGGCTGGGATAATCGTCGCAGGGATGCGGCGCTGTGATCATCATCGGCCGTGAAGCGGAAGGGTCATAGATATATAGTCCCCAGCCATAATCGAAGCTGCCATATTCATACAGCTCAGGGTCTTCGGAGTCGTTGGTGTCTAGCTGAGCGTTGATCTGCTCCCTCAGCATGTAAAAGAGCCGGCCGCTATCCGTATCCTGAAACTGCACAACGTCATAGGGGAAGCCGCAGCTGTCGATCACAGCCTGGGCCCCCGCCAAATCCAGAGCCAGCCAGGCCTGCACCACCTGAGCCCATTGATTCAGCTCTTCAGTGCTGGGGATGTGGTAATCCCCAAAGTCGTTGTTCTGCTCGTCCCAGGGAGCGTAAACGTTGAGCCAGCTGACCTTTCCCTCCGCCACGTGAGACACCCAGTTGTCATAGGCACAGGCTGGTTCGGAGCCATAGAGAAATCCGCGGATGGATCCCACTTCCGTGCTCAGAGCACTCAGGCCAACCCACAGCAGCACAGCCGCGAGCGTAAGTATCCTTCGCATGGTTTCTCCTCGATTTTCTCTTTATTCCAACGTATCTTTGCCCTGCATTGCCTGTCAAGCAGGAAGTTTTCCAAGGTCAATCGAACAAGCATGTAAATCCCGGAATGCGAAGTGCGATCCCTCTTTCCAGCCCATTGTGTAGCAAAGAGTTGTCTGTAAGCTGGATTCCCGTCTCCGAGCTTGTGCGAAAATGGCGTATAGAGTCCCGTCAGGGGCGATATTTTAGATAGACAACCCGCTCCCTCTCTCATGTATCTAGCCCCTTCAGGGGCGGCATTTTAGATGCGTTGAGCACTGTTAGACAACGGCTTCTGATGTGAGGCAAGAATCTGAAATATCGCCCCTGACGGGGCTCGGACCTGTGTTTGGCACACGTAATCTAGCTAAAATATCGCCCCTGATGGGGCTCAATGCGCCATTTTCACACAGCCTCCTCCCCGGGAATGACAGCAAGGCTTTTCATGTGAACTCCAATTGATCCAGTTGGAGTTCAAGCGGCCACGATAAAGCCATGCACTACAGCGAGTTTGCGGGCCGCTTGGACTTCAACCAGCACACTCGCGCACTATACTATCCGATGTGCTGCTTGAAGTCCAAAGCCCCGTCAGGCTTAGTATAAACGTATAATCTGACCAGGGGCTTTGAACTCCAGGTTGGCCTTTGCGCCCAGGCTATGAAGCCAGTTTATCTGCTCTATTTGGCAGTCCGAGAAAGCAGAAAAAAAGCCGGCAAGAGCTCATCCTGCCGGCCATAAATGAAGGTATGATTATTAGTTACTGGTATCGTTGGCTTCTGGTTCCACTTCACCGGGAGTCACTTCGATCTCGATCAGAGCGGGCTCTTCGACAGGTGGCTCCATGGCGCTTGCTTCTACTTCCGTTTCCGTTTGTACTTCCGAGGGTAATTCTAGCTCAATCACTTCGATGGCCTGCTCCAACGGTGAAGCCCCTCCAATTACTTCCACCGGGATACCTATATCATCCGGCATCATCACCAGTTTGTGGAGGTTGCGGTCATAGGGCAGGAACATATTGGCCGCGTCGATGACGGTCTGACGGTTGATCTCAGAGTAGTATCTGGGGAAGCTGAGGAAAGCGTCGATGGGGCGGTCTTCAGCTATCCCATTCATGATGCCCATCAGCCAGTAGTCGTTGGTTTTGATTCTGTCTTCGTATGTTTTGATCAGAGTAATCTTGGCGGCTTCCACATAGCGATCTTCAAAGAGGCCCTGACGCAGGCTGTCAGCCGTCAGAACGATGGCGTTCATCAGCTCGTCCACGCGCAAGGGATCGCAGGCCAGGAAAGCGTTTGTGACCAGATGAGGGGAAGGATAGCGTTCCTGGGCTGGCCAGGCCTGGACCACATACACGCCGCTGAGGTTTTCGCGGACGTTTTCACGCAGCTTCTCGTTGTATAAATACATGAGGGCATGGAGCTTGCTGCGGGTGGCGACGTCGCCCTTGTAGGGACTGGTGGTGATCAGAGTGGCAAAGCAGCGATCGCTGAGCCCACGCTGGAAGCGGTTTTCGCTGATTCCCTGAATGGGCCTGATCCCAACGTCTTTATAAGATTCCTCGCGTTGGGAGGCGGGCAGGCTGCCCAGATAAGTGCGCACCAGGTCTTTGATTTTGGCTTCGTCGTAGTTGCCCACGATCACAAAGCTGAAATCCGAGAAATCGGCAAAGCGGTCTTTGAATATCCTCTGGACCGTCTCCAGATCGGCTTTGTCGAGGTCATCCGGATGCAGACTGCGGGTGTAGGGATTATCATTATAGGGAGCGGATTCCAGGAGGTCAAAGAAATAGCTCTGGGGGTCCAGCAGCGAGTTTTCCAACACTCCTTTCATCCTTTGCAGGAAAGACGTGAAGTCGTCTTCGTCAAAGCGGGGATTGGTGCCAAACTGATGCACCATCTGGAACATCAGTTCCAGGTCCTGAGGAGAGCAGGACGCGTTGAAGCCTTCACTGTTGAGGCTCAGACTGAGATTCGCGTTGGCCACCTTTCCGGCCGTGAGTTTTTGCAGAGCGGTAGCATCGAACTCACCAAATCCGGATTCACTCACATACATGCTGAGCAGATTGGCGGAGGACAGGCTGGCGGCGTCCGAATAGCTGAAACCACCAGGGCTCCAGGCTCCCAAGAGCACTTCGTCCTGCTTGAAATCAGTCTTTTTGAAATAGACTTTCACGCCGTTGGAGAGGGTCCAGATGTTGATGCCGGCTTTGCGGTTGGTGAGCTGTTTTTTGATGGTGCCGGGTTTAAGCTTTTCCGGGATAAGGGGCTTATCGATCACCTCTTCCGTGTAGGCGGTCAATTCCTGGGTCTTGGATTCACCGACGATGGCGAGGAGCCTTTCCTGGGTGGGCAGGCTGGCTTTGGCTGATTCCGGTCCGGTGATGGAGATAAACATGTTTTTATCGGTAAAGATCGTGGGTCCCAGGACGTTCAGCTCTTCCAGGCTGAGCTCCGCGAGCAGGCTTTTGACCATGCTTTCTTCTTGCTCGGGGCTGATATAGGCCCCACCATAATACAGGGTATTGATAAAGCCTTCCGCCACGTCACCAGACTGGCGGGTAGCTTTTTGGGCCACAGCCTGTTCCACTCTGCGGGTCAGTCTCAGCTTGGCGCGGTCAAACTCGCTGGGCAGGTAACCAAAGCGTTCCACCCGTTGGGCTTCCGTGAGCAGCACCTGGAAAGCTTCCTCACTTTTACCCTGGGGGGCGATGGCGATGGCGGCAGCTCCTCCCAGGCCTTTTAATATGTTCTGGCTCATGGCGAAAGCCATGGAGTAGGAAGGATTGGGCTTCTTGCTGAGCTCTTCCAGACGGCTGCTGAGCATGTCGCAATAGAGGTCCTGCTTGAGCTGGTCGTAATAATCACCCATGGTGATGATGGGCCGGTTCTCGCGTTTCCAGATGATCTGGGCAAGGTTGTAGGGGAATTCCGGATCGGTGACCACCGTGACCTGAGGTTCGACGTTCTCGGGGATCACGATCTTTTCCAGCACTCTGGGATTCTCTTTGGCGGGAATGGGAGCGAAGAATTCCTTTAGCAGGGCCAGCATCGCGTCGGGATCAAAATCTCCCGCGATCACCACACTCTGATTGGCGGGATGATACCAGTCGCCGTAGAAACGCTGGATGGTCTCGCGCTTGAAGTTGCGCAATACTTCTTCTGTGCCGATAGGAGCTCTTTCGGCATATTTAGAGCCCTGGAAGAGCACCTTCATGGTGGCGTCCGCAACGCGCTGTTGGGGTCCTTGGCCTAAACGCCACTCTTCCAGGATGATGCCGCGCTCGCGCTCCAGCTCTTCCGGAGCGTAGGTGACGGCGTGGGCCATTTCGGAAAGGATCTGGATGCCGGTGCGAAGCTGCTCGGCATTATCCGTCGGGACTTTGAGCATGTAGTAGGTAAAATCGTAACTGGTGCCGGCGTTGAGACCATTCATAAAGCCCATGCCGATCGAGGTGAGGTAGTCCACCACCTCGGTGCGGCCAAAGCTCTTGGTGCCGTTGAAAGCCATGTGTTCCGTAAAGTGGGCCAGTCCCCGCTGGTCGTCATCCTCATTTACGGAACCGGCATTCACATAGAGCCTCAGCTCGGCGCGGTTTTCCGGCTTCTTGTTGTTGAGAATGTAATAACTCATGCCGTTGGACAGTCTTCCGCTCAGGACTTCCGGGTCCTGAGGAAGAGGCTGAGAGGCCTGTTCCGGGGTGAGCGCGCAGGCAAATACGGCCACCACCAGCAGGATCAAAGCTAAATAAAGCCTTTTCCCTTTCATTGTGACTCCTTCATGATGTATTTTGCTATAATATGGGTACTTAGTCCCAGGATATGCTAGCCTTGAGGTTCGGGATCTTCCAGCGTGATCAACAGCTGCTGGTCTTTGTCCAGGACGCTATCCGGACCGCCAAACTCATAAACCGTCCCATCGGCCATCTGCACAATCGCGTAATAATAAAACTGCGTGGTGGGGGTGGCATAATCCACCCGTTTGAAGATCAGCTCACCAGGCTGCAGCTCTCCCAAAACGGCTACAGTGCTGGCATTTACAAAGTTGTGACGGTAGAGCACCGCTCCGTTCATGGCTTGGGTGCTCTGATTGACGATCTTGATGCTGGCCCGGTTGGGATTTATATAGACGTTGCGCGTCTCGCCAGCCCGCAGCACCATCTGAGCGGAATCGGTATAAACCTCCTCCCACTCGTCGAAGATGTGGTAGGTCTCGCCCACGATGCGGACCGTCACGTCCTTTTCCACATGACCGCTCAGGAAGCTTTCCGTGTCGGTATCGATATCCCAGTTGTGCTCTCCCTGACCCGGGATGACTACTTCAGAGCCGTTTTCCACCTGCACATAGAGATTGTGGTCACTGCGGTTGACCACTCTGATACTGGCACCGTCCTTGCATCCGCCTGCCATAAGTAGGATTACGAGCAATAATGGTAGAAGCACTGGTTTCATATATACCTCATTTGGCTAAGAAAAGTAAGAGAGCCAATGATGTCAAGTGGTTTTTTGCCTTTTCGGCCTAACAAGGTCCTCACCAAGCGCGGCCTCTCATTCGCTATGCAGGTCTGGATACCTGGCCCGGATGGCCTGCATTTCTTCCCGTCTGGCTACAAAGATCTCCACCAGCTCGGGATCGAACTGGCTGCCGGAGGATTTTTGCAGCTCATCAAACACCTGGTCCTGAGTCCAGGGCTCTTTGTAGGAGCGGTGGCAGCTCAGCGCGTCATAGACGTCCGCGATAGAAACGATGCGGGCCCAGAGGGGTATCTCTTCCGCGCTGCGCTTTTGAGGCTTGCCGTTAGGCTGCAGATATTCTGGCAGGGGAGCGCCACTGTCGATATCCACATAGCCTGGATAGCCACGTTCCGAGCCGTCCCAGCGTTCGTGATGGCAGAGCGCGATATCGCGGGAGATGGTGTCCAGCTCGGAATTGGGATCGATAAAGAGACGGGCCCCGATCACGGGATGGGTCTTGATCACATCAAATTCCTCGTCCGTGAGGCCACCCGGTTTTTTGAGAATGGCGTCCGGAATCCCTACTTTGCCCACGTCGTGAAGCATGGCTGCGATGCGCAGCAGGTCTTTTTTGCGCTGAATCTCATCCGGGGCCACCTGGTGCTTGAGGGCCCAGGCCTCATAAAGCTCCGCGGAATAAGCGCCTACGCGGTTTACGTGAGCTCCCGTCTCGGTGGGGTCCCGCAGCTCCGCCATCCCAATCATTCTGAGGATGATGGCGCGGGTCATTTCCGCTCTTTCCAAAGCCACGGCTGCCATATTGGCAAAGTGTTTGATGATGGGCAGGTCTTCAGGATCGAAGGGGACCACCTGGCCGGAAGGGTCCATGGCGTTGATCAACTGCAATACCCCCACGATTTTAGCACTGGAGGTGCGCAAAGGAACGCTGAGGATGCTGCCGGTGCGGTAACCAGTCTTCAGGTCGTAGCTGGAGTTGAAGCTGTATGGCACGTCATCGCCGATCTGATAGACGTCCGGGATATTGAGGACGACGTTGTGACTGGCCGCGTAGCCTGCGATGGATTTCTCGTTGATGGGCATGCGGTAAGTGCTGTAGATCAGCTTCTTGCCCACAGGCAGATCACGCTGCTGCGTATCGTTTTGGGCAAATTGAAAGCTCAACTCGTTGCCCTCCCGGATGTAAATGCTGCCAGCGTCGCAAGCGCAGAGTTTGCGTGCCTCGGTGAGGATATTTTCCATCAAAACATCGGTATCCTTGAGCTCCGTCATCAGGTTGCCCAGGGCCATCAGACGCTCCAGTTTGGCTTGTATATTGTTCATGCGACTCCCGTTTTTCTGTATTAATGCATGCAGTTTACACTATTTTCAGGGGCAAGTTTCTGGCAAGAGAAAAAGAGGGGTTGTTTCTTTTTTAAAACAGAGGAACGGAGAAATTGAGAATTGACAATTGAGAATTGACTCTCATTTTCGGCCCCATGGGTGGAATAATTCTCAATTTTCAATTTTCAATTCTCAACTCCCTAGAACGCCTGGCTCAGCTTGACAAAGAAATCCAACCCCGGCGCGGGATAGCCGTACTCCGTATAGAAATTGGCATCCAGCAGGTTTTCCAGGCCCAGGCTCGCAGACGTCTTGTTCCAAACGCGGCCCAGGCTGAGATCGTGTTTCCAGTAGGCGGGCAGCACGTGATAGTCTGAAGAGGCGTCCTGGCTGTGGCGGATGTCGTTCCAGCCGGAATTGAGCTTCAGTCGGATTCCATAAACCAGCGGCAGACTGAGCTCCGCCACCAGGCTGTTTTTGGGGCTTTCGGTGAGCCGGTAATCGCTGTTAGCGCTATACTCGAGATAGGCGTAGGCGAGACTGAACTCCCAATCTGGAACTGGCACCAGCAGCAGGCTGCTTTCCAGGCCCCAGGAATCCACCCGGTAGATGTTTTGATAGCGCTCGCCCTGAAGGTCGATGAGGTCGCGGGCGGAATTGTAGTATAAGTTGATCTCTCCCAGCGATCTCACGCTCCCGATCATGAGAGAAGCCGAGTGGGCCAGTTCGGTTTTGAAAGCCCGTTGCGCGTCCAGGAGAGGATTACCCTTCTGGCTGGAAAAGAGTTGTCGCATCGTGGGATAGGAGCTATTGATGCCGATCGAAAGCCTGGTATTGATAGCCTCGTTGTGTTTCCATGAAAGGCCCAGACTGGGGTCCAGAAATGCCTTCAGACCTTCCCGCTCGTCATGGTGCCAGGCGCTGAGGCCCAGGCCGGCATTTATGCTCAGACGGGAAGGCTGGAACTGCCACTGCAGCCAGGCGTTATGCTGGCCCATGGTATGATCGCTCCACTCTGTGTAAAACCCGTTGTCCTGGCGCTCATTATAGCTGAGCTGGGAGTTCAGGCCAAACTGGAGATCGGAGCCGGGATGGAGGTCCAGCTTCAAGCGGGGGGCCAACCCAACGCTGTGATGCCTCATCACGCTGTCCATGCCCAGGTTTGTGAAGCCGGAATCGTTGAACTCCTGATAGCGGTCTCCACCTCCATCGTAATATAGCATTGCCGCACCGCTAAGATTCTGTCCCATCACGCCTTCCCACATCAGGGTGAGGTTCTGGCGCCGCCAATCCAGATATTGGCGATAGGAAGCTTCGAAGACGGAGGAGGGCAGCCGTTTTTTGGGGATCCAGCCCCAGCCTCCACTGATGCCAAGCTGTTGCCATTCAGACAGATGCAGATACACATCGGCATCCAGGTTCCAGAGGCTCTTGAACTGGTTGTCACGGATGCCGCCATTCTCAAAGCCGGTAGGCTCAAAGCTTTGGGAGAGGGCCATGCCGTCTGAGTGCTCTCTGGATGCGGCCAGACGGTAGCTCCAGTTGTTGAAGCGGTGAGCGGAACTGAGGCTGAGGCGGTTGGTGTTGTTGCGCCTGGCCGTCAGGCTCAGGGAACCCCATTCATCATCTGTAGGGTCCCGCCTGATCAGATTGACCACCCCGCCCAGGTTGTTGCCTCCATACATGGCAGCGGCCGGACCACTGATGATCTGCAACTCCGCGATCCCGTCCAGACTGAAATTGCCCACATCCACGTTGCCAAAATATCCGGCGCTGAGCGGCCGGCCGTTCACCATCAGCTTGAGCTCGTTTTTGCGGAAGCCTCTGAGGCGCAGGTTGCTCTCATCCTTGGTGCCCACGGTGTTGCTGATGCCTGGCAGCTTTTGCAGGCCTTCGTAGAGCGTGATGGCGGCTTCTCTTTTCGAGGGCTCGACCCGCTTGACAGACGCGAGGGCCTCCAAGGGTGAATCCGCCACAACTCTCACGGTGGGAAGCAGATAGCTGCGGGGTGGCAGGCTGTCCTGAACCGCTGGGGTCCCGACAGCCTGCATTCCACCCATAGCCACAAGGGCTATCGTTACTACTGACAGACGCTTGAGCACGATCAGATCAGTTGCTTTCCATTATAACGCGTTCATAACCGCTCAGATCGGCGGGAACCTGGAAGACCATGTCCGCCAGGGTATTGTTGGCCAGCGGGAAGTCATGATTCTGAGCTCCGGACGCGCCGTAAACCACTATCCGGGCCAGCTTTTTGAATTTCTTCATGGCTCCCGGAAGCTGGGCATTGAAGCTCGGGAAGCTGGTAACTTCCGATCTCATAAAGTAATAGCCGTCATTGACCAGCTCGGGAGTGTAAACTTTTGTATAGTCATCCACAGCCACAAACGCCACCGAATCATAAGTAGCGATGCCTTGCAGCAGGTCCGCGAGCTTGATGGCGTCCTCACCCTCGCTATCCCAGTTGGGCATGTTGTAAACATTCAAGCCTCTCAGCTCGATAGACTTGGAGCCGCGCAGACCGTCATCCACATCGACTTTGCGATACAGACGGAAAAAGGCCGTGTCGCGTACCTTGAAGGCTCCCGGCAGGTCCAGAGTGGGAAACCAGGTTTTGCCGTCATCGGTAGGCACCAGATAACCTTCGCTGAACTGCCCAAAAGACAGATCATAACCGGCGTTGGAACTGGCGCGGGGACTGAAACCATCCTCACCCACGATCTCGTAATTGAAGAGGTGCCGGAAATTGTTGGGAAGTTCCTCTGAGGCATCCACATAGGCGGTCACGCTGTCAGCGCTGACAAACTGGTCCAGCTTGTAGCCATAAATGGTGGTGTCGGTGGGCTTGTCCTTTTCGCTGCAGGCACTCAGCAGCAGCAGGACCGCCATTAGAACGAGCAGAAAGCTCTTTTCGCGCATTTTTACCTCCATGTCGCGTGGAGGCAGGTGGTTATAGTTTTCCCATCCCGCCTTTTCAAATCGGAAGGCAGGGCCGTTTCCAGCCATACCCTAAACGGTGATTCCCCCTGCCGACAATGTGGTTTAGGGGAGTACACTCGGCGTGAGTGCTGAAATAATCAGGCCGCTGCCTTTGTCAAGGATGATCTTGAGAGTGTTCGACCCGGATAATTGTCTGAGATAAT
>ERZ795059.5266-NODE-5266-length-11799-cov-5.545981_pt1 | contig 11799 bp, 9 predicted proteins | sample MGYA00375143_ERZ795059 | MGnify/ENA primary metagenome ERZ795059 (study PRJEB30188, sample SAMN05720168) | activated sludge metagenome | isolation source: Anaerobic digester | place: USA | collected 2015-01-07 ... | reverse complement strand
ATCCGCGTAGAACGGCAGACCTTGCTCTTTCCAGCTTCCAAAGTTGAGCGTTTCAAGACGTGTGCTCAATATGGTTGCTCAAATGGACAAAGAAGGATTTGGTATGTGCTCAAACGTTGGCGCTTGTAGTGCAGAATGCCCTAAAGAAATCTCTTTGGAGAATATTGCAAGAATGAATCGTGAATATTTCAAAGCAGTACTTACGAGCGATTTAAAATAGTAGCAGCAGCTTTAATTGCAAATAAATAAACGCCGTGTTATGAGCTGGAAACAGATTCTGACACGGTTTTTTTATGCTCGGACTGTTCCTGTCAAAACATTAGCCTTGCCGTTGAATGGGTTACCAGAAGATCTTCGGAAAGTCACCACTTGACCAACATGCCATAATGCATCCGCAATCGGTCCATTGATCACATTCCAAAAAGGAAAAGTTGTATCATTATTATTACTTGAAAATACAATGGCCAATTCAGAGAGGTTTATTTTTCCGTTCTTTAGATGGTCGCTGACTTTTTTCAGTGTTTCGAGCGTTTCTTTGCGTTTGGTCTTGAAGTCCTTTGGTGATGTCTCCTCACCTGACCTTACATTTTTCATACCAAAAACTGCATTGGATATCACCACAGATAAACCCATGATGTGATCGATGGTTTCTTCAGAAGTCCTTGACTTTTCAGTAGGTTTGAAAGCTAAATCTTCAGGACGTAAACCTTCAGTCGACCAATAAAAACGAAATCCCAATCCATCTATCATCCGAGCTACGACCATTTCTGCTGTATACTTTTCCGAAGCCTCAGGCATGTTGAAATATGGCAGACCTTCTTGATCATAAACCTTTGTATCGTTCAACAAGACTTGTTTGCTTTTACAGCCAAATAACACACATGACAAAATCATTAAAACAATCATTTTATTCATCTCAATAACTTTGTCAGGACAGTAAAACAATAGCGCTTATCGAATCAATGTCAGATCGCCTTTCTTCTCTAAATCACAATCTGATTGTCTATATTTCAAATAGTAGACATAGCTATCAGGTGGTGCTGGTTTATCACTAAACATACCATCCCAACCTGCTGTAGGATTGTCACTAGAAAATACTTCTTGGCCCCATCTATTGAAAATGTGTAATTCAAAATTCGTGATACCGTTTAAGTCTCCGCAGTTGCCACCAAATACTTTGAAAATTCTATTGTTTTCTTCTCCTTCCTCCGCTTCATTGGAGTCTGGGAAAAATATTTTTGGTATTTTAAAACAAACTGATTCTATATCTTCTACAGTAACTTCTGCTGTAGTTGTGCGACAATCGTCAGTTACTGCAACGGAGTAGTTTCCAGCTTGACCGGGTACCTGCTCAGTTTCCTGAGTGCCGCCTGAACTCCATTTGATGCTATTGAATTGCCCAGAAATCAATACACCGAGGGTAATATTACCCGTTCTACAGAAATCTTCCGCGCTTTGTGAAACCTCAACATCGGTAACAATCTTAGGAAAGCTGGTCTGGTTGACCGTGATACTTTGAGAAACTGGATTATTGCATATATCTCGCACCATTACAGTATATGAGCCTGGAGTACTGATTCCAGTAGAAGAAGCTGTCGATCCATTACTCCACACATATCCGGTAACAGGTGCATCTGCGGTCGCAGTCAACCTGCCCGACCCAGCGGTGCAAAAACTACCAAAGTCAGGTGTAATCGTTACTGCAGACACGAGCTTAGGTAAAACTACGACAGTATCAGCGGAGGCGGATTCCATACATTCGTCTACAACTGTCACGCTCAATGCGCCCGCGTTCACTTGTACAAAAGGCAAATTGGTCTGACCATTGCTCCAAGTGATTGACCGTATTGCTGCTCCAGGTGTGTATTGCAGCCCAGCTGTCATCAAACCATTGGTACAAAACTGCCCTTGGTTGAGGGTAAGTGCAACCATTGGTTCTTGAAATTTACCCACCTTCGCAGTGTCACACAAAGTAAAACATACATTGGTATCAATGGTCACAATGACTGAGTATTCTTCATCATCCATCACAGTTATCGAATCCGCTGTAGACCCTGTACTCCATTTATAAGCTATGGCTCCCTCAGTTTTTGCACGATAAACCCATAAAATAGGCTCATTGGGGCAGAAATTTTTTGTCTCAAGAGTTAAAGTTGGAATATCAAAATTATCGAATAAAGGATTTGACTTCGGACTGTTTTGCTGCACAAGTCTGGTTGCAGAGCTTGCAACAAGAGCCATCGTGTCCGCAGTCAGAATCAAATCAAAAAAGATAGGTCTTTCAATGGCAGTCTGACAAGAACTAGATCCCAAGGCATCAATTCTGATCATCGACGCAACTGTGTCTTGCCCATCCACCAAAACATTGGTAAAAAATACATAACCTCCGGAAGTTTTCGTACTCACAGCCTTGCCCACATAGTCTGCCAATCCTTCCGACCTTTTATATTCTTGTGCCCAAAATTGAGTGCCATCTAAATTGATTGACGCCATCAAAGGAATAGATTTCAGATCGGCTTTGTTTACATAAGAACCTGCCATTACCAAACTCTCTCCTTGTTCTGTGATTCCACTAATATTTACAGGAAAACTGTCATTAAGGTTTACATATTTAGCCCATTCCAAAACACCAGTTTTAGAGTGTTTCGCGACAAATGATCCAAAAAATGAATTTGGAATGTTCAATAAGTCCAAAGCGAAATATCTTCCCACCACTACCATTGAACTATCATTCAAAATGGTGATGGCTTTTGGAGAAAAAGTCGAGGTAGGTGAAGATTTGAATTTCCTGGCAAAATTTACATCTAGAGTCGGACTCAAGCTTGACAGGTAATATCCAGATTGATCATCCATATCACCCACAATGGCATACATTTTCAGAGTTGTATCAACAGCAATGTCAGCAATAGAAAAATCATTTTGTTCTGCAGTCAATACCTTTTCAGCAATATATCGCTGCTGCTTCACATTGTATGCACCTATGACAGGAACTGACTCTGCCGTAAAGGTGGAAGCTTGTACAATGATAGAATCATTGGGAGAAACCATTTCGACTGCAGCAATTAGATCATCATTTACTATAGAGTCTAGGTTGATAAACTTTGACCAACCAAACACCCCATCCTTGGAAAGAGATCCAAAAACCTTCTTAGCTCCGTCGGGCCTTGAAAGATTGGCCATAAAATAGATGGTATCTTTGGCAGATTGTACCAGGCCAACATTGGAGTAATCAAATTTTACCCCATCCAAAGTATCAGGGTTGAATGTGTAACTCCAAACATGATCGCCTTTATTATCAAGTTTTGCAAAAAGCAAATCTGCAATATCCCCCTTTTTGGATTGAATTCCTCCAACCATTAAGAAGTTACCATCTTTGAGATATAAACCACCTAAGTTGATACTCGTAGAATCTATTCCCAATGGATAATTGCGGTGGAAACTACTTTGGCTATAAGATTTCAAACTCGCAAGCAATACAATAATTAAAACAAGTTGCTTCATTAAATTGATTTGATCTGTCAACTGAACACCTATCTGCCCAGCCTTGTATTATTTCTCATCATGGAGACTTCAAACTCTTTCCGAAAATTTGTTGCCAAGATACAAAAACAAAATATGGTCAGTACCACATTCCAATTATTAACACCCTGAATCAACAAAAATCCAATACAATAACGTACAAAAGCTTTTGCCTCATGATAAATCAACATATCAAAGATAGAAACCTTTGCAAAATTTCAAAAAATATTACCGTTATGGGAGAATTAAAAAAAATGATGCGTTAGCAATCCGCCATTTTGCCTCGAGCTTCGAGCCACCAGTTACCAGCCTTTTGTTTATTTGTTTATGCGTTTAACTGAAATTCCTTTACATAAGCAAGGCCTAGCTTCTCTCCATATTTCAAAATACCTGACGCTCCATAATTTTTAAACTTTATGAAATTAACATTGTATTGTCGAAAGCTTTCCACCCCTTCATCTTTACAAACTTTATAAACTTTCCACTTTATGAACTTATTTTCGCAATTCAGCAATTTTGCAGTTTCGCAGTTTCCCCATGAGCCTTTGTTTATTTGTTTATTTGTTTATGCGTTTATGCGTTTAACTGAAATTCCTTTACATAAGCAAGGCCTAGCTTCTCTCCATATTTCAAAATACCTGACGCTCCATAATTTTTAAACTTTATGAAATTAACATTGTATTGTCGAAAGCTTTTCACCCCTTCATCTTTACAAACTTTCCACTTTATGAACTTTCAAACTTTATAAACTTTCCACTTTATGAACTTATTTTCGCAGTTCAGCAATTTTGCAGTCCACAGTTCAGCAATTCAGCAGTCAACAGTGGTGCAGTTCAGCAATTCAGCAATTCAGCAGTTTCGCAATTTCGCAGTTCAGCCTTTAGCCACCAGCTTTTTGATTATTTGTCTAATGAAATTTCAGTACAAACTTTCCACTTTATGAACTTTCAAACTTTATGAACTTTATGAACTCATTCAATTGATCGTAAACCTTATATACTTGATGGCCTTCCCATTCCCAAGATGCACCATTTCATAATAAGTTTTGTGTTCCAATACATCATAAGCCAAGTTATCGGCATATATGTCATTGTTGTGATAAAGCACTTTGGCGCCTGGATAAGTATCCAACACCTCTAATGTGAAGTTATACAGGGTCTCATCATCCGTTTTTAAATGAATGAGACCTCCCTTTTTGAGCAATTTTTTATATCTATCTAAAAATGAAGGAGCAGTAAGTCTCCTATTTTCTTTAGCAAGAAAAGGATCTGGGAAAGTAATCCAGATTTCAGAAACTTCATCTTCAGCAAAAAAGCTATTGATCTTTTCGATTTTGCACCTCAAAAAACCCACATTGGTGAGATTTTCGGTCAAAGCTATTTTTGCTCCCTTCCAAATTCTAGCTCCCTTGATATCCACACCTAAAAAGTTGTTACTTTTATCATTGCGGGCCAAAGCCAAGGAATACTCTCCTCTCCCACAGGCCAACTCCAAAACCAATGGCAACGGCTGCTCAAAAAATGACTCACACCATTTTCCAACCAAATTCACAGGTGTATCTGCATCTATTTCCAACACATCATTGGCAGGATCAAAGTTCTCAACCACGTTGCGAAAGCTCAAAATTTCAGAAAATTTAGTCAGTTTATTCCTCCTTGCCATCTTGAATTATTTTAATAAAGGCGGCAAATGTAAGAATTTTGAATTTTTTAAACTTTGTTATGGACTTTGTATAAAATATTAAAAGCATTAAATCCTTATTTTAAGCCTAAAAATGTACTTTTGCAGCCTCATTTTACGCACTTGATACCAATTCGACAGGAAAAATGAAATCGACATTCAAATTGATCCTCAGACTGGTAACTGTAAAAACTCAAATACTAAATTTATAATGTCAGTCAAAAAGATAAAATCAGCGCTTATTTCCGTCTTTAATAAAGAAGGTCTTGATCAAATCGTAAAAGAGCTCATTGCTCAAGAGGTGAAAATATATTCTACCGGGGGCACACAAACTTTCATTGAGTCGTTGGGTGGTCACGTAGAAAGGGTCGAAGATCTTACTGGATACCCTTCTATTTTAGATGGTAGAGTCAAAACTTTACATCCAAAAGTATTCGGCGGAATCCTGGCTATCAGAAATGATGAGCACCAAAGCCAGTTGGAGAAATATGACATACCGCAGATTGATCTGGTCATCGTTGATTTATATCCATTTGAAGATACCGTTGCAAGCACAACTGATGAAGACGCCATCATTGAAAAAATAGATATCGGTGGTATAGCCTTGATAAGAGGTGCAGCCAAAAATTTCAACGATGTGGTCATCATCCCGTCCAAAAATGAATATGCCATTTTGCAAGACATCCTTACCAACCAACACGGTGAAACGGACCTTGGCACTAGAAAAGACTTGGCAAGAAGGGCTTTTAAAGTTTCTTCACATTATGATACAGCCATTTTCAATTATTTTGATGCGGTACAACCAAATGAACCTTCTTTCAAACACTCCATTTTGGAATCCAAAGTATTGAGATACGGCGAAAACCCACACCAACAAGGAATATTCTTTGGAGATATGGGCGCCATGTTTGAAGTGATTGGCGGCAAAGAACTTTCTTTCAACAATTTAGTGGATGTTGATGCTGCAGTGGCATTGATGCGTGAATTTAAAGACGGCATGCCAGCTTTTGCCATTTTAAAACATACCAATGCTTGTGGTGTGGCCGTGAGGCCGACAGTCCTTGATGCCTGGAAAGACGCATTGGCCGGCGATCCAGTGTCTGCATTCGGGGGTATACTCATTTCAAATGCTACGATAGATTTAGCTACAGCACAAGAGATAGACAAATTATTCTATGAAGTATTGATAGCACCCGATTTTGCACCAGATGCATTGGCACTGCTTACAGCCAAAAGCAAGAGAATACTTTTAAAGATCAAACATTTTGAGCCTCAAAACAAATCTTATAAAAGTATTTTGAATGGTGTGATTCAACAAGACACTGATTTGAGCGTAGAAAAAGAAGAAAATCTCACTTTTGTCACAAAAATAAAACCAACAGAATCTCAAATTGCAGACTTGCTTTTTGCTAATAAGTTGGCCAAACACCTCAAATCAAATACCATCGTTTTGGCTAGAAACAACCAATTACTTGGTATGGGTTGTGGCCAAACTTCACGGGTTGATGCCTGTAAAAATGCCATCGAAAAAGCCATCGAATTTGGTTTTGATTTACAAGGCGCTGCTATGGCGTCAGATGCATTTTTCCCTTTCCCTGATTGTGTGGAAATTGCGGCCAAGGCTGGTATTTCCAGTGTGATTCAACCCGGTGGTTCTATAAAAGACCAATTGAGTATTGATTTTTGTGATGAGCATGGACTAGCAATGGTTATGACAGGTATAAGACACTTCAAACACTGATGTCCAATAGGCTGTGTATAGATTTGGGAAATAGCAGATGTAAATATGCTGTTTATGGGGAAGAGGACGAAGTACTGTTGTATAAAAACACTCAGGACCTGGACTTGGAAATCATTGATGAATTGATGCTTGAGTTTAATGCTCAAAAGATAGGTTTATGCGCAACTCGAAATATTGAAGAAAAAGACTTACACCAAATAAAAGCAAAGTGGCATCTTTTTGTAATTGACCACCAAACAAAGGTGCCAATCACGAATCATTATAAAACACCAGCCACATTAGGTAAAGATCGACTGGCTGCTGTAGTGGCTGCGTCTGTTGTTTATAGTGAAGAAAATTGCATCGTTGTAAGTGCTGGTACTTGTATCACTTATGATTTTATAGACGCTGAGAAAAATTATTTTGGCGGTGTTATTGCTCCTGGAATCAAAATGCGTTTGGATGCTATGCATCATTTTACAGACAAGTTGCCAGCTGTGGAGGTCTTTTTGAATGAAGAAATAATCGGTGGTTCCACTGTAGAAGCCTTGCAAAATGGAGGTGTGTGGGGCGCTATTTTGGAATTTGATTCGTTTATTGAAAAAATTGAAGCCAAGTTTGGTAAGTGCAAAGTCATTTTATCTGGGGGAGATGCAATCTTTTTTGCAGAAAACTCAAAATTTGAGATATTTGCACACTCAAATTTGGTTCTTGACGGACTAAATGAAATAATGAGGTTTAATGATATACAATAAAAGTAGTATAATTTGCTGTTTTCTTGCAACAATCACTTGCACTGTCCTATTAGGTCAACGCAGTGATAACTCACCATACAGTAGGTTTGGTATTGGTGACAGGATAGACAGAAATCTTTCCGCATCGAGGTCGATGGGTAGCCTGAGTGCTGCTTTTTTAGACCCTTACAACCTCAATACAACCAACCCTGCTGCCCTTCCATACATTTATGCATCTAGCTTTGAAGTAGGAGGTAACCTGAAATACAGAGTGCAGGATGATGGAAATAATAGCAATGGGTTTTGGGGCGGTGGCTTAGATTACATTTCACTTTCTTTCCCTTTGAGTAATCCCATAAATGACGCCTATGAAGGCGTTCAGAAGGACAAAAAATGGGGAATGAATATTGGCCTATTTCGCAATAGCAGCGTAGGTTACAACATCAGCTCCACAGATTCTATACAAGATCTGAGTAAAGTGGTCAGGAATTATTCAGGCCAAGGTGGTACTTACAATTTTGTGGTTGGCACGGGCTATCGATACAAAAATTTCTCAGCTGGTATCAACTTGGGATATCTGTTTGGGAACATCAGTTACAATAAAGAAACAAATTTTCAAGGTCTTACACTACCTTTTAACAATGATTTCAGCGAAAATTACTTTATTAGAGGTTTTTCTTGGAAAGGTGGTCTGATGTACACAATGACTTTGAACGAAAAAGAGCTAGAAACTAACAAAAATGCACAACCCAAAAAGCTGATTTTTGGTTTATCTGGTAACAGTGCTACTGGTTTTTCTACCGATGGAGAGAAATTTGAGTATGCAAGACAATTTTTGGGAAATGTCACAGTGACTGACACCATCACAACACAAAGAGACATTGCAGGTAAAGGAAAATTACCTGCCGAATTTAATTTTGGAGCATTCTATTATAATGGAGAAAAATATGGTTTAGGATTTGATGTTGGATATGGGGCTTGGAGTACCTATTTCAATGATGCTAATTATGAAAATATTAACAGCCTCAATAACACTTATTCTGTATCATTTGGTGGATATATCCGTCCTGATTATAAATCGTTCACAAACTTTTTTAAAAGAGTTCAATATCGATACGGCGTATATTACCGACAAGATGCCAGAGTTGTTACCGGAAAACAACTTGATACTTACGGTCTGACATTGGGTATGGGATTACCTTTTGTTTTTCAAAGAAAATTTTCTAATGTCAACTTAGGTTTGGATCTTGGACAATTTGGAAGTGGCACACCAGTTACGGAAAAATATATAAAGTTGAATTTTGGATTCAATTTTAATGATGATGAATGGTTTATAAAACGCAAATACAATTAATAAATTAATAACAGAAAGATGAAAAAATTGCTCTTTTTATTGTTTGTATCTTCTTACGCGCTTGCATCTTTTGGTCAGTGTGCTAGTTGGGAAGGTAGTGCTAACAAAGATGAACTCGAAAATTACCACGTAATCTACAGACAGTTTATGAAAAATCAGAATTATGCTGGTGCATTTGAAAACTGGAACAAGGTTTTCGCAATTGCTCCTTCAGCTGATGGAAAAAGAGACATCCAGTACATGGATGGTATTGAATTATACAAGGACAAATTCACCAAAGCGACTTCAGAAGCGGACAAAGAAGCGGCTAAAAAAGCAGCGCTTGCCATCTATGATCAATTGGTAAATTGCGTTTCTAGTAAAGCAATTCCTTGCGATGGTGAAGATTGTGTCAACAAAAAATTGGCTTTTGTTTATGGTAGAAAAGCATTTGATATGTTTTACACTTTCAACATGCCTTATGATGAAAACATGGAAGCCATCAATAAAGCCATTGAGTTTGGCGGTAATGACAACGAGTACATCATTTTTGCACCTGCAGCGAGCATTTCTGTTTATCAATTTCAAAACAAATTGATGGAAAAAGCCAAAGTTGCAGATTTGTACAAAAAACTCAACGAAATTGCTGACCACCAAATCAATAACAATGCAAATCTCTCTGCTTATTACACCCAAGCAAAGGAGAACATGAACGGTACTTTTGCTACCATCGAAGATCAAATTTTTGATTGCGAATATTTCAAAGAAAAATTCCAACCAGAATTTGAAAGCGATCCAGACAATCCTACTGTTTTGAAAAAACTCATCCTTACTTTGAAAGAGAAAGGTTGTGGTGAAGACGACGAATTCATGATGCAACTCAACAGCCAGTGGAGTAAATACGCAGCTCAAGAAAACGAAAGAATTCAATCTGAGTACGAAGCTAACAACCCAGCTTATGTTGCTAAAAAATTGTACGAAGAAGGCAAATTTGGTGAGGCTATAGAAAAATATGACGAAGCTATTTCTGGTGAAAATGATCCTCAGAAAAAAGCACTCTTACTTTTCGGAAAAGCTTCTATCCAATTTAGAAAATTGGGCCAATACGGCGCTGCAAGAGCAACTGCTTATGAGGCTGCCAAATTGAAGCCAAACTGGGGTAGACCTTACATGTTGATTGGTGATATGTACGGTAAAACTGCAGGATCATGTGGTGACTCTTGGACTCAAAGACTTGCAATCATTGCTGCAATCGACAAATATGCTTACGCAAGATCAATAGATGGCGAAGTTGCAGGAGAAGCTAGTGGCAGAATCGGAACTTACAGTAGATCACTTCCTGACCAAGAAATGGGATTCATGAGAGGTGTCAAAGAAGGTCAATCAGCATCTGTTGGTTGCTGGATTGGAGAATCTGTGAGAGTTAGATATAAATAAACATAACTTTAGAACTTATAAAGGCTTCATCAAGGAATTGGTGAGGCCTTTTTTATTGCCCTTAAATCATACGTTTGACAGCTGCATTTCGCATGACAAACCTTTCACCCAGCTTAGTCACATTCATTTGTACCAATCCGGGTGTTTTACCTTGAGTAATCGTACCCAACTCTTTCTCAAATCCAAGGGCTTTCGCTCCATTTTCACAAGCCCATTTGACAAGTGTTTCAAAAGGCACATAAGAACAATATTTTGATATCGTAAACATCTCTTCAGCAATCGACAATTGCCAGTTGGAGGTGAGACTATCCGTACCCAAAGTCACTTGAGCGTTTGCTGTCAAAAAAGCTTTATAATCTGGCAGCCTATTTTCGATGTACAAATTAGCGTTGGGACACGAAGCCCAGTAGGTTTGAGCATTCCACGCAAGTGCCGCCTGTATGTCTTCAAGTGTACTGGTCGTATTGTGCACCAATAAAGTTTTGAAATCTGGTTTTAAAGATTGGATTATGTAATGAATAGCCGATTTGCCAAGTGGCTCAAATTGATCCAGTGAAAATCCAAAGCCTTTATAAAAATCCATGAAACCTCCTGTACCATCCAAAAATAGCTGATTTTCTGCAGGGGTTTCCTGGTTGTGAATGCTGATGGTTGTTCCACTATCATTGCCGCTATTGACCTTATCAAATAATCCTTTAGTCACTGTATAAGGTGAGTGTGGCACAAAAGACTTTCTATTTTTGCCCTCACCTTCATGCGCTTCATAAACAGCTTGATATTGTGCGAAAGTAGATTCTGTAAGATGTGGTTGTAGAAAATCAAACATTTCAACGAAAGTGAAATAAGCCAATTTACTTATCGCCTTGACAGGTGCCGTATCAGCCTTATTAGAAATATCACCAACGGCGACAATGCCATTTTGGTACATTTCCTCATCACCAGCAACAATGGCAGCCTTTATTTCCTCTTCGTCGATGTTCCTGAAGGAAACTACATTGATCAAAAATGGCAATAAACTCGTTCCTGTATCCACCTTATTTTTCATGTGAGAAAGTTCCAGGTGGCAGTGTGTATTGATGTGCCCAGGTGTGATTACCCCTTCTACGAATTGGATACTTGCTCGATCGTGGTCTTCAATAGCTTCAATTGCAAGAATTTCACCTTCATCATTGGTAATGATTACCTTATTTTCAAGGATTTCTCCGTTTCCAATGAAAATATAAGGTGCAGAATATTTTTTCATAGACGCTTGTTGATCTTATTTAAAATTCCAATCGTATTGATCCATACCACCGATAGCCGCAGCCAACAAGTCAATGGTAGATTGGATATCATCCGTGTGACAAGTTTCAATGACTTGATGAAGGTATCTGGTA
>ERZ795059.5262-NODE-5262-length-11806-cov-5.851502_pt1 | contig 11806 bp, 7 predicted proteins | sample MGYA00375143_ERZ795059 | MGnify/ENA primary metagenome ERZ795059 (study PRJEB30188, sample SAMN05720168) | activated sludge metagenome | isolation source: Anaerobic digester | place: USA | collected 2015-01-07 ... | reverse complement strand
CACCGGCAGGCTTGACGTCTTGCTGCGCTGGCGGACCTTGGCAGAAGCGCTGCGGTCTTTGCCGGACACCGCTGCGGGTGCGGCCGCAACCGGCCGCAGGGGCATTCCCACGGGGACTGAACCTGCAGACGCACCGCCGGAAGCGCTGGCCCGCGAAACTGCCGCCGGATATCCATAGCCGCCGGCCATCGGCGCCGCCGCAGGGGTCGCCGCTCCAGCCGGCACGATAGGCGCCATTGGATCCAAGTACGAAGCAGTTCCGGCGGCGCTCTGCGGATAGCCAGCAGGCATGGCCTGCGGAGCCTGCATGGGCAGCGCCGCGGAAGCCGCGCCCTGCCAGGGCACATCGCCCGCAGTCGGCGATCCGCCGGGCGCGGGAACGGCCCGACTCCGCGGAGCCGGCCGATTGAAGATTCTGGCCGCTCCTCCCCGGCCCAACTGCCGATCATACTCGGCCCGTCGGAGCGGATCGGACAGGCAACTGGCCGCAGCCGTGACCTCCTCGAGCAACTTGGCCCACTGAGCCCCTCGAGGACCCGGACGACAACTCCGCACTTGGGCCATCGCTCGGCTAGCCGCTTGCGCGATCCGCTGCGTGTTCTGTTCCGCCGGATCCAATCCGAGCAACTGGTAGTAGTTGGGTTGCCCGAGAGAACGATCCAGCCCGAGCCATTCGTGATAGGGATTGAAGCGGTCGTCGGACATCCTGACTAGCCTCTTTCTGTCTCTGCGGCAGCTGCTGTCGTTGTGACTGATAAGTTGCTTGCCATCAACAACTTAACGTCAGGATCGCCAGCGCTGGTGGCCTGCAAACACCATGTCTTCGTGCCAGGGGCGCGGAATTCTTCCCTCGCAGCGTTCCCGGCCGAAACGCGCGGCCCGGCGGCGTCTGCGCAGCGTTTCCATCAATCGCAATTATACTGAGCGCGGTTGAATCGTGTTTCTGGTTCGCAATTTCTTGTTTCTCTGCGTGGACAGAGCAGAAGGACCACGGATGTCACGAAGTTCACGGATGTTTGCTATCCGTGTCATCCGTGCTATCGGTGGTCAAGCGAGATGCTCGATCAGAAGGTGGCCATCCAGCCGCCGTCCACGAACAGGATTTGGCCGGTGATGAAGTCGGCGGCCGGCGAAGCGAGGAAAACGGCAGGCCAGGCGATGTCTGCCGGATCGCCCCACCTGCCCAGCGGGCAACGCTGCTTGACCCAGGCGTCGAATTCGGCGTCTTTCCACAGCGGTTCAGTCAGGCTGGTGGCGATGAAACCCGGCGCCACGGCGTTGACCAGGATGCCCTTGTCCGCCCAGTCTACGGCCAGGGCTTTGGTCAACTGGCCGACGCCGCCTTTGGAAGCCGTGTAGGCGGCGGTGGTCTTCCGGGCGGCCGCGGTCATCAGCGAGGCGATGTTGATGATCCTGCCCTTGGCGTGCGCGGCAATGCAGTGCCGGGCGAAAGCCTGGGAGAGGGCAAATACCGCCGTCAGGTTCAACGCCAGCGTTTCGTTCCAGTCTGCCGGCGTGATGTCCTCGGCCGGCGCTCGGCGCGTGATCCCGGCGGCGTTCACCAGGATGTTCGGGCAGCCGCGTTCTTGGACAACCTGGTCATACCACGGCGAGATCTGTTCGGTGGCCCGCAAGTCCAGCGGCGCGACGTGGACTTGGCGCCCCGTCTGCCGCAGTCCCGCGGCGGCATTTTCCAGTTCCTCCCGGCTGCGGGCCACCAAAATCAAATCAGCCCCTGCCTCGGCCATCGCTTGCGCAATTCCGAGTCCGATCCCTCGGCCAGCCCCCGTCACCATCGCCAGTTTGCCGTCAAGTCGAAAGACGTTCACTCCTGCAGTCCTCCCTAGGTAACCGTTCCACGAGTCATGTCGCACAAAAGACTCTGATCCGTTGCTGCCACTCGTCTGAAACACGGCGGAAGCCACCATGATCCGGACTACGATCCGGCTCGGGCCGATCGTTGATTCTCCGCCGCCCGGTTCTGTCGGAAGAGCCGGGCTGCTGTGGTCGCCGTCCCTAGCCCACGGTCTGTTTCAACAGGGCGATGGCCGCGGCGGTCATCTCGCGCGCCGCCGTGGGCTGGTACGGGGGCAAGTCGATGATCTTCGGCACGACCAAGGCCGAATACTCGCCCAGCCGGTAGGCCTCGGGGTCGGGCAGGTAGCCGATCGAGCCGTCGGCACAGCCCACCACGAGCGTATCCGGCAACGGCGAGTCGCGGCGGATCGCCAGCCCGTAGTAGCTGTACAGCTCCGCAGGATGGAACAGCATTCCCACCGGCCCGAGCTGAATCGCGCTGAGCGTGATCGGCAAACGCTTCACGCTGCGATCGCGGTGCTCGTTGCCGCGAAACCAATCCGCCGCAAAACCGGCATCGACCCAACGTCCCGATTGGCATTTGCTCGGGTCGGCGCGGTACTCCTCAACCCACTGTTCAAACCGTTCCATGTCGAACGGGACGTTGCAGGGCGCGCTGCGCGCACGCAGGCAATCGACGCGCACCGGACTGGCGGCGGCAATCGCCTGTTTCAAGGCGGGAGTGATGGCGGCGACGGTCTGGCGGATCTCGCCGCGCCAGTCGCTGCCGTCGCCAGGGTTCACGTCGCCGATGTGACCTTGCAGGAAAGACGGGCGCACGCCCAGTTGACTGCGGATCTCCCGGGCCACCTCGCCCGGCCAGTCGGGTCCGGCCTGCTCGTCGGCATAGCACACGACGTGGGCCGAGAAGTGGTACCACACCAGGTCCGGCTGCTTGCCCGCGCGGCGGAAGACGAGGGCGTGCAGCATCGTGTCGAGCCACCGCTGGGCGTCGGTCGACTGGGGGCCGAACTCGGCGTCGGTGCGGGCCACGCCCTGCTTGACGGTGCGGTTATGACTGCCTCCCGGCGCGCGGCACTTGCCCAGCGACAGTTCGGCCGGGGCCAGGTCGGCTTTGGCTGCAACGATAGCCTCTACCGTGCGCTGCTCGACGGTGGCCATGAACTCCGGTGACATTCCGCCCCACTGCCGGAGTTGTACGAAGGTCGGCATGCTGTGATCGTGCGCGGCGACCAAGCGGATGTTCTCCGCCGGGATCCCCGTCCGCACGGCGGCCGCCCGCTGGATGCGTCCGGCCATCGCCTGATCCAGGCCCAGGATGTCCAGCGAACAGATGGCCACTTGCGTCGGCCCCAGGGCCAGCACCAAGGCCCGCACCTCGGACGGCTGGCGAATTCCCTTGACCCGCCGCTCCTGTCCCGGCGGCTTGTGAAATCCGGCCAACTCGATGCCCAAGGGCGGCGTGATATCAACCACGCCCTCGCCCGCCCGAAGTCCGCCGGCCGCGTCCGCGGCCCTGGCCGCCGTCGCCCCCAGGACCGCCGCTCCACCCACCATCGCCGAAAGAAATTGTCGCCGCTGCATTGGCATGTCTCCCTGACAACGTTGTGTCTCCGCAAAAAAATCGACAACGCCCGATTGTAACAGATTCGGCGACCGCCGGCGGTAGGGTCGGCTTATTTCGGCCAGCGGTGGGCGTTCGCCAGGACCGTTGACACACGATCCGCAGCCACTTAGATTCGTCGGAACTGACACCAAGAACAACCGCGATCCAGGAGGTCTGGCTGTGCGATCAACAACGCTGTGTCTCGCGCTCGTCTGGCTGTCTTTCGCCGCCACCGCCATGTCCGATGACGGCTTGACGCTCGTTCGCGAGGGGACGAGCGACTATGTGATCACGGTCCCGGACAAAGCGACACCGGTCGAGAAAACAGCCGCGAGCGAACTGCAACAATACCTGGCGGAAGCGACCGGGGCGACGTTGCCCGTGGTGACGGAAGCCGAGGCGCCCCGCGATCGGCCGCGAGTGGCGGTGGGCGACGGCGCCGTCACTCGAAAACTCCTGGGCGGACTTTCCCCCGACTCGTTCGCTCCCGACGCGATTGTGGTCCGCACGGTCGGTCGCGACCTGGTGCTGGTGGGTCATCCGCGGCGCGGGACCCTGTACGCGGTCTATACCTTCCTTGAAGACACGGTCGGGATTCGCTGGTGGACAGCCACCGAAACGTACGTTCCGAAACGGCCCACGCTGCAGATTCCGCCGCTGGACGTTGTGTATCATCCGAAGGTCATCGACCGCGCGACCCGCTACTTGGAGCTGTCCGACGGTTGCTTCACGGACCACTCCCTGGTGACCGAGGACGAGCAGCGGGCGATGGGGATCTTCTCCGCGCGGCTGCGGCTCAACGGCCACGACCACTACTCGATTCCCGGCGAATACGGCGATCCGAACGGGTTGATCGGCTGGGTCCACACGTTCTATCAGATCAACGGCTTGTTGCCGGTCGCCCAGTACTTCGACCAGCACCCGGAGTGGTACAGCCTGATCCGAGGCGAGCGCCAGAAGGAACACTCGCAGTTATGCCTGACCAACGAAGCGATGCGCCGTGAAATGGTCCGCGTCGTCAAGGAGCGAATTCGCCAGAATCCGGGGGCGACCATGATCTCGATCAGCCAGAACGACTGGCACGGGTACTGCGAGTGCGAGAAGTGCCGGGCGCTCGACGAGCAGGAGGGGACGCATGCCGGCTCGCTCATCCATTTCATCAACGCAGTCGCCGAAGAGGTGGAGCAGGAATTCCCGGACGTCTTGATCGAGACGCTGGCCTATCAGTACACGCGCGTGCCGCCGAAGCACGTACGGCCGCGCAAGAACGTGGTCATCCGGCTCTGCTCGATCGAATGTGCGTTTACCGAGCCCTTGGCCGACGGGAAAGACGAAGCCAACGTCGCGTTCCGCCGCGACTTGGAAGCCTGGAGCCGTATTTCTCCTCAACTCTACATCTGGGATTACGTCACGAACTTCTCGGACTACTTCTCGCCGCACCCCAACTTCCACGTCTTGGCGCAGAACCTCCGTTACTTCGTCAAGAACGGCGCCATGGGGATTTTCGAGCAGGGCGACAGCGGCTGCCGCGCGGGCCATTTTGTGCGGCTCCGCGCGTGGTACTTGGCGCACCTGCTGTGGAACCCGGAAGCCGACGAGAAGAAGCTGCTCGACGAGTTCATGACCGGCTACTACGGCGCGGCGGCTCCACACTTGATCCGCGCGATCGAGGTGTTGGACGAGGCCGGGACCCGCGCCAAGACTCGCGTTGGCTGTTTCACTCGCGACACCAGCGGCTGGCTGCCGCTGGCGGATTTGAATCGCGCCTGGGAGTGCTTCGCCCAGGCGGCCCAGGCGGTCGAGGACGATCCCGTGCTGGCCGAACGCGTGCGCCGCGAACGACTGACGCTCGACTACGTCTGGCTGCAACGCTACGACGCGCTCCGCCGGGAGGCGCAGCGCAGCGGCAGCGAGTTCCGCGGCCCCGAAAACCCGCAAGCTGCGTTGGCCGAGTTCCGCTTGCTGCTGGAGAAACACCACGCCGGCGAGTACCGGCAAGGACGCCGCGTCCCCGCGGACTTTGGCAACGATTTCTCTTTCTTCCTCCGCGAGCGGATCCCCGCCGGCGACACGCCTGAGGAATGCCAGGGGCTGGCGAAGGCGGATTGGATCGACTTGCAGGATGCCGAGTACATTCCGCGATCCGAGCCGAACCTGTACCGGATCGAAAAGGACGACGCGGCCTCCAACGGCTTCACCCGGCGGATGCCGAACACGCACCGGATCTGGGCCTGCCACAGTTATCCGCTGGGGGACTACGGCGTGAGCGACGGCAGCCGCTGGCGGGTGTACCTGCGCGTCCGCTGCGACGCGAAGACCGACGCGGGCGCCGCCATGACCGTCGGTGTCTATGACGACGCCCGCCGGCAGTCGGTCGTTTCGAGGGCGATCCCCGTCCAAGCGATTCGTGGAAAACAATACCAGTCGATCGACCTGGGCGTTCTGGCCCTGGGCGAACAGATGTACGTCTGGGCCGCGCCCGTCGTCCGCAACCAGGATGAAGTCGAGGCCGTCTACGTGGATCGCGTGTTCCTGGTGCGAACGCGACAAGAAGGGCCTTGAACTCGTCAGCACGCGGCGCAGAGACACGAGTTTGGCGAAAGTCAAATTCGTTTTGCCTGTTGACCTGAGATTCGTCCCAAACCGGCGCCGGTCTTTCCAATCGGCGGACCCGCGACGCGCATGACAAGGGCGCGGGGGAACGAGTTTTTCGCCAAGTTCTTCGGCGCGTCTCCCCGATACAACCCGTGAGGAAACTCATTGTGGCGGAGACCGGGTATGTCGGACGGGAGACGCAGACGCAGGCACAGTGAAGACCAGGCGAAGCGCCGGTGGTACGCTTTGCACCGGGCTCGCCGCTTTCGACGCCGGTTCTGGCTGCTGGGCAGCCAATCGGGGCGGCCGTCCGTGTTTTTGAGCTTCTTCAACCGTTGGCCCAGCGACGCCCCGACAGACGCCATCGTGTAGTGCGATGGTCTCACGTCGGCGAGCGTGGCGGCGTCAGTCCCACGGTGGCACCTCGGCGAGCGTGGCGGCGTTAGCCCCACGGTGGCACCTCGGCGAGCGTGGCGGCGTTAGCCCCACGGTTCCTTGGATGTCGGCAGGCCAACGCTCGGCAAAACCATTGGGCTAACGCCCACCGTTCGCCGTCGTCAAGCGATCCGGCACAATGCCGGCCCGGCGGCCGTGGCGAAAAACGCCGCCCGTGGCGCGTGTTCCGGAAAGTGCTCGGCATAGGTCCGCTGCCACGCCGCCAGAAAATCGTCGGCCCGATCGGCTGCGACCAGCGCCCAGACGCTGCCGCCGAAACCGGCGCCGAATGCAGACGCCGCGACCGCGCCCAGTTCCCGCGCCGAGGCCGCCAACTGGACCGTCTCGGGAATTTGGTTTCCGAGTAACATCTCGGCCGCCTGCTGCGAGCGATCCACCCAGCGGCCGAAGGTCTCCAGGTCGCCGCACTCCAGTGCCGCGCCGGCCACGGGTATGACCTGTTCGTTCTCCGTCAGGAAGTGTTCGAACCGGTCCAGCAACTCGCGGGGCGTGAATTCGCCGTGCGGCACGCCGGCCAGAATCGCGCGCAGCCGATCCGCCGCGTCCGGTCCGCTGCGCACCATCGTCGCCAAATGCGCTTCGTTACCGTCGGTTTCGCGCCGCCAGATTTCCGCCACGGCTGCGGCCAGCCGCGACGCCCGGTTGTATTTCTCCAGCGCGGCGCCGGTCTTTTCGGCCGCCACGCCGCTGGAGGCCACAGCGAACGTGCAAGCCGGCGGTACCGGCATCTGACGCTGGAACCGAACGGGGCAATAGGCGTATTGGCGGATGAAACCGGGCTGGGCGCACAGAATCGCCGTGTGGTCCTCGCTGCCGCCAAACGTCCCCACGCCGCGATCGCCGGTCAGCGGCCCATAGCTCTGGCCGTTTTCGATCGTGGCCAAATAGCCGGCCAGATTCAGCGGCTCGTTCAGTTCCGGCAGGAAGGAACCGTGTTGCCACAGGTCATTCGCGTCGGCCAAGGCAAAGAAGGTGCCCACCATCAGCGCGCTGGAGCTGCTCATTCCCGCGGCCGGCGGCAGATCGCTGGCCAAAGCGATCTGTGCGCCGCGAGACGCACCGGGGAAATTGCGGGCCAGTCGGCGGGCAACGGTCATCGGATAATTCGACCAATGCCCCAGCTCGGGCACCAATTCCGGCGTCATCGTGAACTCGATCTTCTCGCCGTTGGCAACATCCGTGATGGTTACCTGTGCGTCCTCCGCAGCGGCGGCGATGATGCAGAAGCCGCGCTCGGCCGCGATCACCAGACTGCTTCCGCCGGCATAGTCGGTGTGTTTTCCCAAGACCTCGATGCGGCCGGGAACGAAGTAGGACCGCCAGACGTCCGCGGGGGCTTGCGTGATTCGGCCTAGCCTCTCGACGCAACGGCGAAACATCTTTGCTTTTCTGTTTGCTTCCCGCTCGCTGAATCCGCCATCGTAGCTGCGATCGTTCACAATCGAACCTCCATGCCTGCCAGGCGGGCGGCGACAGGAGCGATGTCCCCGCGGCTGGTCAAGTCCAGAACCGGGGCCCTCATGCAAACGGCGTGAAACCGCTCGCCCAACACGTCGATGGCGTATTGCACGGCGGCCACAATTTCGTATTCCCCGCGCGGCGAAGGGGAAATGGAACGGCAAGCCGCGAAGATCGCCGGCCCGAACCGCCAGCAATTCATGCTCAGCCAGAGCGGCAGCGGCAAGCGGGCCAACGCTTCGGCATCAGGCTTCTCGATGATCCGTCGCAGACAGCCATCCTGGTCGATCTCGCCCACGGCAAACATGGACACGCGCTCGGCCGCGATGTTGCTGTGAGCCAGCATGGCATCACGCTCAAACAGCACCAGGCCCGCTCCCGCCTGCGCGCGCAACGCCCGGCAGGCCTCCAGCGGATAGAAGTTGTCCGAGTTCAGCATCAAAAACGGGTCCTGGCCCGCGAATTCTTCGGCGGCGGCGACCGCATCCGCCGTCCCCCGCGCCTCGACCTGGATCGCGAATTGGATGCTCAACCGTTGCAACTTCACCCGGTGCTGATAGTAGTCGCGGATCTCGTCTTGTTCCGGACCGACCACCAGGCAAATGCGGCGGTAGCCCGCGTCGGCCAGCGTCGTGAGCAGGTAGTCGAGGAAGGGGCGGTCGGCCAAGGGGATCAGTGCCTTGACACCCGTAGCCGCGACGGCGGCTTGACGCTCGTCCAGGTCCGCCGCGGAGTCCGCTTTCTGCATTCGCGTCCCGCGCCCGCGGGCCAGGATGAGGGATTTGTCCATGTTCGTCGCTTGCCTCGCTAACTCGAGCCTGTCGGAATTTGCACTAGCAGGGACCCTGGGATAGCTGGGATGAATAGCGACCCAAACTTTCACCTAATCTCTCAGTTCATCTTCCCGGCTCCAGAAGATTAGGTGAAAGACCAAGTGGAAGATCAGGGTTTCCGGTCCCGGCGCAGCTGGCTAAGTTCACCGTCGGCAGTATATCTGGCCGCGTTCGGAAGCTACCGGATGCCGGGCGACGTCGGTGCGGAGACTGCTTCGGCCGTCGCCGCCTGGGGACCGTGGGCGGCGGCGGCACCGGCCGGTTGGGCAAGTTGCTGTTCTACAAACTCCTTCTTCTGCAGCATGTCTTCGGGTTCTTCAAAGTTGAACAGCAGCGGCAACTCGCCCTCGACTACGGGCGTCGCCATCCCGGAGATTCTCCACCCGCCCGTTTGTTTTCGCAGGACCCAAATGACCTCGGTGGCCGTCATCGCCCCCTCAGGGTTGGGCTCCCTCCACATCGTCTTGACATGAGCGCCATCCATCTGGTCGGTCACAAAGTCGGTATTGCCAATTTCGTAGGACAGCGATTCGGACGCCTGCGACTGGATGCCCAAGCCGCTGTTGGCGGTTTCTTCGCGCGCCTTGTCCGTCAACAGGCTGGCAATCGCGGCGTCGTCTCCCTTTCGCAGGGCTTCATAGAACTGAACGACGACGTCGGCAGGGCTCGCGGCGGTGCTGGGGGTTCCTGCCGCGACCGGTTCGGAAGCCGAGTTCGCGACATTCGGCGGTCCTTGCGGATCCCCCCCGCATCCGGTGATCGAGCAGGCGAGAACCGTTACGGCCAATACGATCAGCACGCATCTCATGGCGGACTCCATCTCAGGGAACAGGTAACCTCAAGCCGGCGCCAAGCGAATTTGGGAGAATCTCCGATCTTCGGGCGGGGGGAGTGTCGCAAGATCGGCGGCATACGTCAAGGTGAATGCGAGGTATCGGCCATGCAGGTCCCGGCGAGTTTGCGATGGTCCGCAGGATAAACCGGCGACTTTTCCGGCAGCGCACGGGCCGGATAGTGCCGCGAGGAAGGTCCGGGAGTTAGAATGGGATAGAATCAGGCGGGTCAGACCGACTTGCGCAGTTCGTGGCAGTGCTAGCAAACGATGCGAATCACATCGATCCCCCACATCTACCGGAACGTCAAACGCTGGACGGAAATCCTGTCGGTCCTCAGCAAGTACGGATTGGCCGACTGGATCAGCCGCCTGAACATCGACTTTGTCAAAGACCGTTTGAAAGACAGGGAGGGGGAGGCCCTGGCGCGGCATACGCCTGAGAAACGCATCCGGTTGGCACTGACCGACTTAGGTCCCACCTTCATCAAACTCGGTCAACTGCTGAGTACCCGTCCGGACCTCGTCGGTGTGCAACTGGCGGATGAACTGAAACAATTGCAGGCCGATGTGCCCGCCGACCCGCCGGACCTGGTCTGCGCGTTGATCGAAGAGGAACTGGGGCAACCTGTCGGCGAACTGTTCGCCGAATTCGAGGAGACCCCGATCGCTTCGGCGTCCATCGGCCAGGTCCATGCCGCTCGCCTGGTGACGGGCGAGAACGTGGTCGTCAAGGTGCAGCACGCCGGCATTGAAGAGACGGTGCGTGAAGACCTGGACGTGCTGACAGGGTTGGCGCTGTTGGCCGAGCGGGTGCCGGAACTCGCGACGTACCGCCCCTCTGCCACGGTCGCCGAGATGGGCCGCGTGTTGCGGCGGGAACTGGACTTCGGCCGGGAAGAGCGCAATCTGCAGCAGTTCAGTGCCCGTTACAAAGACGATCCCACGGTTCACATACCGGAGCCTTACTCCGAGTACTGCACGGCGCGCGTGCTGACGATGGAACGTGTGGACGGCATCAAGCTCAAGGAGAAACAACGGCTGTTGGCCGAAGGGTTCGACCTGGAGGAAGTCGCGCGTCGAGGCGCAAAGCTCTACCTGGACATGATCTTCGAGCAGGGGTTTTATCACGCGGACCCGCACCCGGGAAACCTCGTGCTGTTGCCCGGCAACTGTATCGGATTGATGGACTTCGGCATGGTCGGCCGCATCGAGGAGCGGCTGCGGGAGGACATCGAAGAGATGCTCCTGGCCATCACCGGCCGCGACGTCTCGCTGCTGACCAACGTCATTGTGCGCATGGGCGAGACGCCGCCGGACCTGGACGAACGGGCCTTGGCAGTGGACGTTGCCGACTTCTTGGGCGATTACGCGTCGCAGTCGCTGGAGCACCTGCAACTGGGCAAGGCGCTCAACGACATGACGCAAATCGTCCACCGCTACAAGATCAAGTTGCCGCCGCAGGTGGCGATGCTGCTCAAGACGCTGATCACCTTGGAGGGCACCGGCAAGCTGCTCAACCCCCGTTTCAGCTTGATTGAGTTGCTCCAGCCGCTGCATCGGCGGATGCTCCTGCGGCGTCTATCGCCGAAGCGGCAGCTGCGCAAGTTCATGCGGTTCTACATCGAAGCGGAACGGCTCGCGGAAATCCTCCCGCGGCGTTTGACCGAGATTTTGGAGCAGATCCAGGCCGGCAAGTTCGACGTCCACCTGTACCACCGCGCGTTGGAGCCGTCCGTGAACCGCCTGGTGCTGGGCATGCTCGCCAGCGCCTTGTTCCTGGGCTCGGCCTGGATGCTCAGCTACAAAGTCTCCCCGCTGCTGTTTCCCGACAACAGCTACCTGGGCTTTCACGAGATTTCCATTTTGGGCCTGGGCGGCTGCACGATCAGTATTATGCTGGGCCTGCGCCTGCTGCGGGCCATCGGCAAGTCGGGACACCTGGATAGCAAGGATTAGCCAAATCTTCGCCAGCCACCTACGAAGCGCGGCCCGGAACCGCTAAAATCACGTGCCGTACACGAACTTCATGGTTGCGGCGCAGCCGCGTGAGGAGGATTTGGCGATGCGATTGATTCTGGTGGGCCCTCCAGGGGCCGGCAAAGGGACCCAAGCAGCGAAACTGATCGAACGGCTGCAAGTGCCGCATCTCTCGACGGGCGATATGCTCCGCGAGGCGGTGAAACAAGGCACGGAACTGGGGCGAAA
>ERZ795059.5259-NODE-5259-length-11811-cov-20.543382_pt1 | contig 11811 bp, 14 predicted proteins | sample MGYA00375143_ERZ795059 | MGnify/ENA primary metagenome ERZ795059 (study PRJEB30188, sample SAMN05720168) | activated sludge metagenome | isolation source: Anaerobic digester | place: USA | collected 2015-01-07 ... | reverse complement strand
AGCGAATGATAAAGAACAATTATTGCTTTTAAATCAACAACTCCTATCAAAAGTAGAAGAATTAAGAAAATTAGAAGCAAGCCAAAAATAAAGAGATATATAAAATAAATAAAAAATAAATGCCAAAAATTATTACTGATTCATCATATAAGGAATTAGAACCTGTTAATGATTCTGTTAAGAATGTAGATGATATAGACGAATTGCTTGATAACTCTGATGATAATGAATTTGATTTTCAAGAAGAATTAAAGCCTCAGCAAATAAATTTACGGGTAACAAATAACCCATATTGGGATGCGAATGCAGCAAAAAAATTAATAGATAAAGGTAAAATTCGTGGGTTTATAACCGAGGATGAGGTTTTGTATTCTTTGAATAATCTTGAATACTGTGTTAATGAACTTGAAAATTTTTTAAATACATTAGATATATTAGGTATAGAATTTATAGAGAGTAGTGAAAGTCTATTGTCTAATCCAAAGGATAAAGAAGAGAATAAAATAGTCACTAGTGAGGATAGTAATGAAAAAACTATTGGTAAAAGGAAACGCAAGAAAGAATTAGAGGTAGACAAATTAAGCGAAGAAGAAGACTCTATGTTTTCTGATCTTATACAAATGTATTTAAAGGAAATAGGTAGTGTGCCCTTACTTACATATTCTGAGGAAATGGCTTTAGCTAAAAGGAAAGATAAGGGCGATGAAATTGCTAAACAAAAATTAATACAAGCTAATTTAAGATTAGTTGTATCAATTGCTAAAAAATTTACTGGGAGAAAGTTATCTTTATTAGATTTAATACAAGAAGGTAGCATAGGCTTATCACGTGCTGTTGAGAAATTTGATTATAGAAGAGGATATAAATTTTCTACTTATGCTACTTGGTGGATTAAGCAGGCAATAACAAGAGCTTTAGCTGATCAATCCAGAACTATTAGAATTCCTGTTCATATGGTTGAGACTATAAATAGATTTCAACAAGTTCAGAGAAGGTTATTACAAGAGTTAGGCAGGGAACCATTGCCAGAAGAATTGGCTGATGAGATGAATGAAGATATAAAAAAGATAAGACATATAATAGATATATCACAAGATACAGTTTCAATTGAAACTTCTATAACAAATAAATCAGATGATAAAGAAAGTACACTTGCTGATTTTATAGAAGATAAGAAAACTGCATCACCAGTAAGACTTATTCAGCTTGAGTTATTGAAGAACTATATTGAAGAAATAATTAGCGAATTACAGCCAAGAGAAAAGAAAATATTAGAGATGAGATTTGGTTTAACAGATGGTGTTACTCATACATTAGAAGAAGTTGGTCAAGAGTTTGGTGTAACAAGAGAGAGAATAAGGCAGATAGAGGCAAAAGCCTTAGATAAAATTAGAAAAAGTCATAAAATTAATAAAGTCCAAGATTATTAATAAAAGTTTATGAAATTAGTTTTCAATGGTGCTGCACAAGAAGTAACAGGTTCTTGTTTCCATATTATTACAAATTCTGGTAGCCAGTATCTTGTTGATTGTGGGTTATTCCAGGGAAGTTATGAAAATGATCAGAAAAATGCACAAGATTTTAATTTTAACCCTAAAAATATAGAGGCTATATTTTTGACTCATTCACACTTGGATCATGCTGGCTTAATACCAAAGATGTATAGACAAGGGTTTCGTGGTAAAATTTTTGCTACAAACCCAACAAAAGATTTCTGTAATTTGTTATTTGAAGATGCATCTAATTTAATCATAGAGAAATATTTTAGGACAGGTGAAAGGCCAATTTATGAAGTAGAAGATGCTATTGGGGCTGTATCATTATTTAATGGTATAGATTATGATAAAGAATATGAATTTAATAATGTGAAGTTTATATTTCGTAATTCTGGACATATACTCGGAGCAGCAACAATAGAATTGAATATAGAAGGTAAAAAACTTGTATTCTCAGGTGATCTTGGAAATTATCCTGTTCCAATAGTTCCAAAGTATACTTATATAAACGAAGCTGATTATGTATTTATAGAATCTACATATGGTGGGATAACTCATGAAGCTCCAGATGTTAGAGTAACTAAATTTAAACAAGCTGTATATAATGTATTTAATAAACAAAGTGTTTTATTAATTCCATCATTCGCATTAGAAAGAACTCAAGAGATATTATTTGAATTGAATATGATGGTAGAAAGTGGGGAAATAGTTCCTTTACCAGTATTTATGGATAGTCCACTTGCTAGCAAAATTACGCAAGTTTTTAAGCAATATGAAGATTTTTATGATAAAGAAACTATGAAGATTATAAACAGCGGAGATGATATTTTTAATTTTTCTGGTTTACAAATTACAGATACTGTCGATGAATCAAAAAAAATAAACTCTATACCTGGTCCAAAAATTATAATAGCTGGATCTGGAATGTGCACTGGCGGTAGAATATTGAAACATTTACAAAGATATATAAAAGATCCTAATAATTTTTTATTATTTGTTGGATATCAAGCTAAAGGAACTCTTGGTAGAAAAATATTTGATGGAGAAGAAGTTGTTGAAATAGAAGGTAGAGAATACAAAGTTAGATTAAATGTAGATGCTATTGGTGGATATTCTGCTCATTCAGATCAACCAAAATCTATAGAGTGGTTATCTCATTTTGATAAAAATAGATTAAAAAAGATATTTATAATACATGGGGAAAAAGATAAGGCAGAAGCACTTAGTGCTGGGATTAAAGCAGAATTGGGGATTGATACATATATACCAGTATTACATGATGAAGTAATGCTATAATTTTAAATTATTTAATTCGTTTGTATCATCTGGTTCTATTGGAAAGTATTGTAAAATTATATTATTTACTTCTTTTATAGAGCATATTATTCCATCTTTTATGCTCTTATTTTTTATTTCTTCAGATATTTTTAAGACTAAATTATCTAGATTATTTTTATCAATTTTTTTATATATTCCTTCATCAAATAAAATGTAAAATTGTTTTGTTTTTAATATAAATAAAATTAATATGCCATTTCTATTTTTTGTTTTAAATATTTTGTATTGCTTAAATAGATGTAAAGCATATTTTTGTAAATTTTTATAAACAGCAGGTATTTTATATTTTATAACAACACAGATTTCAGAAGAAGTTTTTAACTCTTCGCTTTCTATTGTTTTCTCTATGTCGTTTATATCTTGTTTTGAAAGATATTTAAATATTTGTTTCATATATTTTAATTACCAATGTCCACTTGCTCCTCCACCCCCAAAACTACCACCACCTCCATGGAATCCACCACTTCCAAATCCTCCGCTTCCGAAACCGCCACCTTTATTATTATGGAAGAACATTTGATCAAATAAAATGCCTGATAGAAAATTATTTTTATGCCTTCTTGTAATGATTATAAACAAAACAACTAATATAACTAAATTTAATATTCCATAAATCAGGCTTTCTGTATCATCTTCTTTGACTTTGTCATTTAAATAATTTGCATCAGATGCTGTTTTTTTTATTTCTTCAATACCGTTTTTTATGCCCTCATAATATTTATCTTGTTTAAATTCTGGGATTATAGAATGCCTTATTATATAGCTAGATTTAGCATCTGTTAGATATTCTTCTAAGCCCTGTCCTACTTCTATTCTTACATCTTGGTCTTCTTTTGAAACAATAAGGATTACGCCATTATCTTTATCTTTATCTCCAACCTGATTTTTTTTAGCAACTTCTATCCCAAAATTTTCTATTGTATCTCCTTCTAAACTGTTTACTGTTAATACAACGATTTGATCACTTGTCTGTTGTTCAAAATTTTGCAAATCTTGTTCTATTTCAATTCTTTGTTCTTCTGTTAGTAAATTAGCATTATCTGTAACAAAATTTGTAAGTGATGGGATCTCTAATGCTGATGAAAAAATAGGGAATAATATACAAATTATTCCCAATAAAAATTTTGTAATATTTTTAGTTTTCTTTTTCATTACTATTTATCAAAATTAACTTTTGGTGCTACTTCTGCTTCTGGATTTTGTAAATTGAAATATGTTTTTTCTTTAAAATTAGATATAGATGCTATTATATTGTTTGGAAACATCTGTAAATATGTATTATAGTCTTGTACTGCCTCATTGAAGTTTTTTCTATCAACAGCAATCCTGTTTTCTGTTCCTTCTAATTGAGATTGGAAAGTTAAAAATGTTTCATTTGCTTTTAAATCAGGATAATTTTCTGCTACTGCTAACAATCTAGAAAGAGATGCTTCTATGTCTCCTTGTAATGTTTGGAATTTTTGGAAAGCTACTGGATCATCTAGCACATCTTTTGTTACTGTAAATGATGTTGCATTAGCCCTTGCTTGTGTAACTTGTGTAAATGTTTCTGTTTCATGCCCTGCATATGCTTGTACTGTTGCAACAAGATTTGGAATTAGGTCATATCTTCTTTGATAGTCTGTAAGAACATTAGACCATGCAGAGTCTACCGCTTGGCTCTTTTTTACTAATGTATTTCTTTTAGAAATAAACATTATTAAAAGAATAACTATTATTCCTAATATAATTAATATAATAGTCAATGCTTTTTTGTTTTTTGGTTTTTCTGGTTTCATTTTTTATTTTAATAATATTAATATATAATAGTATAATAGTATAAAAATAATTGTAAGTCAAAAATATGTTGCAAAAAACAAGAAAAACAAAAATAGTAGCCACAATAGGTCCTGCATCATATTCTGAAAATATATTAACTGAGCTTATAGAAGCAGGGGCTGATATATTTAGATTTAATATGAAGCACGATTCTGCTGACGGTTATCGTGATAATATATTAATAGCTAAGAAGGTTATAAAAAAAGCAAATGCTAATATTGGTATATTATTTGATCTGCAAGGTCCTGATATTAGGATAGATACCAAAGATAAAGAAACTATAGAAATGAATAAAGGGGATAAAATATATTTTGGACCAGAATTTCTAGATAAAGAGCAATCTATAAAAATATCTCATAAAGAAATATTTGAAGAATTAGAAGTGGGAGATATGATTTTAATAGATGATGGACTTTATGAATTTAGAATAACAGAGAAAAGAAATAAAGGAATTATTGTGCAAGCTTTAGAAAATTGTGAGATAAAAAATAGGAAAGGAGTTAATGTGCCATCTAAAAAATTATCAAAGATACCTTCTCTTACAAAAGATGATTTAGATAAATTGGATCTTGCAAAAGAACTTTCTGCTGATTTTATTGCTTTGAGTTTTTGTAGATCAAAGGAAGATATTTTAAATGCAAGAAAGGAAATGGAAAAAAGGAAGATTAATGCTTGGATAGTTTCTAAAATAGAGAACCAAGAAGGGTTAAACAATATAGATGAAATTATAGAAGAATCAGATGCTATAATGATAGCAAGAGGGGATTTAGGAATAGAAATACCGATAGAAAAAATTGCTCATGTTCAAAAAATGATAGTTGATACATGTAGACAAAAAAATAAGCCTGTTATTACGGCTACACAGATGCTTGAATCTATGATAAACAATCCAAGGCCAACAAGAGCTGAGGCAACTGATATTTCTAATGCTGTTTTATATGGCACTGATGCTGTTATGTTGTCTGGAGAAACTGCTGCTGGCAAATATCCAGTTAAATGCGTAAAGACAATGGCTAAAATAGTTGATTATAATGAGGAATTTATTTCTATGTTAAGACCACAAGATAGTAACATTGAGGCAAAAAGTATTTCTCAACTTCTTGCTAGAACTGCTGTTTCCATGATAGAATATAAAAGCAATGTTAAGATTAATAAAGTTGTTGTATTTACTGATTCAGGATTTACTGCAAAAGTTATTGCTAGTTATAGATTAAATATACCAGTTGTTGCTGTTACTGATAATATAGAGGTATCAAAGTTTTTAACACTATCATATGGTATTAATGCTGTATGTATTGATTTTAATAATACAAAAAGTAATAAGATAGAATTTGTTTTAAAAGAGTTAAAGAAAAAAGGATATATTGAGCAAGGAGAAGGATTGCTTTTGGTTTCAGGAAAACATTTGAATATGGAATATGTAGATAATTCTCTAAGATATTTAGTTGTTAAATAAGTTAAATGCAAGAAAATATAAGAGAAGAAATAAAAAAGAAACTTTTAGAATTTAAACAAAATATATATAAAACCGATGATGAACTATTTGTTGAGCTATGTTTTTGTATAATAGTTGCTAATAATTCTATTGAAAATGGATTAAGGGCATATAATTCAATAGGGTTAGATTTTTTAACATTAGATGGGAAGCAATTAAAAGAAAGATTAAAAAATACATCTAGAAGATTTTATAACAAAAGAGCTGAATATATAGTAGAAGCAAGAGAAAAAAAAGAAGAACTAGTAGACAATATACATAAGTTAAAAGATAATAAACTTAAAGAAAGCGAATTTAGGGATTGGTTAGTAAAGAATATAAAAGGAGTAGGGTATAAAGAAGCATCTCATTATATGAGAAATTTGGGATATTTTAATTTTGCAATACTTGATAGGCATATCTTAAAATTTTTATACAAACAAAAAATTATAGACGAAGTGCCAAAAAGTCTTAATAAAAAAGAATATTTTAGGATAGAAAAAATATTAATAGATATGTCTAAAAAATTAAATATGTCTATGGCAGAATTGGATATATATTTATTTTATTTAGATTCTGGGAGAATATGTGAGAAGTAGTTATTTTATTAAAAAGCTTGCTCTTACTGTAACCATTACTTCTTTATCTATTGTTGATGTATCATAAGAACCCCATGAACCATCTTCAATATTTGCGTTTGGAGCTAGAACTAGGACAGATCCCATAGATGCTGATCTTAAAGACCCAACTGTTTGATTATTGCTTTCAGCTATTTTTTGAGCTCTTAATTTTGCATCTTTTATTGCATCTGATAATAAGTTTATTCTTAACTCTGGTAAACCTGAATAATAATATTCTACACTTTGAGTTGAGTATAGAGCATTAATTGATGCAAGTTTTGATGCATCTTTTGATAAATTAGATATTGCATCTACGCTAGATGAATCTACTTCTATTACTTGTGATAATATATACATTTGATCTTCTGGTTTTTGATCAGATGTTTTTGTGTATGACCAATCTTGATTTACTGAGACAGGATATGTTTTTATTTCTGTATCTTGTATGCCATTAGATTTATAAAAAGCTATAACATTGTTTATATCATTTGCTATTTGAGTATAACCATTTTTTAAATCACTCATTTTTACTGTTCTTGTTACATTTGCTTTCCACTCAACAGTGTCTGATCTTACTTTATATCTTGTTGACCCTGTAACTTCAAGAGTATTATTTAAATTTTTTACATCATATATTGTATTAGACACTATAAAGGCACTACTTACAAGGCTTATGCCTAATAAAATTGCAAACAATGTTGTTGCAAATACATTTTTATTTTCCATTTCAGTTTTTTAATATTTATATTAATATTATACGCTAATAATTTAAAAAAGTAACATTCTATTTTTGCCTTGTAATTTCTGCTTAAATATGCTTATATATATTTAGATAATTTATATTAGGAGGTTATTTATGATGTGGTATATTTATCCAAAGAATAATCTTGTTTCTAATGCAGCTTTTGAAGCAGGCATTGATCTTACACCTAGGACATTAGATTATAAAGGAGAAGAGATAAAAAATCTCATCAAAGTTGATGTTGATTTTATAAAATATTGGGAATCATCTGTAAAGGATGGTGGAATAGATTGGTTTAAAATAGACCTTTATTCCAGAGACAAAAATGGTGTTGTCAGAAAGCATAAGTTTCCAAGATCCTGGCATTCTATTGATGAACAAGAAGATTTATTTTCTATATCAAGAAAATATAAAGTAAAGAAAATGAAATAAAAATAGCCCTGTCTTAATAAAAGGCAGGGTATTTTATTTGGAGCGGATGACGAGGATCGAACTCGCGCCCTCTTCCTTGGCAAGGAAGCGTTATACCACTTAACTACATCCGCATGTATGAGGTATTATAAATAATTTTTTTAAAAACTGCAAATTTATGTATATGATGGGTATATATTAAAAAACAATCAGAGTATGTTTTTATTAATGAATTTATGGGTCTTGTATTTATTATTTATATTTATTATAAGTTTTATCAGATCGTCTTTCTATTGTTAATATAGAACAATTATTTAGATCTTTTATAAAAATTATTCTTATTTTATTTTTCCTTATTCTATATATATTGTCATGACCTTTTAATTTTTTTAAATCGTATTTGGAAATATCCCCATTTTTTATATCAATTAGGATTTTTTTAACTATTTCTTTTTCTTTTTTTGACAATTTCTTTAATTCTTTAGTAATCTGGTTCATACTATTGTAAATATGATAATAATTCATCAATATCAACACCACCTTTTTTAATTTTTGCAAAATTAATAACCTCTTCCCATTCTTCATCATTAGTTATAGGAATAATTTTAAAAAGAGGTTTATTTTTTTTGAGAACTATAAAGCTTTCCCCAGATTGTACATTTTTAGCATATTTATCCATATTTAGCCTTAGTTCTTTTAATGCAATTATATTTTCCATATTATTTATAATTAATAATTATTTAAAGTTTAACATAAGATAAACTTAAAGTAAATATATTGTATATGATGGGTGCATATCTGAGGAATGATGTTGTATTATATCTCTTAATCTTATATTATTTTTTTATTATATATATTAAAAAATAATCAGTATTTAACTAATCATTTTCCTATTATGTTTCTCATCATGTTCAATTTATTTTAGAAGGAGTAAAATATAAGTATAAAATTATTAATCTAAAAAATGGATAATAAAGGAATAAAAATCAAGCCTCGTTTTTGGAAGGATGATTTATGGTATATGCTTTTTGCGTCACTTATAATTGGATTAATGATGTTTTTTGTAATTTATGATAGTTCTGGATCTGTAGATGAGGGCATTATATGGGCTATTATTTTCTTTGTGTTTCTTATTGGCCCAATTTTTTTCTTGCCATTTATTGCCAATGCCTCTGAGAGAGTTATTTTTAAAGAAGATAGATTGATTCTTAAAGAATTTTTTAGCAAGAGCAAGAATATTGAATATAAGAATATAAAAGAGCTAACAACATCAGCAATGAATTCTAATGACTGGCTGTTTATACACTGGTTTAATCCTAAAAAGAACATGGATGATTATACTCCACTTTTTAGTTGGCGATATAGCATTTATATAATTGTGCCTGAAATTTGTAAAAGAGCAGGTATACAAGAGCCTTCTAAAGAATATCTAGATAAAATAACTAAAAGAGGTTTAAAGTCAAAGATTCTTATAGTACTTATTATTTGTCTTGCCCCTGCAATTATAGTCGCCGTTATGCCAAAAGTATCATCTAACACTTCAGAAGATACTAGTGAACCAGTATGTACAACAAGATACTTTTTAAGATTATCAAATACTGATAAACTTTCATCATCAGAGTCATTAAAAATTATTTTTTCTTCTCCTAAATTTTTTGATATTAATTCAGATATTTATGTTTATGTATCTACTAGTACTTCAGAGCCAAAATGTAATAAGCCCATGAGACTTGAATTGTTATCAAGTGATGGAAAAGTTATAGACAAAAAAGATTATGATAATATTATTCCAGTTAAAGGGAAGGAATTTAAAATAGGAGGTTTTAATACTGACCATAAACTTAAGCCTGATAAATATTCTATAGCTGTATATTATGATAAAAATCAATTAATAAAGAAGTTGGATTTTGAAATAAAAGAAAATCTTGATAAATAGATATTATTTTGGTGGCGAGGAGCAGAATCGAACTGCCGACCTTAGGGTTATGAATCCTACGCTCTAACCATCTGAGCTACCTCGCCAGATAAAACAATAATATCAAAAATATACTTAGAAGTAAAGAATTAATATATTATTTAATTCTTTTTTTATTCTATTATTTATATTTTGTTTTTTGGTAGATGTTAGATATTTTATATCTTTTATTTTTAATTATAAAACTATGAAAATATTAATTATTGATAATGACATAAGTTTTGGATTAAATCTAAAAAATTTTTTAAGAAAAGAAGGCTTTAATGTTGATTATTTCTATAATACAATAGATGGATTATCAAAGGTTATAAATGAAAGATATGATTTTATAATCCTAGAGCTTAATTTAAGAGAAATTAGCGGAATAGATGTTTGTTTTAATATAAGAAGTGGGGGAATAAAATCTCCAATTATTTTTCTAACAAATGATGATAGTATAAGTTCTAAGATAAAAGCCTTTGGTGCAGGGTGTGATGATTATATATCTAAACAGATTAATTTTAAGGAACTAGTATTAAGGATAAGGGCGATTGCTAGAAGGCCTATTAATATTTTTTGTGATGAGATATTGAAGATAGAAGATTTAGAAATAAATGTAAATAAGCATATAGTAAAAAGAGGAGATAGAATTATAAACTTAACAAATAAAGAGTTTATGGTACTTGAATATCTAGCAAGAAATAATGGGAATATTGTTAAGAGAGATGAAATTTTTGATAATGTTTGGGATTGTAATAGCAATCAATTTAATAATATAGTTGAGGTTTATATTAATAAATTAAGAAATAAAATAGATTATGGATATTCAGATAAGATTATAAATAATATTATAGGTGTTGGATATTATGTTGGTAGAAAGAGGCTTTATGCTTGACTTTCTAGCTTTTATATAGTATTATATAAATACAAAATTTTATTTAGGAGGATTTTTATGCCGAGTTCAAATCCATTTACACTATTAGGAGTTCAGCCAGATGATCTTAGGTGCAGAACAGATGAAGAAATTAAAAGGTTATTGGTTAAAGAGGCAAGAAGAAAAATATCCCAATATGAGAGAGGATCTAAAGAAAGAGAAGAGATTTTAAAGATTGTTAGACAATCTTTAAAAAGTAATATGATAAGAACAATATATACAAAGATAATGCTGAAAGGAGTTTTAGATCTATCAAAAGACTGTTTAAAGAATGGCGTTGAGCTAAAGTCATGTATAATGAATGTTGTTGATATATATTCAGAGCATGCTTTATGTATGATACTTAGTTCAAATAATCATTGCAAGAAGATACTATATTGCTTTGATGAAAATGGCGTTTGGACGATTATAAAAAATGGGGAATGTATGGAGGTTAATAATAGAAAAATTATAGGATGTGTTCATTTTGGAACAAGACCATATGGTTTGTTAGAGAATATTATAAAAAAACGTGCAACTTACCTTGAAAAGACCTATTTTTTCGATCATTTTGGTCGTGAACATGAAAAAATAAGAAAGTGGTGGATTCCGGATATGGCTAAATGTATACCTCAATCAAAGTTTCCTTTTGGAATAGAGCATTATATTTTTAAAGATATAGCAGAGCATTCTATATTACTGTCATTAGATAATGATGGCAACATAATTCCAGAGGGGAAAGTTGAGGAAATTTATAAGTAGTTATATATCCGCAGGTCTATAATAGATTTGCGGATTTTTTATTGACATATATAATATATATGATAAACTACTACTAAAATAGTAATAGTTAAAATATGTTTTCAATAAATAAAGAAACAGACTATGCATTAAGTGCAATTAATTTTTTATCAAAGAATAAAAATGAATATGTTTCTATATCTTTAATATCTAGCAATCTTGGTATATCTAAAAAATATCTAAGCAGAATATTACCAAAAATAGTAGATGCAAAAATTATAAAAAGTAAAGAAGGAAAAAATGG
>ERZ795059.5258-NODE-5258-length-11813-cov-6.323780_pt1 | contig 11813 bp, 9 predicted proteins | sample MGYA00375143_ERZ795059 | MGnify/ENA primary metagenome ERZ795059 (study PRJEB30188, sample SAMN05720168) | activated sludge metagenome | isolation source: Anaerobic digester | place: USA | collected 2015-01-07 ... | reverse complement strand
ATCTTCAGAAACGGCGAGAAATCCCTGAATGGCGGTTCCCTGAACATAACTCCGGTTATGGCCGTAAAAATAGTAAATTTGCAGTCTCCTCGACAACGATGCAATGGTAAAGATCGGACCTATAGATGCGGGCGAATTCCCTATATTGCTGGCGCCCATGGAAGATGTCAGTGATCCGCCTTTCCGGTATGTATGCAAATTGTTCGGCGCCGATATTACCTATACCGAGTTTATCTCTTCCGAGGGGTTGATCCGGGATGCAGCAAAAAGTCTTAAAAAACTGGAATTCACCGAATTCGAACGGCCGATCGGGATACAGATCTTCGGACATGATATCGAATCGATGGTGAAAGCGGCCCGGTATGCCGAAGAAGCCAATCCCGACATCATCGATATCAATTACGGCTGCCCGGTAAAAAAAGTTGCCGGGAAAGGGGCCGGATCAGGGATTCTGAATGATATCCCCAAAATGGTGAAGATGACCGAAGCGGTGGTCAGGGCCGTTAACAAACCGGTTACGGTTAAAACGCGTCTGGGTTACGACAACGACCGGAAGGAGATCGTGGAAATTGCCGAGAGGCTACAGGACGTTGGCATTCAGGCGATTACTATTCATGGGCGCACACGGGTAACCCGTTCCAGCGAACCGGCCGACTGGACACTGATTGGTAAAGTCAAGGAAAACCCGGCCATGCATATCCCTGTTTTTGGCAACGGTGATGTCTTTACACCCCAGGCGGCAAAGTTCTTCAAAGAGAACTATCATGTCGACGGGCTGATGGTTGCACGCGGAAGTTACGGAAATCCATGGATATTCAGGGATATCAAACACTACCTGGCCACCGGCCGGATCCTCTCCGCTCCCGATATTCATGAAAGGGTTAGAATCTGCCGTATTCACCTGGAAAAATCGGTGGAATGGAAAGGGGAAAGGGTGGCTGTCAATGAAATCCGAAAACATTACAGTGATTATTTCAAAGGCTTTCCTGATTTTAAACGATACAAAGTATTATTGATGGAAGAATCGTCATCAGAAAAAATTAATCAGATACTGAATGATATTGAACATTATTATTCTTATATTTGATTGATCCCATTTTTATGAAAAAACTTGACATCGCCATTGTGGATGATCACACGCTGTTTCGCCAGGGTCTTTCAGCTGCGCTCTCCTCCGCAAAAATTATCAACCGGATCTTTGAAGCTTCCAATGGAGAGGAGTTTCTCGAGATGATCAAGACCCAATCACCCGATGTTGTCCTGATGGATATCAGTATGCCGGTATTGGATGGGATAGAAGCGACCAGGATTGCCGTATCCGGGAATAATCAACTGAAAATTATTGCTTTATCGATGCATAACGATATCGAGCACTTCCAGGATATGATCGAAGCAGGGGTTGTCGGTTTTTTATCGAAAGATTCTGCCCTGGAAGATGTATCGGCAGCCATCGAATCGGTAGCCAACGGGAATAAAGTCTTCTCCCAGGATCTGATGTATAGCCTGGTCAGGAAAATGAATAAGGAAAAGTCGCAAACCGACCTGATTACCGAACGGGAACGGGAAATCCTGCAAAGAGTTTCTTCGGGCAAATCCAATAACGAGATCGCTGCCGAGCTGAATATCAGCAAAAGAACAGTTGATAAACACAGGGAAAATATCCTCGCCAAAACCCAGACAAAAAACACCGCCGAACTCATCATGTTTGCCCTTAAAAACAAACTGATTTAGTATTCCTCCTACGTATTCTTAAATATTAAAATAGGTATTTATACTGTTGTTTATTAACACGCAATACCACTATTTTTGCTAACTAATAATAATAGAATACTTTAAGAATTTATTGTTACGGGTTTAATATTTCTCATGTTTTAAAGTTAACTCATAATAAGTTCTAATAAGAAGTGTGTTGATTAATTGCTGCCAAAGGTTATTGTTTCGAAAGATACAATAACCTTTTCTTTGTTTCAACATAAATGTTTAAATTTAAAGCCAATGAGGATAAGCCGGCATTTAAATTTGGAACGGATAGAACAGTCTGAATTGATGAATCAAACTTCAAAAAAAAGAATTCTGGTGGTTGATGATAATCTGCCCATGCGTTCCGCGTTGTCAGAGACTCTAAAATTCCTGAATTATAAAACAGTCGAAGCAGAAAACGGTCAGCAAGCCCTTGAAATCATCGAAAAGAGCTGCAGCCAGCCGGAGACCGGTGAGGAGCCGGAACTGGCGTTAATCCTTTGCGACTGGTCTATGCCCATCCTGGATGGCCGGGGTTTGTTCAACGAAATGAAAAAACGAAACCTGGATATTCCTTTTGTCATGCTTTCAGGATATATGACACCGGCGGAAGCGGAAGAAATGACCGGGACAGGACTGGCCGGATGGCTGCAAAAGCCGGCTGATATCCGGCAAATTGCGAATTTGTTGGAAAAAATTCTCCATTGAATTATCTTTGATATCCGGTAAGCACCTTATTATAACTTACACCGGAAATTTTTATGAAAAAGTTGACTCCTGAAATCAGAAAACTCTTTCATGATCACAGGAATACTTTGGCTGTCATTAAACTTTATGCTCAGCTTGGGTATCATGATCAGGATATTCCGGAATCAGCCCGGGAATTTTTTAATACTATTTCCGGCCAGACAGCGGAGGCGGTCCGGTCTATAGAAGACCTGCGCTTACTGCTGGAAGAAGATTTGTTTCCCGGTGACCAGGAAGCGAATCCGTTGTTGCGGGAGAGCGATAAGCAACTGGAGGTCCTGCTCAGCAATTTGCCCGGGATGGCATACCGGTGCAAAAACGCGCCCGGATGGCCCATGGAATTTATCAGTGAGGGCTGCCTGGACCTGACAGGTTATGACCCGGAAGACTTTATCATGGGAAAGAAGCTTCAATATGAGGATATTATCCATCCCGATGACCGGAATTATGTGAATGACACCATCCAGGAGTACGTGGTTAAAGATATGCCTTTCACTTTGGAATACAGGATAAAGGCAAAAGACGGAACGGAAAGAAGGGTATGGGAGAAGGGAAGGCAGGTTTTGGGAAATGACAATACGGAAAGGCGACTGGAAGGTTTTATCATGGATATTACCGAAAGAATTCATGTTGAAGAAGAACTGAAAAGAAACCAGGAGAAGATCATGAGCGTATTCCGTGTGTCCCCCTCCGGAATAGGAATGGTTATCAACAGGATGATCACAGAAATCAATGACCGTATCTGCGAAATGACCGGTTATTCACAGGATGAATTGATCGGACAAAATGCGCTCATACTTTATCCTTCAAAAGAGGATTACGATTATGTCGGCACAGAAAAGTACAGGCAGATCGAAAAAACCGGTATAGGCGTCGTTGAAACCCGCTGGAAAAGAAAAAACGGGACCGTGATCGACATCCTGCTGGCTTCAACCCCTTTGGTGAATCACGATAATTCACAGGGCGTTATTTTTACTGCACTGGATATTACAAATTTTAAGAAAACCGAAGCAGAGAAGAGAAGAATTGAAGAACAGTTATTCCAGGCCCGGAAACTGGAGGTCATTGGTAAACTGGCCGGTGGCGTTGCCCATGAGTTCAACAATACTTTGCAGGTAATCAACACGCTCACCGAACTTTCAATAATGAAACTGGATCAGGATCACCCTGTTGCCGGCCATCTGGACCAGATCAGGACTTCGGTCAGGCAATCTTCGGCATTTATCGGGCAATTGCTGACATTTGCGCGCAAACAACCTTTCAATCCCGTCATCATCAATCTCAACGATTACATCGGAAGTATCCTGGACATGCTCCACCGGCTGATCGGCGACCGGATAAAAGTTAACTGGATACCCGGCATTGACCTCTGGCAGACGCGAATCGACCCGGTACAGCTAAACCAGGTCCTGATCAATCTTACCATCAATGCCAGGGATGCCATCGGCGACAACGGAACCATCAATGTGATCACCGGGAATGAGAAGATTACGGTGGCCGCATCCAAAAAATTGCACGGAAGCAGGCCCGGTGAATTTGTCAGGCTGACCATCCGGGATAATGGATGCGGAATGGAAAAAGAGATACTTCAGCAAATTTTTGATCCTTTTTTTACCACCAAACCCGTCGGTAAAGGGACAGGCCTGGGTTTATCGACAGTTTACGGCATTGTCGACCAGAACCACGGCTTTATACTGGCCGATAGTCAACCCGGTAAAGGAAGTACTTTCCATGCCTATTTCCCACGTTCAAATGCATAATTATTTCCATCCGGAGAAAATAACGGTATTACCTTTACAAAAGATATATTTCAGAAATACGATCAGATGAATTTATCCATTCTAAAGATTTTCTTTTTTTCACTCCTTATTTCAGCATTGAATCATTCCTTTGCACAGGGTTACCTCCATACTTCCGGTAAATACATTCACGATGGAGATGGCAATGAATTGATATTAAGAGGTATAGGCACCGGGAACTGGCTGCTGAATGAAGGCTATATGATGAAAACGGCCGACTTTGCCGGGACACACACCCAGTTCCGGACCCTTCTGACAGAGACCATCGGGGAGGAAAATACGGAAATATACTACCAGCACTGGCTCGATAATCACTTCACACGCCATGATGTGGATTCAATGAAGAACTGGGGATTCAACAGCGTCAGGGTGGCCATGCATTACAAATGGTTTACCCTGCCCATTGAGCAGGAACCGGTTACAGGCCAGGATACGTGGTTTGAAGAAGGTTTTACGCGGATCGACAGCCTGCTTGACTGGTGCGGCGATAACCAAATGTACCTTATACTTGACCTGCATGGCGCCCCCGGCGGCCAGGGCCACGACCGCAACATCTCCGATTACGACCCCGATTTCCCTTCCCTCTGGGAAAGCGCTGAAAACAGGAGGAAAACAGCAGCTTTGTGGAAGCGGCTGGCGGAACGATATGCTGAGGAGCCCTGGATCGGCGGTTATGACCTGATCAACGAACCCAACTGGGATATCCCCGGAGGTTCTCTCCTCCGGCAAACCTATATCACGATTACCAGCGCCATCCGCGAAGTTGATACCAACCATATGATCATCATCGAAGGCAACTGGTTTGCCAATGACTATACCGGGCTTACCCCTCCCTGGGACGACAATATGGTTTTCAGTTTTCACAAATACTGGAATTATAATACACAGGAATCGATCCAATGGATGATAAACCTGCGCAATACGTACAATGTCCCGATATGGCTGGGCGAAACCGGTGAAAATTCAAACTCCTGGTTTGCCGACCTCGTCGAACTGGCGGAGAATAATAAGATCGGCTGGTCGTGGTGGCCGGTGAAGAAAGCGGGGATCAATAATGTGCTCATGGTACCTGAAAGCCCGCTCTACAATCTACTGCTTTCCTTCTGGGAAAACGGATCCCCGGCTTTGACACAGCAGCAGGCTTTCGAAGCTGTCCTCGACTGGGCCGAGAATCATAAAATTGAAAATTGTACCGTACAGCGTGATGTAATCGATGCATTGCTCCGCCAGCCTCATGAAAATAGCGCCCTTCCTTTTCGCGATCATCAAGTCAGCCAGGTGATTAACATGGTAGATTATGACCTGGGGAAATGTTCGGTAGCTTATTGGGACACCGATACAGCCAATTATCACCTGAATACAGGTTCATTTACCGACTGGAACCGGGGATGGGCCTACCGGAACGATGGCGTTGACATCGAACCGTGCCAGGATGACTTTCCCGGAACGAACGGTTACGGTATCGGGTTTACGGCTGCCGGCGAATGGCTGCAATACACGGTGGCTTCTGATACAGCCGCTGCTTATAAAATGGTTATCCGCTCGGCCTCGGAATCCAATCCGGGCAGTGTACACCTCACTGTTAACGGTATCGACGCTTCCCCTTCCATCCAGATGCCTGTGACTTACGGATGGCAGAACTGGCTGCCGGCAATAGCCGAAAATATCATTATTCCCGCAGGTATCAACCAGATCAGGGTATGCTTCGATAAAGGCGGATCAAACTACAGCCTTTTACAATTCAGTGATCCGGCCCCCGTGGCCGGCGTCCCCTTTCAGTTTGTCGCCGGTACGACAAATCCCGATGGTTCGGCCCTGATCATTACGCTGAACAAAGATATCACCGGCTTTGATGCTGATATTTCCGATTTCGACGTTCTGGCCGATGAAGTCCCGGTAACGGTCAATGCCGCCATGGTCAGCACCTCCAGCAACCGGAAACTGATTCTCTACCTCGCAGATAAGCTGCGGTTCGGGCAAACGGTGACACTCTCCTACTCGGGGACCGGGATAAATGCCGGCGACCAGGCGCTGGAAACATTCACCGGGAAACCGGTGAAAAACACCCTGCCACACCGCTATCTGCTGCCGGCGCTGATCCAGGCCGAGGATTACATCGTCAACTCCGGTTACCAGCTTGAAAACTGCACCGATATCAACGGGGGCCAGAATATCGGCTATGCCAATAACGGCGATTATCTCGATTACTTTGTCTCGGTGCCGCAGGCAGGCGAGTACATTTTCCGGCTCAGGGCCGCTTCCCTCTACTCCAATGGAAGCATTTCGCTCCGGCTGGGCGACGGCAGTTCCTTTACATCGCTCAAAACCATCAATATCACCCAGACGGGAGGCTGGCAAAACTGGATCACCCTTCCGGTGACTATCGATCTGCCCCAGGGAGACTTCACCCTTCGAATTCTCTCCTTATCGGGTGAATACAACATCAACTGGTTTGAGATCAGCCTGCCGGCAGGTGAGAACCAGTATGGACCCATCAGGCGGTTTCAGGTTTTCCCTAATCCCTCCGACGGTAAAATACGGGTTGAGGCTGATTTTGCCGGTAATTCCGGCGCCCGGTTGAAAATATTTTCCTCCAACGGCAAAATAATCTATAACCGTGACTTTACGGAAACATATGATTTCAGCCAGAATATCGACCTGGCGTATGCAAATCCGGGTATCTACTTTCTCTGCTTAACCACCGCCTCAGGATCGTCTTTTACACGCAAAGTCATCATAAACTGATCGGGAATGAATACAAAAGTGATTAAATTTATTGTAACACAGGTTTTTATTGTTTTTTCCCTTGCGGGATGGTCACTCTTTGCCCAGGAATACGATACGATAACAAACTGGGACGGGATTGAACGGGAATGGTACGTCTCTACCTCTGGCTCCGGAAAAGCAGCCAATCCCGCGCCTGATGAAATGAATGGCTCGGCGCACTGTTTCCGGTTTGTGACCGATGAAGGTTCCTTTGAATACATGATCACCGAACTGGATGAGTTGGTTGATTTCAGCCTGTGTCCACGCTACCGGATCAAAGTCCTGGCGCCGGAATCGGGCGGTAACATCACCCTGAAATTCGAGAATTATAATAATTCCTTCTGGCAGGAAATCGTGCTGACGCCGGTCCCGGGGCAATGGACCGACCTGGAATATGATTTTTCGGGTCTTGTTTACGATGGATTGATCAAGATGGTCATTTTTCCTGATTTCCAGGGCAATGAACCCGGGAATTACTGGTATATCGATGATATCCTGAGAGAGGCCTGCGCAGAGCCCGAACCGTTGCAACTGGAAACAAATCTTCCGATCATCGTCATCAACACTTTTGGCGAACCGATAGTCGATGAGCCAAAGATCGAAGCCCATATGGGAATCATTGACAACGGCCCCGGGGAGATTAACAGCCTGGATGATCCTTTCAACAATTACGACGGAATGATCGGGATTGAGACCCGGGGGCAGTCATCGCAAATGTTCCCCAAAAAATCGTACGGTTTTGAAACCCGTGATGCCGAAGGTGAAAACCTCGATACCAGCCTGCTCGGTTTGCCCGAAGAGAACGACTGGGTGCTCTATGCGCCTTATAGCGACAAATCGATGCTCCGGAATTTCATGTCGTTCGAAATGGGAAGCAGGATGGGCAACTACTGCACCCGGCAGGTTTTCTGCGAACTGGTGATCAATGATGATTACAAAGGGATTTATACCCTGATGGAAAAGATCAAGAAAGACGATGACCGGGTTGATATTGCCACCCTCAATCCCGACGAGATTTCAGGAGATGACCTGACGGGAGGTTATATCATAAAAGTCGATAAACTGGACTGGGATTTCGAGTTCGATTCCGACGGCTGGAGATCGGATCCCGATCCCCCCTATCCGAACGCGATGGACATCATCTTCCAGTATTACTACCCGGAAGCCGATGAGATGCCATCTCAGCAAAAAATTTACATCCGAGATTATATAACTGATGCTGAGAATGCGCTGACAAGCTTCACTTTTTCCATGCCTGAGATAGGTTATATGCAGTATTTCGACGTTCTTTCATATGTTGATTTTATGCTTCTGTGTGAAATTTCCAAAGAGGTCGACAAATATCGTTACAGCACGTATATGTACAAGGAGAAAGACAGCGACGGGGGAAAATTGTTTGCCGGCCCGCTCTGGGATTTTGACCTGGGCTATGGCAATGTCGATTACTGGCCGGAGGGTTTGGACTATACCGGATGGCTTTATTACATGGTAAATCCCTACGAATGGAGCATCATGTTCTGGTGGAAGAGGCTGATGGAAGATCCTTATTTCAGAAACATGGCAAAAACCCGCTGGGAGTATCTCCGCCAGGAACGCCTCAGCGATGAGGATGTCCACCAGATGATCGATTCGGTGGTTAACTTGCTGGAAGATGCCAGGGTGCGGAATTTTGAGCGGTGGCCGATCCTGGGCGAGTACGTATGGCCAAATTACGACTGGTTCGGGAATACATACGAAGATGAAGTCGATTATTTCGAAGATTTCCTTTTCAACCGTTTACAATGGATGGACGGAAATTTTACCGGCAACCTGCTTTTTCCCTGGGCAAGCATCTCAGCGCAGGAAAACAAGATCAGCCTGGCCCTTTACGATGACTTTTTTGCCACCCGGGTACTGAAAAAAAGCTGGTTTACGCTGAACGACGCCCCCGCCGGTGTTACTGTCCTGACAGCCACTTACAAGGATGCATCCCATTGCGAGCTTTATCTCTCGGAAGATATCAGCGGCGCGGGCGATCTTTCCGTTACGGTTTCGCACGAGGCCATCAATTACTGGCTCGACCTGACCAGCAACCGGCTCGAAGCGACCGGGGCCGGGGAATTGCCTGGCGAAAATAACTCCACCAGGGTTTATTGGGAAAATCAGCAATTGGTTGTTATAAATGATCATCCTTTAATCCTGCCGGGCAACGCTGAAATCTTCAATCTTGCCGGGCAGAAAATGGCTTGTTTCGGAATTGATCCTGAAAACGTTAACCGGTTTTCATTGGATTTAAAACCGGGACTTTATATTGTGACGCTGAAGAATGACCATAGCACCAGCACTCATAAAATCATCGTCCGGTAGGTTTGCCTGATCAGCTCTTCGCCCTCAGGTACTGCTCCGGCCAGGCGATATCATCTCCCAATACTTTAGCCGCGTTGAGCGCGAAATGCGGATCTCTCAGCCACTGGCGCCCGACGAGTACCAGGTCGGCCTGGCCTTTTTCCAGAATCTCCTCCGCCTGCCGGGCTTCGGTGATCAAACCCACAGCGCCGGTCATGATCCCGGCCTCTTTCCTGATCTTTTCCGCAAAGCCTGCCTGGTAGCCGGGCCCGAAGGGAATCTTTGCATAAGGGACCATTCCTCCCGATGAGGTGTCGATCAGGTCAATCCCTTTGGATTTAAGGATCACGGCCAGCCTGACCGTTTCGTCCGGATTCCAGCCGCCATCGATATAATCTGTGGTGGAAAGCCTGACAAAGAGCGGGAGGTGCTGCGGCCAATTCCCGTTCACTGCCTCCACGATCTCCAGGAGGAGCCTGATACGGTTTTCGAAGCTTCCACCGTAGCTGTCGGTTCTTTTGTTGGCCAGGGGCGACAGGAACTGGTGAATGAGATAACCGTGGGCCGCATGGATTTCCAGCACTTTATACCCGGCAGCGGCAGCACTTCCGGCGGCATTCCTGAAATCATTCACCACTTTGCGGATTCCTGCATCATCCAGCGCTGCAGGCGCATTCTCGCCTTCGGCAAAAGGAATGCCGGAAGGGGCGACCGTTTGCCAGCCCCCTTCTGCCGGGCTGAGCTGTTTTCCGCCATGCCAGGGTTTGGCACAACCGGCTTTCCGTCCGGCATGGGCAATCTGGATGCCCGGAACGGCGCCGTAAGCTGCGATAAAGCTTGCAATGGCCTGCAATTTATCCACGTGCCCGTTATCCCAGATTCCCAGGTCGCCCGGGGTGATGCGCCCTTCGGGTGATACGGCGGTGGCTTCCTGGATAATGAGCCCTGCGCCTCCGATAGATCGTGCACCGTAATGAACGAGATGGTAATCATTTGCATAGCCGTTTTCAGCGCTATACTGGCACATCGGCGGGATAGCGAGCCGGTTCCTGAAAGTTACCGATTTGATGGTCAGGGGTGTAAATAGCTTTGACATGTCTGAAATTTGAGATAGTTAAGGTTTGGCCGATGTCGGAACGAAAAATCCCATCACAACGGTGCCGATCAGTCCTACGCCAATGATAACCAGGCGGATGGTCCATGAATCGACGAAAAAGATGCACGAAATGGAGATCATCACCCACATAGTGCCGATGGCATGGATCTTCATCCGCCGGGTCATTCCTTTATTTTCCCTGAATTCACGGATATAGGGACCGACATACCGGTTGGCCAGCAATTTCCGGTAAAGCCGGTCGGAGCTGCGCATGTAGAGCGCTGCCGTCAGCAACAGGAAAGCGGTTGTGGGCAGACCGGGGATAAAAATGGCAATGATCCCGATAGCCAGGGATAAGGTACCTAAAACGACAAAAAGGATTTTTTTCAGCGACATTTGCCCGCAATATGCGACGCAAGTTAGCAAAAACTAGCGGATCACCGGCTTTAAAAATCCTTCGGCAGCTTCAAAAGCTTCCACGATGGTTTTTGCCGCGTCGCCACCGATCATGCCGGCGAATGCGGGGGCATTCATCCGTGAAACATACGTTTTGCCGTCGGCTTTCTCATAAACCGAAATCCGGCAGGGAAGCATCGGCGACGCATCCCGGAGCTCATCCCTGGAAAGGATCTGGTAAGCCAGGTTCGGGTTGCATATCTCCATCACCTTGACGGGCAGGACCTCTTTCCCGTTCTTCTTCATGGTCTCCCGGAGATCGTGCGAGGTGATCACTTTCCAGCCGCCCGAAACAATGATATCTGAAAGGGTATCGACTGTTGCCGCAAAATCATAGCGACTCTCATTTTCAATCATAACGGGAATCTGACCCGTTGTATTCTGTGCATTTGCCATCATTGAAATGGATATAATTATAACGGTAAAAATAATTTGAATTTTCATGGATCGGATTTTATTGAACCTTAAAGATTATTAACAACGCGGACGGAGAAAGGTTCAAAGCTACATAAGGCTGTCCAGGTTTTTATAAGATAGTACATGAAAATCATTAAAGGAATAACTTTCATCGCCACCATAAATCACAAAGCAATCGCGGTTTTGCACCTCTGAAATCTTCTGGAACCACTTGAATCCGTCAGTAAAACCGGTTGAGAACGTTCGTGAAGATTTTATTTCCACCGCCCTAAGATTCAAAGCCTCAGGGATCAGGTCTATTTCGTTGCCGTGACTATCCCTGAAGAACCATAAGTTATTGGTTAACCCATTGTTAAACCGCTTCTTTAAAAGCTCTATAATTATCAAATTCTCAAATAAATTTCCCTTTAGGTAGTGGTTGACCAACTGGTCCGGATGGGTGATATTCAAAAGGAACGATGCGAGGC
>ERZ795059.5251-NODE-5251-length-11824-cov-4.708811_pt1 | contig 11824 bp, 9 predicted proteins | sample MGYA00375143_ERZ795059 | MGnify/ENA primary metagenome ERZ795059 (study PRJEB30188, sample SAMN05720168) | activated sludge metagenome | isolation source: Anaerobic digester | place: USA | collected 2015-01-07 ... | reverse complement strand
CCTCGTTTCGCCTCAGCCCCTGGCTGGAAACGAAGTCCCTGCCGCGCGTATTTTTCGGAAAGCCCGCGGTGGGTTGCTCGACCCCGTAACGAAAACATAGGGCCTGGAGTTCGCAATCGCCGTTGGCGTCGCAGTACAGGCAGTTGTGATCGCCTTCCGCGAGCAGAAGCTCGAGAATACCCCGACGGATTTCGATAATCTCCTCGTCTTCCGTGTCCACCTTCATGCCGTTAGTCGCCGGCTCGGTACACGAGGTTTTAAGCATCTGATCGTTGACACGCACGATGCAAATGCGGCACGCGCCGGTTTTGCTGATCCGAGGATGGTAACAGAGATAGGGGATGTCGATGCCGTTCTCGCGCGCTATCTCGAGAATGGTCTGGCCCCGGCTTCCCGTTACCTCTTTGCCATCGATGGCAAGCTGGATTTTTTCCATAGGTAAGGCTCCTGATAGTTGTTTACGTTTTCGCTCATGATGAACCCAAACATCAGTATCTAAAAATCTACCGACGGAACGTCAAGAAAAATACATATCCCCCCATGGAAATAATATTAATATACATAATATCATAAACAAAATATTAAATAACGATATATTACAAGATATTTTAATGATTTTTTGGCAGTAATTGTAATTATAATAGCGTAATGGTAATTATTTACGATATCCAGCCCATTAAAGGCAAGGTTGCCTGATAACACATTGCCCGGAATTTATTGAAAAACGATATCGAGGCCCAGGATGCCGGGTAAAGGAGTCCCAATGACGGGCATTCGGATATTCTCTTAAAAGTACGAGGCTTAAAAGAAAACCATCTTCCGGGATTACAGGTAAATTCTTCGAAAAGAGGGGGCCCGGTACGGCCCGGCCCATACGCTTAGTCGGCCTGGAGCTCCTCGCGTATCCTCTTTACCAGCGGGCCGTCTTCGCGCCAGACGCGGCAGCTATTCAGGGGCATATATTTAAGATGGCTACGCCTCACCTTTCGGTCTGTGGATGCCGGTCGACTCGCCCTGCTGGTCCAGTAGCCCTGGACCGCGGCCGGGGCCATGGAAAGTAGAAGAGTTAGAAGGTGGTGGCAGCCCTTTGTTCCCCCCGCAAGCTCCTTCACCTTCCTCGTAAACCCCGAACTGATGGAAAGGCCCACGGCCGGCTTAAGGCTGTCCACAAGCTCCGCGCACTCCTCCCGGGGGATGCCGGGCATCTCGACTTCGATATCGCGGATTACGAGCTCGGGGCCCTCGGCGATGAACCGGATGATCATATTATGCAGAACGCCGGATGGACGCTTTTCACCGGACATCAAATAGTATTCCTGGAGCCGTTTCTCCATCAACTCCCCTTCCACGATTATCGCGTTTTCTCCGGCATCGTAGGTCGACATCACTATATCTCGCGAATGAATCCTTCTTCCTGATTTGCTCATTATTGCGCTCATTGTAAAATCTCCAGAAAGGATGTCTGAAACCGGTTTCGCTGCGCTTTATCCCCGCCGGCCATAAAAACCCCGCCATGCGGACCCTGTCAAGGATATAAGCCTTTCGTTTTTCATCTCTTCCGAATTGAAGCTCGACTATTGTTCAGTGATATTTTTCTATACTTATATGAATATCTTACATTGTCATCATATCATATTTTCTTGACTTTGTACACTTGTTCGTCTACGCTTGCCAAGTCTGGCCCCCCGGGGCCCTGTACATAATAAACATCCACGTTTCAGGAGGGTTGGAGATGGAGAAAACCTGGTTTAAATCGTATGCTGAAAAAATTCCCAGGAACCTCGATTACGAGAAGATTACGGTTTCGGACGCGCTTCGCAAGGTCGCCGCTGAATATCCGGATAAAACCGCGCTCATTTTTCTTGACGCCAAGATATCGTACAAAAAACTGAACGATATGGTAAACAGTTTCGCGACCGCTATGATCGACATGGGAATCAAGCCGGGAGACAAGGTCGCCATGCTCTTGCCGAACATGCCCCAGATCGTAGCCGCTTCCTATGGCGCGTGGAGGGCCGGGGCGGTTGTCGTTATGAACAACCCCCTGTATACCGATCACGAGCTGGAATATCAGCTCAACAATTCGGAATCGACCATACTCGTTACCCTTGACCTGCTTGCGCCGCGCATGATTGCGCTCCGACCCAAAACCAAGGTCAAAAAGATCATCGTTGCACATATCCGGGACCATCTCGGTTTCCCCAAAAAGCAACTGCTCCCTATCGTCGCCAAGGACAAACACCGCGACATCCCCAGGACGGAAGAGGTGTACGAATGGCTCGATGTGCTTAAAAAATATCCGGCGAATGATCCGAAGATCCCGATAGATTTCAACAGCCTGGCCAATCTTCAGTACACCGGAGGAACCACGGGCGTAAGCAAGGGTGTGATGCTTACCCACAGCAATCTCTCCAGCAATGTACAGCAGATCCGCTCCTGGTTTCCCTACTTTGAAAAGGGCGAGCTCATCATGGCCGGAATTCTGCCCTTCTTCCACTCGTTCGGCCTGACGACCGTAATGAATTTCTCGATATGGATGGCAGGATCCGACGTCCTCATCCCGCGTCCCGAACCGCTTGCGATCCTCCAGGCCGTTCAGAAATACAAAATCAATTTCTATCCGGCGGTGCCGACGATTTATACCGGGCTGCTCAATCACCCCGATATCGGGAAATACGATATCTCCTCGATCAAGGGCTGTTTTTCGGGCGCTGCGCCGCTGCCTGTCGACGTTATCAGGGAATTCGAGGCCAAAACGGGCGCCCAGATTTGCGAGGGATACGGTCTCAGCGAGTCAAGCCCGGTGGCGACGATAAATCCCTGGGGCGGCAGGACAAAGCCCGGTTCCATCGGCCTGCCCATTCCGGATACCGAGCTCAAGATAGTGGATCTCGACGAGGGAACGAAGGAAATGCCGACGGGCGAGCCCGGCGAGGTGCTTATAAAGGGCCCCCAGGTTACCAGTGGTTATTACAATATGCCCGAAGAAAGCGCGAAAACCATCCGCGACGGCTGGCTGTACACCGGTGACATCGGCCAGATGGACGAAGAGGGGTACTTCTATATCGTGGACCGCAAGAAGGACATGATTATAGCGGGCGGATACAATATCTATCCACGCGATATCGACGAGGTCCTGTTCGAGCATCCGAAGATCATGGAAGCATGCGCCATAGGCATTCCGGATTCTTACCGCGGGGAGACTGTAAAGGCCTTCGTCGTACTTAAGCCCGGCGAGAGCATGACTACCGATGAGGTCATCGAGTACTGCAAGCAGAAGCTTGCCAAATACAAGGTGCCCACCCATGTAGAGTTTATTGAGACCCTTCCCAAGAGCGGCGTGGGCAAAATCCTCAGAAAGGAGCTCCGCGCAATGGAACTCGAAAAGATGGGCAAGACCGGATAAACAGAGAGTTCGATGTCCATAACCTCAAAAGGGATGCGCCCGGGGCGCATCCCTTTTACCTGCTCAGGCCGTAAGGATGTCCCTCAGGGGGCGGTACTTTTTTTCTTTGAGATCGTAATCCATCCTCTTTCGCTCCCCTCTATCGTCAATAAATGAAGCGAGCAGCCTGTCGCTGACCTCAGCGCCGTCTTTGAGTTCGATTATCCCGTATTCCAAAAGCTGAAGCAGGTATGTGCGTATTATTCCGAAGGCCATTTTCTGAATGTTTTCATCGGCATGATGATCGTGATCGTACAGCCCAAGGTTTACATCGGCGACGCTGTAATCACCGAAACAGGTATCCACGTTTATTCCGGTCTCCACCCCATACATCTGCCAGAACGAAACCAGGCTGAAAAATTTTAGAGTTCCGGCGACCTCTCCCGAAAGCGGATAGGCCATAGAGGACAGGTCCCTTAACTTCGGGTGTTCTATGGATGAAAATAGAGGCTGTGCTACGAACTTCTTGACCCGCCCCATCCCCCTCCAGAAGCTGGCCTTTGCGAAATCATGCCCCTCGAGAACCGCCCCGGCGAGTCCGTAAACGAAGTGGGCTCCGAAGTACTGGGTGAGCACATCGGTATCCAGAAACACGACGATCGTGCCGGAAGGGTCCACGGGCCTTTTGGGGCCGGTTAGAAGCCGGTAGAGGGTTCGCCGCATATCCGCCCCCTTGCCGCGCTCCGGTCCCATGTCGGGCACCGGGGTAGCGTTGCAAAGGACTATCTCGGTCGAGTCCCAGGCCTCGCGCGCGCGGAGCTCGGTTTTTTCCTCCGTATCGCCCTTTCGCCGATGCGAAAGTACGATACGGTCCACTACATCGCCCGCCTCCTCTCTCAGCAGCGTTATCTTGCTGTGAATAAGTTCGGCCTCGCGTTCTCCAAACGTCGAGAATACGACACAGATCTCCCTGTTGTTTTTAAGGGATTTGACCTTTTCCAGGGTGTACTCCCTGGATTCGATTTGCCTGATGCTTTTCATGGCGGCCTCCACGATCCTTTGCCCCTTGTCCGCGCCGGTTCAATAAAAGCGTTGGCCCGCGGGCGTCTCGATAGCCCGATCCCGGTTTTCCCCGGTTCCGGTCAATATATGGTATTTAACTTGATTTTTTAAACAAGGACTTTTAAAAAACCCCATTCGGCCTCAGAGGAGTCAAACAATGGATAATCGGTCCGCCTTCGGCGCTCGAGAGATGTATGCGGTAATACTTCTTGCCCTCATGAACTTCTTCCTCTTCGCCGACCAGAACCTCATGGCGCCCAATCTGACACAGATAGCGCACGAGTTCGGATTCACCGACATACAGAGGGACACGAAACTCGGTGGCAATATCTCATTCGTCTTTTGGGTGCTCGGCGGGCTGGTTACGCTTGGAATCGGCTATCTGACCGACCTCGTCTCGCGGCGCAATCTTTTTATATGGGTTGTGCTGATAGGCGAAATACCCTGCCTTCTTACGGGTTTCGCCCAGAACTACGACCAGCTCTTCTGGCTAAGGGCCGCCACCGGCATCGGAATCGGGGGGGCGCTGCCCCTCACCTACTCCATGATCGGAGATTACTTTTCAGCCAGGAACAGGGCCTCCGCCGCGGCATGGCTCGGGCTGGCCCAGGGCATGGGAATAGCGGCCGGCCAGCTCCTGGCGGGATTTATCGGCTCGGCTTACGGGTGGAGACTTCCGTTCATCATAGTTGCGCTGCCCAATTTTCTTTTTATAGCGCTTTTCTGGCTTACGGTCAAGGAGCCCGAGCGTGGAATGGCCGAAGACAGTCTGCGGGAGCTCATAGAAAGCGGGAAGGTATATACAGGGCGAATAAACTGGAACCTGTACCGCGATCTGTTTAAAATAAAGACAAACCTACTCATATTCCTGCAGGGCATTCCAGGCACCGTCCCCTGGGGGGTATTCTTCATCTTCCTGAATGATTTTTACTCGCAGGACAAGGGCTTTTCCGTGGAGGTCGCCACGCTTATCGTCATGACAGTCGGGGGGGCGGCCATAATCGGGGCCTTCGTGGGCGGCCTGTGGGGGAACAAATTGTACAACATCAAGCCCCGTTACCTGCCGCTCCTGTGCGGCTCCACCACGTTGCTCGGAATCATCCCGATGGCGTTTTTGCTCAACTATCCCAGCCAGATCGGAGTGGAGAATCCGAGCGTGATACTCCCGTTGGCAATCGGCTTCATCACCGGTTTTACAGTCACGATAACCGGACCCAACGTCAAGGCCATTCTCCTCAATGTCAACTCTCCGGAAACCCGCGGCTCCATCTTTTCCCTTTTCAATCTTACGGACGATCTGGGCAAGGGCTTCGGTCCGGTAATCATCAGCCTGCTCATTGTCGCCTTCGGCAGGCTGTGGGCTTTCAATATAGCCAATCTCTTCTGGCTGGTTTGCGGGGTTCTACTGCTTGTGATGATGGTTACTTTCCCGAAAGACGAGGCTGTGCTTAACGAAAAGCTCAAAAAGAGGGCGAATGAAATGAGGGCCTGAGAAAGCCTTTTCGATTAATAATTGAATCGCCAGGCGGTCTTCCGGCCGAAGCTTGCGGAATCAACAAATAAGAACGGTGGCTTTCTGGGCCACCGTTCCTGTTTTAGACTTCTTCATCACATCCCAAGCCCAAGCCTTGATTATTTACCGTGGCCCTTCCCGGTCGTGGGATAATCGAGCGCGGCTCTAATGTAGTGGCCGGCTTCACTGCACTGGTCGACCTCGGTATAATAATAGGCATTGGCGTTTATGCCGAACCGCTCGATGCCTGTTACCACCGGACGGTAAAACTCCATCTTTTCGATCCATGGCCCTATAACGAACATGAACATTAGGATGACGAGCACCCCGATGAAAAGCTTTAACCATCCAATGGCGGTCTTTTTTATCGATGATTCTGGCATTCTCTTCCCCTTTCCCATCGTCCGATAGCGCTCTTAGATGCTCGCCGTAATTTCGGGGAACACCTTGTAGAACATGATCCATGCCATGAGCAGTGTAAGGGCCAGGTTGAAGGACTGCCCGCATACATAGAGTATGAGAGGCTTGCCGCCTTTCAGGTATTCCTTGAGCTCGCGGAAATTTGTGCTGAGTCCTATGCTGGTGAACGCGAGGCAGAAGAACCATCCCTGGAAGTGGCTGGTGAAGCCCTTCATGGCGCCGTTCTCGATGAGAGTATAGCCGAGATCATTGCCGAGATAAGCGATTATCGTCGAGAAAAGTATCGAAGCGGCGATAAACCCGATGACGAATTTAGGAAAACGGTACCAGATCTCCATGGGGCTCACCTTTTCGCCTTCACGGGCCTCGACCCTGGTGGTCCAATAAACCGCGACGAAGAAGGCGATGACGCCGATGAGGACGTTCTGAATCATCTTTACGGTGGCTGCAACATAGAGGGCCTTTTCGCCGAGAAATGCCCCCGCGGCGGCCACGGCGCCGGTGGAGTCGATCGTTCCGCCCATCCAGGCCCCTCCAAGGACCTCCGGCATGCCTACGGCCTTGATGAAGATCGGCATGGCGACCATCATTATTGCCGTGAAGACGAGCGAGATGCCCACAGCGAGGGTAAGCTCCTCCTTCTTCGCCCGACAGGCCGCGGCCGTCGCTATCGCCGCGGAAACTCCGCACACCGACATATCCGAGGATATCGTAATGTTCAGCGTTTTAGACTCAATTTTAAGGATATTCTGGCCAAACCAGTAGGTCCCTATCAGAACTATCGGGGTTACGACCCATGCCACGAAGATGCCGGCGGTGCCGATGGCCAGTACCTTTCCGAACAGTATGGCCGTGCCGAGCAGCACAAGCCCGGTCTTGATGAAGTACTCGGTCTTGGCGGCCGCAAGGATAAACTTTGGAGTGCCGACGGTATTGCTGATCAGCATGCCGATGATGATGGCCCATGCGGCGTAGTCTATACCGTAGTGTTTCATTGTAGCCTGGTTGGCGATCATGAAAGATATCGTGGCGATTACAAACACGGGGATAAATCCGATAAGGAACGTGCTCCACTTCGTCTCTTTCATGAAGGGTATGCCTATACCGAAGAAAAGCCCGAGGAACACCATGAGGGCGAGCAGGTTCGGCAGCAGGTTGAAAGGCTTTAACTCCGTCTTTTTCTTGGCGGCTGACGCCTCTTTGTGCAGCTTCGCCCAGGTTCGGCCGGCCTCCCTGGCGGCATCGTTGAGGGCGGCATCCTTGAAGCCTGCGGTCTGCGCCGCCTCTTCGGCGGCAAGAGCCTTGGCCAGCGCCTCCTCTTCGGCGGCCTTGGCGGCCTCGTACTTTGGCTTTGCCGCCTCACTCTTGGCTTCGGCCGCTTCCTTGGAGAGAAAGAAGGACTCGAGCGGGTTGGTGCTCCATCCCTGCGGCTTCTTCGTAAATTTGGCTATCGTTTTTCCGATATCGGAATCGGATGCCTTGAACTTTTCCTTGGCGGCAACCGCCTTTCTGTAGGCGATTGTTTTAAACGGGGCCTTTTCCGATTCGACCTTGAGGATCTCGTTACTGGCGGCGATTTTGCTCATCATCTCGTCAGAGGTTTTCGGCATGAAGAGATAGAGCGCCGCGGCGATGAGAATAAAACCGAGCCAGATCGCCCAGTAGTCTTCCTTACGCCATAGCTCGGTCCAGCGAGACTGTTTTAAATCAGGCATAGAACCTCCTTTTTTGTTGTATCAATTGATGCGCATCAATTGTTGTTTAAGAAACGACCGAAAACAGTTGCGTATAAGAGCGAGTGACACCATCGAAACCCCAGGTCAAACCGCCGGATAAATTTTTTCGATGGTGGTACGCCTGATCGTTTCGGAATACTCCCCGATAGATTTTATTACCGACGTAAAATCATCATTGGAGGCATCGGGCTTGCGAAAACTCTCATTCAGCCTGCCTTCGATTCTGGTTAGCTTGTTCAAAAAAATAGTGAACTCCCCGGAAGAGCCGTAGGCCCCTTTGACAAGATCCCTGTAGGTGGCACCCGAGGATTTCATAAGTCGCACATAATGGTCGTATAAGAGGACAAGAAGTTCAGTATAATGTCTTTTCGTATCGCCATTCAGCCCGATATTGGCAGGTATTCCGGACACATCGGCTTTGTTATCGCCATTTACAAACTCCACGGCCTTCGCCAGCGCCTGCCTGCGGCTGATCATATAATTCCCGGCGAAATCCCTTTTTCCTTCGGCGAATTTCTTGTATCGGTAAAAATAGTATATGAAGACCACCGGTATGAGTATCATCCAGACGCTGAGGGTGGGTCTCTCCAGGATTTTAAGGGCGAGGGAGTCGGCGAACCATAATTCGTGTTCCAGGATCATTTTGGCCTTTTCTTCCATCTCTGACATCAGCCTGCCCCTTACGGCAAAAAAATCAGTTTACCCACTCCCGTCCTTTGGGGATACAGGGAATTCGCCGCCGGACCAACCCGGCAGGAGAACGAAAACGAGTTCTGGAAGCATATAATGATAATGCGCAATTGTCAATACCCGATACTCGGAAAAATTGTGAGCGGGGGGAAAAAATACGAGGGACAGCAACAGGAGATATGGAGGATATCAAATTGACGGGAGTCATGTTGTGCGCCCGGGCCCGGTTAGATACCGCGGACCGGGGGCGAGCCTTGCCATCCGGTCCGCGATGATCAAGAAAATTTTAGGATTTGCGCTTTGCGAGCTCTTCGGCGCGAAGTTCCTTTCGCAGGATTTTTCCCACCGTCGATTCGGGGAGCTGTACACGAAATTCGATTTCGGTGGGAAGCTTATATGTGGCCAGTTTTCCTTTGCAAAACTCGATCAACTCCTCCTTCGAGGCGGTCGCCCCATCCTTGAGAACCACGAAGACCTTGATGTTTTCGCCGCGTTTTGCGTCCGGAATCCCGATCGCGCAGGCCTTCAATACCTTGGGGTGTTCATATAGAATCTCATCTATCTCTCTCGGATAGACGTTATATCCTCCCGAAATGATAAGGTCTTTCTTCCGGTCGACGACGAAGAAATAGCCGTCCTCGTCCATATAGGCGATATCCCCGGAATACAGCCAGCCGTTTTTGAGGGATTTTTTCGTTTCATCCGGTTTGTTGAGATATCCCTTTGTAATCTGCGGACCGCGGAATATCATCTCGCCCGCCTGCCCTATTGGCATCTCTTTCTTTCCGGTGGCTATATCCACTATTTTAACATCGGTGTCCGGGTACGGGACCCCGATGGATCCGACCTTTAGAAGGCCGAGGTATGGGTTGAGATGAGTCTGAGGGGACGTTTCGGTCATTCCGAAGCCTTCGTTTATTTCGACGCCGGTGAGCTGCCTGAAAGTATTGAGCACCTCTACGGGAAGGGAGGACCCGCCCGAGGTCATCAGCTTGAAGCAGCGGAGGTCGGTTTTTTTGAGATCGGGATGCTGAAGCATGCCGACATACATGGTCGGAACCAGCGGCGACATCGTCGGCCGATAAGCCCTTATAGCCTCGAGCAATTCCTTGGGCTGGGGTTTCGGAACCAGTACGGCCGTCCAGGCCATGGATATTGGAAGGTTCATCGCCGCGGACATGCCGAGCACATGAAAAATCGGCGGCGCGGACAGGGCAATTTCGCCGGCCCTGTCGGCCTTGAACCAGGACTGATACATCTGAACCATGCAGCTCAGATTCTTATGGCTCAGTATGGCGCCCTTGGCGACTCCGGTAGTGCCTCCAGTATACTGGTATACCGCGGTGTCCTCGAACTTTACGTCCACCCTGGGTGGGGCCGGCTGGTGCTTTGCGAGGCAATCCTTCCATCGGTAAACCTCCGGCGCGGCCTGTACATCGGCGTGCAACCCCTTTTTCTTCGCGACGAGCGGGAAGAGATAATTTTTAGGAAAAGGCAGATAATCCCCCATGGACGTATGGACGATCTGTTTTATTTTCGTGTTGGAGCGGATATTGATCATCCGATTGGCTAATATATCCAGCGCCACCAGCACCTTGGCCCCGGAGTCTTTGTACTGGTATTCAAGCTCCCGGTCGCTGTACAGCGGATTGTTCATCACCGCGATTCCGCCTATCTTCAATGTCGCGTAATACGCAACGACGCAGGGTATGCAGTTGGGCAGGAGAATCGCGACAGGATCCCCCTTTTTGATTCCAAAATCGGCCAGGCAGGCAGCGAAACGGTCGACCATATCCTTCAATTCCCGGTATTTGACCCTGTATCCCTGGAAAATAAGGGCCGTGTGCTCGGGGAACTCCCGCGCGGCGCTTTCCAGGTATTCCGGGAGCGTTGTTTTTTTATACTGAATTTTCGGAGGACATCCCATCGTATAATGTTTAAGCCAGGGCTTGTCCGCGTATGAAAGCTGTGTTTTCTTGTTTTTAGCCGCTGCGCGTCCTGTCTCTTTTTTGGCCATGACGGCCTCCTTTCTATTTAAATATTATAATAATACTATATGTAAACTCGTCATTATGTCAGTTCGGTCGAGACGTCAAGCCGAAAACTGGGAAGCAATCCTTATCTCGTCATATGTTTTTGTTTTTGATGGCAATAGCACAAGGACGGATCGCCTAAAAACACTTATATCCGGCATATATACATCTCTCGCATTGGCGAATTACGAAAAAAAACCAGCCGGACGGTAAATAATCTTGACAGCTTAATACGTTTATATATACACTTTTCGCTTAGAATTCATATTTATATCCCGATCGTCCAATTTACAGCTTTACCCGCACCTAACAATGGGAGGGGACGCTTAATATGGGCGGGATGGATACCGATATTCAACAATTTGGAGGCCATAATGATCAATAGGTCGGTATGTTCGGCAATTTTCCTCAGCCTCTTGCTGTTTCCGGGAACTCTTTTTGCGGGAGGTAATACCTACCCGTGCGCCACCAACTATCCGATCGTCCTTGCACACGGAATGGGCGCCACCGACGACATGCTTGGAGTTATCGATTACTGGTGGGGAATCGAAGGCGCCCTCGAGGACGAGGGGGCCAATGTCTACGTCACGGCGGTCAACTGCATGGATAGCACCGCGAACAAGGCCATTCAGTTCAAGCGGCAGTACCTTCAGGTTCTCGCCGTTACCGGAAAATCTAAAGCGAACATAATCGGCCACTCACATGGCACCATCTATACAAGGTATGCTATTTCGAATCTCGGCCTGGCCTCCAAGGTCGCTTCTCATACGAGCATGTGCGGACCTCATCGAGGGAGCGCCGTTGCGGATGTAATCATAAACGTTCTGCCCGATTCAGGCAAGTGGCTTGTTGGCGCCGCGCTCGACGTTGTCTATGCCTTCCTTCTTGGGGACTCCAACCCCAACAGCCTGGCCAACGCCTATGACGTTTCGCGCCCGTAAGATCGGAAGAGCGTCGTGTAGGGAAAGAGTGTACCATCCAGTGT
>ERZ795059.5242-NODE-5242-length-11841-cov-5.894706_pt1 | contig 11841 bp, 11 predicted proteins | sample MGYA00375143_ERZ795059 | MGnify/ENA primary metagenome ERZ795059 (study PRJEB30188, sample SAMN05720168) | activated sludge metagenome | isolation source: Anaerobic digester | place: USA | collected 2015-01-07 ... | reverse complement strand
TCTACTGATGAAGTATTTGGAGAATTAGGAAAAACTGGAAAGTTTAGTGAATCCACTCCTTATAATCCTCGATCTCCTTATTCAGCTTCAAAAGCAGGTTCGGATCATTTAGTTAGAGCATATTTTCATACATTTGGGTTGCCAGTAACTATTTCTAATTGTTCAAATAATTATGGGCCATATCAATTTCCGGAAAAAATGATGCCCTTATTTATTACTAATTTAATTGAAAACAAAAAAGTACCAGTTTATGGCAAAGGAAACAATGTAAGAGATTGGATTTTTGTTGAAGACCATGTTGAAGCAATTAATTTAATTTTGGAAAAAGGAAAAATTGGGGATACTTATTGTGTTGGCGGAAATGAAGAAAGAAGTAATATTGAATTAACCCAAATGATTTTGAATGACTTTGGTAAAGGGGAAGAAATGATTGAATACGTTCCAGATCGAAAAGGACATGATTTTAGATATGCAATTGATTACTCCAAAATAGAACGAGATCTTGGATGGGTGCCAAAACACCAGATTAAAGATGGACTAAAATTGACAATTAAGTGGTATAATGAAAACAAACTCTGGTGGGAACCATTAAAAAATAAAGTTATAAAAAATATTACTGAGAAGGTGGGTCAATGAAAGGAATAATTTTAGCTGGAGGAACCGGAAGTAGATTGTTACCTTTAACAAAGGTTACCAATAAACACTTGCTTCCCGTGTATGACAAACCAATGATTTACTACCCAATAAAAACTCTTATTGATATGGGGATAAAAGAAATTTTGATAGTATCTGGACCCGGACACGCAGGGCATTTTCTGAATTTATTAGGGTCAGGAAAAGAATTTAGTGCAAAATTTAGTTATGCTATTCAAGAAGAAGCCGGGGGAATAGCACAAGCACTTGGACTTGCTGAAGATTTTGCTGATGATGACAATATTACAGTAATATTAGGGGACAATATTTTTGAAGATAAATTTGATTTGTCAGATTATAAAAATGGTGCAATTAATTTTTTAAAAGAAGTTTCAGATCCACAAAGATTTGGGGTTGCAGAACTTAAAGGTGATAAAGTAATTTCTATTGAAGAAAAACCAATTCAACCAAAAAGTAATTTTGCAGTTACTGGACTTTATGTATATGATAAAGATGTTTTTAATATAATTAAAAACCTTAAACCTAGTAAACGAGGGGAACTTGAAATAACTGATGTAAATAATGCTTATTTAAGTAAAGGGCAATTAGTTGCTAAATTTGTTTCTGGATACTGGTCAGACGCAGGAACCTTTGAAAGTCTAATACGTGCTAGTAATTTAGTTAGAAGCAAACAGATTAAGGAATGATTTTAATGAAGGTGAAATACTTAATTATTGGTAATGGTTATTTAGGGAATAAATTCTTAAAATATTTTAATGATTCAACAATGTGTAATCAAAGAATTGAATCCTTTGATGATGCTATTAATGCAATAAAAGAGCATAATCCTGAAGTATTAATTAATTGTGCTGGAGCAACAGGGCGACCAAATATTGATTGGTGCGAGGATCATAAAGAAGAAACTTTTTTATCAAATGTTATTTTACCTTTAAATCTAGCAAAAGCTTGTAAAGAAACTAAAATTAGAATGGTTCATCTGGGTAGTGGGTGTGTTTATACTGGAGATAATGAGGGTAAAGGCTTTAGAGAGATTGATCGGCCTAATTTTGGGGGAAGTTTTTATTCGTTAACAAAAGCTCTAAGTGAACAATTACTTCTAGATTATGATGTTTTGCAATTACGGTTAAGAATGCCGATTGATTCTGAGATGGGCCCGAGAAATTTTATAACAAAAATATTAAATTATAAGAAAATTATTGATGTAAAAAATTCTATGACCTTTGTAGAAGATTTACTTAGGGTTTCTAAATTATTAATTGAATCAAATAAAACAGGTGTATTTAATGTTGCTAATCCTGGACCAATGTCACACACAGAAATACTCGATTTGTACAAAAAGTACAGGGATCCTAACTTCAAATATGAAGTGATTTCTGTTGAAGAATTAAACAAAATGACAAAAGCAGGCAGGAGCAACTGTATATTAAACACAGAAAAACTTGAAAAAGAAATTAAAATTCCTCAATTAAAAAAAAGAATAGAAGAAATGTTAAATAAAAAATAAATTTCAAAATGGTCTACTGATGAAAAAATCTAAAAAACTGAAAATACTAATGCTAAACTATGAATTTCCTCCGCTTGGGGGAGGAGGAGGAGTTGCTTCTTATAAATTAGCCAAAGGTTTTGTTCAATTAGGTCATCAAGTTGACGTTGTCACTACTTGGTTTAAGGGTTTAAAGAAAGTTGAAAAAAGAGAAGGATTGAACATTTACCGAGTAAAAGTAATTGGAAGAAAAGAATTACCTACCGCAACAACTATTTCTCTGATGAGTTATCCTTTAATGGCTTACAAAAAAGCTTCTGATTTATGCAAAAAAAACAAGTATCTTTTTGTAAATACTCAATTTGCAATACCTACAGGCCCATTAGGAGTAATTATTTCTAAACAATTTGGCCTCAAAAACATTCTTTCTTTGCATGGAGGGGATATTTATGATCCTACCAAAAATAGTTCTCCTCATAATAAGTTTTACTTAAGAGAAACAGTTAAATGGGCTTTAAATAATTCTGATTTTATTGTGGCTCAATCATCAAACACAAGACAAAACGCAATTCATTATTATAACCCTAATAAAGAAATTCAAATAATTCCTTTGCCTTATGAACCTTTTAAATTTAAGAAAATTAGTAGAGAAAAATTAGATTTAAAGAAAGACTTAACTTACCTTATTGGAGTAGGTAGACTAGTTAAAAGAAAAGGATTTGATTTCTTTATCAAAACAATAGCTGAGATAAAAGATGTTAAAGTTCATGGATTAATTATAGGAGAAGGTCCAGAAAAAGAAAATTTAATTTCATTAGCAAAAGAATTAGGTGTTGAAGAACAAATTCATTTTTTAGGATTTGTTTCGGAAGAAAAAAAATTCCAATATTTAAATAACTCAGACATTTATTTTTTAAGTTCTGTTCATGAGGGATTTGGAATAGTGCTACAAGAAGCAATGCAAGTAGGACTACCAATAATAGCAACAAATAATGGTGGACAAATAGATTTAATAGAAAAAGGCAAAAATGGATACTTAATTAAATATGGGAATACTAAACAAGTACAAGAAGCAATCAAAAAAATAATAGAAAACAAATCACAAATTTCAAAAAACAATAAACAAAAATCAAAAGAATTTGAATTAAAAGTAATAGCAGAAAAATATTGGGGGTTATTGAAATGAAACATAACTCAATTTTATTTGTCTTTTTTAGAAATAATTCTGCAGGCGTTGGTGGTGGAACAACTACGATGATAGAATATGCTAATTTGTTAAAAAAAAAATATAAAATTGATTTTCTATTACCCTTTCATATTGAAAATTTAAATTTTTCCCAAAAAATATTCTTAAACAATGAAAAAAAATGGATTGATTTTAAAATTCCATGGTATTTAATTAAATTTTTTAGATCTTTTTTAAAAATTTCTAACAAATATTCAATTATTTTTATTTGCTTACCTAACCCATCATTTTTAATAATTGCTGATTTTCTTAAAATAATTTCTGGAAAAAAAGTTGTTGTTTTTATTGAAAATGCAGTAAATCAAGAAAAATTAAATTTTGACACTACTGTTTCATTTGGAAATAAACTTCGATTTATGATTAATAATCCAATTTTAGCAAGATTTAATTTTAAATTATGCACTTATGTTGTATGTTCAAAATTTCAAAAAGAACAACTAATTGCTTTAGGTTTTAATAAAAATGCGATTTATAGAATTCCAAATTTACCAAAATCAACCAAGCATGGAAAAATCCCATTTAAATTAAATAAAAAAAATTCGCTTTTATATTACGGGCATTTAAATTATGAAAAAGGCGTTGATATTTTATTAGATTCATTTTTTAATCTTGAAAAAAATTTTCCTGACTTGAAATTATTCATTGTAACAAATAGTAATAAAAATAATTTATTTTCTAAAGTAATACTTAAATCAATTAAAAATAAACGGAATGTAAAATTATTTTTTGGCAAAGCAAATGTAATTGATCTTTTAAAAAATGCTAAAATGGTTATTTTACCATATCGAACACAAATAGGTACTGCAATTTATCCAAGTTCAATTTTGGAAGCAGTCAAAAATAATACCTTAGTTATTTCATCAAAGCTTCCAATTATTAAAGAAATTTTACCAAACTCTGTTTTAGTTAATCCAAACAATGCTTCTAAAGAATTATATAATTTAATAACTAATTTTATGGTAAATGATGCGGAATATTTACTTAATCTGAAAATGGAAAAAAGCAAGTATATAAAGCTGTTTAACACAAATAATATTAAAAAGAATTTAATTGAGGTTTTTGAATGAATAAAAAAGAATATTACTCTGATCCAAAAATAGTAAAAAAATACGAAAATTTAAGATTTATTAATTTTGGTGGACAATTTGTTAATCTAAGTGAATGTAAAATTATTAATGATTTTAATCTTAATAATAAAACTGTTTTAGATTTACCTTGTGGCACTGGGCGTTTATCTATTAAAATACTTGAAAAATACCCTGCCTCTAAAATTACTTGTGGTGATTATTCTAAAGAAATGTTAAAAACAGCTTTTGAAAGACTCAGAAATAAGGTTAAGTATATTGAAGTTGATTTTTTTAATAATCACATCAAAGAAAAATATGATTTTTTGTTTAATTATAGATTTGTATTCCATTATTCAGATATAAATACTCTTTTTAATCAATTTGGAAAACTTACAAATAAGAAGGGTTTTCTAGTTTTTGATACTTTAAGATGGTCCCCTCATAAGTTATTAGGTCATGAAATTTATATTTTTTCACATGATGAAATAATGAACGCTGCAAAGAACAATGGATTTAATTTAATAAAAAAAGAATATTGTTTTATATTGCCCTCAAGAATTTATAACTATTTGCCAAAATTAATCATAGTTTTTTTATCAAAATTAGAAAAAATTTGGCCAAAATTTATGCTGGCAAAAAATATTTGGGTATTTCAAAAAATTAGGTAAACGAATTTAGGTTTATGGATTGATCAATGTGAAACAAGAAAAAGTCGCAATAATTATTGTTAATTGGAATGGTAAAAAGTTCTTAAAAAATTGTTTAAATTCTATTTTCAAACAGACTTACAAAAATTTTGATGTTTACTTTGTAGATAATGGATCAATTGATGAAAGTTCTAAATATGTTAAGGAAAACTTTTTAAAAGTAAAGATTATTCAATTAGATAAAAACTACGGTTTTGCTAAAGGAAATAATGAAGGAATAAAGGAAGCATTTAAAGATAAAAAAGTAGAATATATTGTTTGTTTAAACAATGATACTATTGTTGATAAAAATTGGTTAAAAGAATTAGTAAAAACAGCTGAAAAAGATAAAAAAATTGGTATTGTTCAATCAAAAGTTATGCTAAATTATAATTTTATTCAAAGCGCTGGAGTGATGGCATCAGATGATCTTCTTTTTGTTCATAGGGGTTTTGGAGGCAAAAAAAAAGATTATTCTAAAGTAACAGAAATTTTTATTGCATACGGGGCTTCTTTTTTAATCAAAAAAGAAACCTTAAATAAAATTGGTTTATTCGATGAAATGTATTTTGCTTATCAAGAAGAAGTTGATTTGGCGATTAGGGCTAGGATGCAAGGATATAAAATATTTTATTCAGCTAAATCAATCGTATTGCACCTACATTCACAAACATTATCTGCTTTATCTTATACTAAAGCATTTTATAACACAAGAAATATGATTTATAATTTAATTAAACATTATCCTTTAAAATTAATTTTTTTAAAAATATTAAATTCAATTAAAAGATCTAGAATATACAGTGAAAATGTAAAAAAAATGGATTTATATTTTAAACTTAGGTTGTATACCTTTGTTACTTTAGACATTTTAATTAACCTTCCTATGCTTTTAAAAAAACGACTAATGCTATCTTCAACTAATTTATTAGATGGAAATGAGTTCATAAAGATGAATAATAAATTTAAATTGAATAAAGAAAAATATCTTAGGTCCTATTTAAGATATTATTCAAAATAATCTTTGTGTTTTTTATGAATAAAAAAAGAGTTTACAGCATTATACTTTCATTTGGATTTGCAATCATAATAATGTATTTTTTGTTTAATTTTTTGGGCGAATTTGATTTAGAACTAATTAAAACATATTTCACGTTTGAGGTCATTATAATTTCTTTTTTTATTTATTTATTATTAAAATCAGTAAATACAATAAGATATTCTTTAATTTTCGGGGTCGCTGGTTTTCTAAAAATAATTAATATTTTATTTTTTAGTAATTTAATTTTAGATTTGGTTCCATTTAGACTTGGGGAATTTTCTTACTTAACTTTATTTAAAAAATATTTTAAAACTAGCTATTCTGAAGGATTAAAAAATCTAATTTTTTTAAGATCTTTTGATTATATCTCAATTTGTTTGATTATGATCATATCTTTTATATTAACTCTCTCGGAAAATCCAAAAATCCTAAATGAACTTAATCTAATATTATTAATTAGTTTATTTTTATTAGGAGCGACTTTTATATTTATATTTTTATTTAAGTTAAATTATTTTTTAAATCTAAAATGCTTTAAAGGTAAATTTAAAATCATAAATAAATTAACATCAATTTTATTTGAAATTAATTTTATTAATAATAAATTTAAGATATTAATATTAACCCTAATTTATTGGATAACACGTTTTTTGCTTGGGATATATCTTTTCAAGGTAGTAGGTTTAGAACTACCCTTATTTTCATTATTATTTTTATCAACTTTAATGATGTTAGTTTCATTAATACCCTTGCGCACCTTTGCAGGATTCGGTGTATTTGAAGGTACTTGGGCTACAGGACTAGTATTATTTGGAGTAAATAATAAAAATATTTTAAATCAAGTATTAGGGGCACACATATTAAGCATAGTAGTTATAATATTTTTTGGCCTAATAGGATTTATTTTTTTAAACATATTAACTCAAAATAAATTTGGTCATACATATTCCAAAAAAAATTCTTAAGTATATTTCTACATGGAAAAATATTTCTAATTTTTTGATGTATATCATTAGAAAAGGTAAGTAATTTTATTTGTTTTATTTCAAATCTTGCTTTTGAATAATAATTATATTTATAATCTAATTGAAAATATTGGAATGATTTTTCTGTAAAAAAATTTTTGTGGGTAGGATCTTTAAATGCGCCATCTGATTTTGCATAAGGGACATAAATTTTTACTTTTGCCCCATTTTTTGAAATTCTATAAATTTCATCCATCACACCTATAACATTATCTAAATGTTCTAAAACATTATCCAAAATTATCTCATCAACTGAATTTTTTTCAAAAGGGTATGGAAATTTATTCAAATTATGTACAACATCAGAAGCATCCGACTTTATTAAGTCAACCCCAATATACCCTTGAATTTTTTTATTTCCACAACCTAAATTTAATTTCATAAGTTAAAGTTGTTTTAACCTGATTAAATACTTATCTATATTTTAGCCAAAATTAGGAGTATTTTTCTATAAAATCTGAAACTTTGCCATAAAAAACAGTATATTCCTGTTTTATCTTTTCGTTAGACCAATCCCACCAAGCTATTTTTTTGAGTTTTTTTATTGTTGATGCACTGAATCTATATTTAATTAATCTTGCAGGATTTCCTGCAACAATTGCATAATCCGAAACATCTTTTGTAACTACCGCGTTAGCTCCAATTACAGCCCCATCGCCTATTTTCACCCCACCTAAAATTAATGCATTATATCCTAACCAAACATCATTACCAATAATTATGTTGCCTCGCATTTTTGCATCAGTATTTATTTTATTTTTATTTATAATAAGCGTTTTTAAAGGATAAGTGGTTACAAGATTGTAATCATGTTCAGAATCTGTTAAAAAAGTTACTCCTTTTGCGAATGAACAATACTTCCCAATGATAACTTTTGATTTTCTTAAACCAAAAATATTTAAATTTCCATAAGTCCCCTCCCCAACAAAAATATTATTTGAAATTAAATTTAATGAAAGTTTGCTTTTTAAATAACGAATCTTAAAAAATACATTTGCAATTTTTGCAATTTTTTCAAAAAACATTACTTCTCACCTTAAAAACCTTATCTTAACTTAAATTATCTTTTTTATAAACATCAATAGCAGGAGAAATATCTATTTTTGTGTAAGTTTTATAAACATAATTTTTTATATCTTTGTTTACCCAACGCCATTGAGTTTTATCAACGTAAATTAAAATATTACTCGTTTGTTCAAGTAGTATTAATTCTTCTTTAGTACTTAATAACTTGGATTTTGTATAGGGGTGACCACTTTCCTGATATAAATTTATATGTTTTTTATGCGAGATTAACCAATATTCAGGCGTTTTATCAAAATATATTGCAAACGTTTCAGTAGGATTTGCCACAATAGTATAATTTTTAAATAAGTTTATTTTAGAAAGATTGTCTGGAGCTATATTAATTTCATCAGACGATTCCAATTTTATTTCATTATTAATAAGTGGAGTTTGTAATGCAATCGACCCAAAAATTATTAAAATAAAAATAAGCTTAGCATAAAAATCTTTTTTTGAATAGAATTGAATAAAAATAAAACCGATTAATAAAACATACAATATTATAAAATAAATATATCTAGACCTATATAAAAACCCTTGAGAATATATAATTAAATCTATACTAATGGGTACCACTAAACCAAATAATATTAATATTACAAACTTATTCAAATGCAATAATTTTCTATTAAAAATAATTATAAATAGTCCTAAAAAATAAATTATGGCCATAGTTAAAGAAAAATCACCCACAAATAAATTTAATGAATTTCCTAAATTAGAAGTAATATTTAAAATATTATAATTTTTAATTGGAGCTAGAATAAAATTTAATATTTGAATAATCAAATTAAATTGCCAAATAAAAACTATAAAAACCAATATCCCTATAGCGATTATTGCATATTTAATTTTAAATAATTTATTTAATATTTTTTCTCTTTGATCAAAAAGAAAGAATAAGATTAATAAAAAAATTAAAATTGCCCCTATTCTGTGAGTTAAATAGACAAATATACTAAGAAAAAAACTTATTATTAAAAAATATGATTTCTTACTTTTAGAATATAATGTGATTAAATAAAATAAAATTGCAGTAAACAAAAAAAATATTTGATACATCCTATTAAATCTTGAAAAGGAAATAAAAATATTTAATAACGATATTATCAATGTGAGCAATAATGAATTGTATTTAGATAAATATTGTTTTGATATAAAATAACAAATAATTATAGAAACAATTCCGCATATTATAGGAATAAAAGTAAAACCAAAAGAATTACGTCCAAAAAAAATTGGGCCAATTGATAATACATACAAAGATAATAATTCTCTACTATAAAGAAGCCCTGATGGCATCACCGGCAAAAAATTTTCAATAATGCCTTTAATTGCTAATCCCGTAATTGATTCGTCAATATTTAAGTAGCTTTTTTCAATATTCGAAAATCTCAAGATACTTCCAACACTAACAATAACTAATAACGAAATACTGTAAATCCCCCCTTCTTTATATCCCCATTTGGCTATTCTTCCAATTAAAGGTATTTTTGCCAATCTAGGATACTTCCCCCCAAATTCAAGAGCTTTTTTCTCTTCTTCTTTTTCTTCTTGGTTTTGTTCTTCTTCGATTTCTTCAATTACGCTTTTGTTTTGCCAGAATGTTATTGCCCCAAAGATTAAGGTTAGGATTGTTAAAGGAAATTGAATTTCTAAAAGAGGTTCTGAAATGAAGTTAGTTATATCAAATTTAAAAGAAGATAAGGTTACTAAAGCTAATAATACTAAAAATCCGTATTTGAAAAAGTTTTTTACTTTTTCTTTTTGTAAAGCTTCTTTTATTGTTTGGATTGAAAGGTTTTGTAATGAGTGTTCAAAAGAATGTGCTTTTTCTTCTAATTTGAGTCTTTTGATTAAATGTAGTCCATTTATTTTTGAAACTATTTTTACCCAAGGAGTGTAAAATAGTATGACTAAAACAAATAATGGTATTAGAAGCAATATTGTTCTACCTTCAAGGCCAGGGTAAAAGAAAGGATTTTTTAAAAATACTGCATACAAGTGGACTAGTAGCACTGCAATGAATGCAAAGAGAAATATTTGCTTATAATTTGTAATAGGTTCTACTAGGGTAGCTACGTGTTTTGATTTTAGTGAATTAAAAAGCTTGTTTGAATGATCTTTGAGTTTAATTGAAATGTTCTTGGAGTGCTCTTTAAGTTTAGTTGAAACTTTTTTTGAATGTTCTTTTAATTTTTCTAAATGTCTCTTCAAAACCTACTTCACCTTTTGTTAATAAAATCTAATAATAAAAACTATATAAATTGTGTTTTAGGTGTTATTTTATTTTAATTATGCTTATTCCCTCTTGATTAAACTTTTCTGGAGGACTAAAACTAAAACCTGCGCCGCCATTAGAGTCTTTTCCAAAAAGAGCGGGTTCATTTGAGAATTTTTTTACAGAAATATTTAATATATTTGTTCCTTGTAATTCTCCAGCATAACTATTTTTAAATTCCAAGTTTTTTGTTTGATTTGAACTCAATTCAGCCACGTAAATATATGCAACTTTGTTTCCTTGCATATCTCTTCCAAGGATAGTAAAAAGATCCCCTGAAATAGCATTCCCATTAAATTCTATTATTCTTAAGTTTTGACAAGTATTACAAGTGATATGAATATCAGTAGGATTAACTAAATTAGAATCAATAATGATTTTTATCCATATTTGATAATAAGTTTTATCAGTTTTATTATGTAAACTTAATATTGATTCATTTTTCCAAGTACCACTACCTAAGTTAACTGAATTTGGAGAAACAACAATGGGGTTATTAGCAATATCAGTAGTTTGTATATAATCTAAAATAAAAGGAATAAAAGCAATTATTCCTACAATAAGGCCAAGTACACCAACAACACCAAATATTTTATTCCAAAAACTCATTTTCCAAAAATCTGCAATTCTTTTTTTTATTGAACTCATATTTTTCACTTTATTCAATCGAAAATACTTTGTTGCATTCAAATATTCCTAAATCATTATTCTTGTATCTAATCAAGCAATCTTCTTTCAATTCAGAAGCTAGAGTTCTTTGTTCTCCTTTTAGTTTCATAAAAGCAAATCCTTGTTCTAGGTAATAATATTTTCCTAAAGGAACTGAATCAAAAGAATAAATCATTCTTGCTCCTGAGTATTCATCAACTAAAATTCCGTTATTATCATAAGAAATACTATCCTTTCCAATTCCACTCATCGTGAATGGCATTACATAATCAGGTTTTTGAATGTACCATTCTACTGGAGGGGAATAGTGGGTTAGGATAGGATTTTGAGTGGTTTTTAACTCAGTAAGTAAATCAATTGGAATGTCTTTAAAATTGATTTGGGGTGCAGAGAAATCATTTAAATTATTAGAAGAAGGAACTAGCATTGTTACGTAAGAGAATGGATAGAATAGATTTGAAGGAATCAAAACTAAAGCAATTAGGGCAATAAATATTAGTTTTCCGTATTTTTCTATTAAGAATACTAAAAATAAAGAAGAAAATATTATTAAAGGAAAAGTAACTAAGTAAGCGTATCTAAAAGCGAATACTTCTAAGAATAGTACTCCTGAGAGAACAATT